>VMHT01030471.1_pt1 | contig 12248 bp, 8 predicted proteins | sample 4693611 | NCBI WGS metagenome assembly VMHT01 (sample SAMN12280063, study PRJNA550983) | marine metagenome | isolation source: seawater sampled from same location over 5 years 0.02-0.2 micron viral filtrate | place: USA: collected off the coast of southern California halfway between the port... ...
CCCAGCAGACCTTGAATTCCATCTTATGATGGCTGGCAACGGCCATGAAGGACATGATGACCATGCGGGTCATGACGACCACGGCGACGAAGACGGTCACGATGACCACGGCGACGAAGATGATCATGACGAGGAAGATGAACATGACGACGAAGATGGTCATGACGATGGAGATGTTGAGGAATCACTGAACTACGACCCACACAGCTGGCTAAGCCCACTGGCGTTCAAGGCACAAGTGACAGTGGTCATGGACGGTCTGACCACCGCTTTCCCTAATGGTGAAGCGGACTTCAAGGCCAACGCAGATGCCTACTCAGCACAACTCACTGCCCTTGATGTGGCCTTCGATGCCGCCTTTGGTGCAGACGGAATCTGTATGGCTGGAGGTCACCAAAAGATGGTGGCTGCAAACCACAACGCTTACTCCTACATCGCTGTGGAATACGATATCAAATTCATGACAGTTCATGGACTCGACCCTGAGGGAGAACCATCTCCTGAAGACGTTGCTAAGGTTGTTGACTTCATCAAGGAAGAGGGTATCACAGTCCTGTTCGTTGAGGAATATACAGACCAATCCTCGGTCCAGAGCGTTGTCGATGAAACTGGTGTTGAAATCAAGATCCTCTACACCATGGAAATGGCACCAAGTGACTCGACTGATGACTACCTCTCGATGATGACAAAGAACCTTGAGAACCTTGTCTCCGGAATCGGTTGCTGAGGTTTGCAAGACTTGAACCTGCTAAGAATGAAAGGAATGAGGTGAAATCATGAATACGGTTGACTTCGTTCCTGTCGTTTTTGTCGGAGGGGCTTTTCTCCTCCTCATTGGACGTATGGTGCTTGAGTATACAAGAGCAAGAAGCGCTTGATGACCAAGACCGCCCCCATTGATGTAAAATAGGGAACATGCCGAACAGAGACTGGGGTCCTTTATGATGAAGTCCATAAAGGTCGGAAAGGTGTGGGAAGATGCCGTCATACTGGATGTCAACAATGTATCCGTGAGTCGCTCTGGGAAGATGATCCTGCGAGACATCGATCTCCGATTATCGAAGGGTGAATTCGTTGGGCTTGTCGGACCTAACGGCAGCGGAAAATCCACACTTCTGTTGAGCATTCTTGGTGTGTTAAAACTCCACTCCGGAGCAGTGCGAATCTTTGGAGAACCACCGATGTCAAGGAGATTGCATGGCAGAATCGGGTGGGTTTCACAAGCAGCATCAAATCTGCCAAGGGACATCAAAATCACCGTCAGAGAATTGGTTCAGCTTGGAACTGTGAATGCAAAAAACATGCTCGAATTGGTTGACCGAAAGCGCCGTCAGCAAGTGAATAAGGCCATTCAAATGGTTGACTTGGAGGATGTAAAGAACACCGACATTGGTCGTCTCTCCGGCGGACAGAGGCAACGTGCTGTCATTGCGCGGGCACTCGCGTCTGAAGCGGAACTCATCATCCTCGACGAGCCCTTGGTCGGTATTGACAGAGAATCTAGAACTTCATTGCTGAAATTATTGGATGGTCTATGCCACGATGAAGGCAAGACAATTCTGATGGTATCACACGATTTGACTGCAATACGAAAGACTGCACATCGAATGATTTTCCTCGAAGAGTCGATTCGATTCGACGGAAAAACAGAGGATTTTCCTGATTTGGACAAACTCGCCGACCTGCGCGGCATAGGCAATGTCCATGATGAACCGAATTCTACGGAGGTCGAATGATGGGGCCAGGGACAGGTCTTTTGGAAGTTGTTGGCCCATTTCTGGAGTCCATTGCTTGGATGATTCTAGGAGAGTATTTTCCATATTTCTTCACGATGGAAATGTTTCAATAGGCCATGATTTCAGCCATCATGGTCACTGTTGTTGCTGGGATTCTTGGAACCTTTCTTCTGATTCAAAACCTAGCGCTGATCGGTGATGGTTTGGCGCACGTCTCTTTTGGAGGGGTCGCTGTCGGCATCGTTCTTGGAGCAACATCCCCGTTGTGGTATGCGCTGGTGTTTAGTGTGACTGCGGCAGTTCTAATTTATGAAATGCAGTCGAGGGAAATGCTCACTGGTGACGCCTCGATTGCAATATTTTTGACTGGGATGTTGGCTCTTGGGTTGGTCATACTGCGCCTTTCAGGCGGTGGAATCACCACGGATATCGAAGGGTATCTGTTTGGAAATCTTTTGCTCATCGATGAAGCGAGTTTAGATATCACAACCTACATTTGTATGACATCATTAACCATTCTTGTGTTTTTGCGCAATGGATTGCTTGCGTGCACGATTGACCCGATTGCCGCTCGAGTCCAAGGACTCCCTGTGCGAAACATTGGCCTCTTGTTTAGCATTACAACCGCTGCGGTGGTTGTAAGCATGGTGCAGGTTGTCGGGGCCTTGCTTGTCACCGCACTGCTTGTCACGCCAGCAGCAACAGCAAAATTGGTCGGTAACAGTTTCAAAATGTGCCTCATATGGACACAAATTTTTGGCCTTGCATCGGTCTTGTTCGGGCTTTATCTGTCCGCAGAATTAGATACAGGAAGCGGTGCGATGATTGCCTTAGTTGCTGCGGTGATCTTCGGATTCGTCGCAGTTTCGAAAACAGTCATCCAAGTATTTGTACGGCCCACTGACAATTTCTAGTCCGTGATTGATGACCATCTTTGAACTAATAAATTCAGTAGTTCTAATTATTAGTTTTCCTTAAGTAGGCCCCCCACAACAAGCATCCAGGTGACTTCATGAGTGCGAACGGGAAGGCTGACACACGCTTACCAGTGACTGTTTTGACTGGATTCTTAGGTTCAGGAAAAACAACATTGCTCAATCATATTCTGACAAGTACAGAACATAAAATGAAATTCGCCATCATCGAAAACGAATTTGGAGATGTTGGTATTGACGAGAACATACTGGTTGAAAGTTCAGAAGAAGCCCTTATTGAAGTCATGAATGGTTGTATTTGTTGCACTGTCCGTGGCGATCTTACTGAAGTCCTTGACCGAATGTATGATCGAATCAAGGATTTCGATGGTGTGTTGATTGAAACAACAGGTTTGGCCGATCCCGCCCCAGTTGCTCAGACGTTCTTTGTTGAAGATAAGGTCTCAGAACGGTACAAGCTGGATGGTATCATCACTGTGGTTGACGCAAAGCACTTGATTCAACACCTTGACGATGAAAAGCCGGAGGGTATCGAAAATGAAGCGGTTGAACAACTTGCATTTGCGGACAGAATAATACTCAACAAAATTGATTTGGTCGACGATGCAGAAATCAAAACCGTCGAAAGCAGAATCAAAGCGGTCAACGGCTTTGCACCAATCTATCGAACTGAGAACAGCCTCATCGATCCGAAAGAACTCATCAATATCGGGTCGTTTGACTTACAAAGAACCATCGACATGGACCCTGAATTCCTCGACACTGAAGCAGAACACGAGCACGATGCCCGTGTCACCTCCACAAGCTCAAGGTTTGAGGGAGAATTGAACGTTAACAAATTACAAAATTGGATTGGCGATCTCATGCGAACGAAAGGAGAAGACCTCTTTCGATACAAAGGCGTACTTGCGGTCAAAGGTATGGATGAAAAATTTGTCTTCCAGGGCGTACACATGCTCTTTGGTGGCAACTTCAGTCCCGAAGTAGGCCTCTGGAAGGAAGATGAAAAGCGTGAATGTCGATTTGTCTTTATTGGACGGGACCTCGATCATGAAGCACTTGAAGAAGGTCTCATGGCATGCAAGTCCGAAAAACTTCGATTCAAGGTGGGCGATATTGTGTATGCGAACACAGGTCAATTTACAAAAGGAAGAATTCTAAAATGCTGGGATGAAGGAAACCCCTACAGGGTTGAAATCGATAACAAGGAGAAATCAAACGTGTGGGTTCCAATTGACTCCGATGAGTTCGTTCGCCCCTATGTTCGCCAAAACTTCTCTAAGTTGGGGAATTTGATTCGTAAAAGGTGATTGAACCATGGCGAATCATGTTGTTGTGTGCAATGGATGCTGCTGCGGCCGAGTGGAAAAGGGCGCCATGAAAGTACCAATTGAACAGTTGAGAGCCGCATGGGAAACTCATGAACTGGCCACTGATGTGAAGCTCATGATCTCTGGATGCCTCGGCCCCTGTCGAATGAAGAACGTTTCTTTGTTGAGAAGCGATGAAGGCGAAACTTGGCTCGGGAACCTCACAGAAAATGACCATTATGATGCTCTTGTTGAGTGGGCTATTGATGTCAAACAAAATGGTTCAGAAGCACGACTACCTGCACGGTTGGCGCAACTTCAATTTGACAACGATTGAACCTTCAACCCGTGCTCACAAACCGATCTCATTCCCTTTCAAATCGAGAGGGTTTATTCGTGAATTTTGGACTCTTCAGTATGAGGATGATGGACAGTCCTTCATGCGTTTCTCGCCCCAATGAGCACAGCAAACATCACTCGCAAGGTCACATAAATGAACAATGCCAATCCGATCAGCACAATGAGTACATCAATTGGAGTTGCCCCATTGTCTGTGATCATTTTCTTCATTCGTCCTGTCACTGAGGCTTTTGGAGAAGGAGTGCCGGGGGCAGGATTCGAACCTGCGAAGCTTTACGCAGAGGATCTTGAGTCCACCCCCTTTGACCGCTCGGGAACCCCGGCTTGTAGACCACGCTCGGACCTCCTGTTCTTGACTATTGCTCTTCACCAAGGTCATCCAAATCCTTGGGCCGAGGTGGGGGCAGGCTGCGATCAAGCATGGCAAGATCAACTTGCTTTTGGGTGAATTCTGCCATGGCTTCTTTTCGACGATAGACTGAGAAACCGAGGATGCCAGCTGCCAATAAAACGACAAGAACGGCAAAACCAAGGGCATCGATGCTGCCTTGGTTCGCATCCGTTTCATCTTTGACTTCCCCCATTGGAAGAGGAATATTTCCAGTGACATTGACGATGGTGACGCTCAAACCAAGTCGGCCAGTAGTCCATGTTTCAACACTCCACCGGTATTCAATCCAAGACCCGGGGGCCAAGGCGGTAGCATTGCTTTCCAACACACGCCCATCGCTGTCTTCCAACTGAACAATGATGTTGCCAGGCAGCAATCCTTCATTGGCCACTCGAACAAAAATAGAGATGTTTTCACCTAAAACCGGGGTGTAAGGATTGATCACGATGTCATCAAAACGTGGTTCAAACGCAACCCATCTGAAACTGGGCGTCAATGGTGCATCACTTGTGGCGTAACCAGTCACAGTACGACCTGCTCGATCGGCTGCAGAAAACCACACTTCCAAGCGATCTTCTCGTTCAAGAACCACTGAAGAAGGCGGTTCCAGGTTAACTTGGCCAGCATAGGTGTTGGTTGTACCCGTTCCTGCTGATTTTGCCAACGAAGCCATTCCAGAGGCGCCTACAACTTCTTGACCAAGGCGTAGGAAACGCCAGTGCATCATTAACGGTTCATCACTCAATCCTTCCTGATCACTCATGATGACGATGACATCTTGAGCGTCAAGCGCATCTGAATCGATGACATCAAGGCTCCCGGGAGGAACTGTGAGTTGTGGTGAGAAACGATCTATGGTCAATTCAAATCGCTGATCATAGGCCACAAGCGGACCATCGAGAACGATGTCGATGAAACCCGTGTTGTGTTTGATGATGTTTTCATCGATCAGGAGCAAAAGTTGTGACTGTCCGGTTTGATCAAACGACGCATTCGATACAATGGAACGTTCTCCATCTGATAGGACGATGTCTGCCTTCACAGAAGATGGCACATGTTCAGCCGAAATACTGGTGTTTGCGTGAACAAGGTGCATAGTGAGCTCGACCGTATCATTTCGGTGGAGCCATAAATGGCCACCACTGGTGTCGCCAATCGGTGCTGTTTGGTCTACAAAGACGGTTGATTCAATCGAAAGTGCAGATGCCATCGACCATGAAAATACGGATAATCTCGAAAGGCCAAGCCCGAGGTCTTGGCCCTCATCATAGACCTTCAACGACGGGATCGATTCGTTTGGAATATTTTGATCCGCAAGTGACCATGTAAGACGGAACTTCATCTCAATCATCCATGATTGTTGTAGACCAATCTGCTGAGCGGTGACCGTTGGTTGTGTTTCAAAGCACTCGCTATCGTATTCGAGGTTCTGGAACCGTGGGAGGTAGTTGATGTGACAGGTGTCGGCATCATCACGTCCAAGCAGAGCAAAGGCAAGCGAATCAAGAGAAGCGAGGCCGTTACCGTCGGTAAGCGTGAACTGGAACACATGCTCATGGCCAAGCAAAAGCATACCGTTCTCGGCATCAAAACTCATCGAAGAGGTGTCGATGAAGGTATCGTAGCGCTCCTGAACATGGACGGTACCAAGATCGGAAGATTCCCCGTACGTACCACCACCTTCCAGCGGATTCCCTGCAAGGTCGAACGCCCGAATGACAACGCTTGCTCGGCCAGAGGAAGCTCCGCCAGTGATGTCGATCCATGGGAGCAAAGGCAAATCGACAATCGCCTCAGTCAATCCGCTGTTGAAGGTCACAGTTTGGATGGTGTATTCCTCTGCGTCCATGATGCCATCCAAATTGGCGTCGTCACTTGATTCAAGCCAAGTGTGGAGTTCAAGGCTATTGGCAAGTCCTTCTTGATCCTCCAAAGAGACCCGTAGTGCAACGTCTTGCCCCTTCATCCACAGATGATTGTCAGCAGGAGCATAGCCGCCTGAATCCAAAGCGAGCAAGGCGATTGTGGTCGGACGAACACGGTCGAAGAGGAATGGGATGTGGGTCGAGGAGGGAGTCTTGTCGTGGCTTGAGGGCGATTGGTCGTCAATTGGTCCACGACGCTCAATGTGAGGCGAAAGATGAATGCGGGTGTCCGATGGTAGAAGATCTTCCATGGAAGGGGTGGTAATCGAGGTACTGAACGCTCCATGTTCATCGACTTCGACATACCATGAGGTGGACCAATCCACTGCGGGGCCACTCCATTCATTTGGCCCGCCACTGAGATTGAGTGGTGGTACTGCCGTTGCATCGATGCGAACCTCTGCCTCACCTGCTCCAACATAGGATTGGGCAATACCTTCGAATCGCACCGCTCCCGACGCAACAAGCGTTTGGCTGGCATTGAGATGGAAAGGCCACTGAGGGTTTGACCAGTCGTTGAGGTTGCGTTGTTCATCATCGAAGACAGTGAAATCGACCACTTCCAAATCATTTTCAATTTCATTGAACCCTGTTTGCCTGAAAGCATGCGCTGGACCGGTTGAAAAGCCAGTTATATCAATGGCCATCGAGAGTATATGCACATCATCGATATCATCGAAAGCCCATGTGCTCATTAACGACCATGTGGCGTTGCAGACATTGACATTGCAAACAACAGATGAGGCATTTGAAAGAAGGTGGGCATAGGCTGCGCCGTCCAATTGGCGGAATTGTGGGTTCGTCTCTATATTGATGACTTCAAGATGAACAAGTGCGTCTGCTTGGTGCTTTGATGGTGAAAGCATGAGTTCGATTGAGGTTAAGTCTGGAGCATCAGAGGTTGGTTGATTCGGATTACCACGCCAGTGTTGTGTCTCAAAAGTCACTGTGCTTTGTGGTAGCCAGCGTTGATGAGCGATTGGAAGGATTCGATCGACAAGCAGCGGTTGTGTGGTCGCACTCAGGTTCACTGAAAGCGCGCCAGATGCCGTATTGACCCGAAGAGGCAGACTCACAACAGCGGAGGCGTTGTTTGCTTGGAACATATTCGCGACTTGGTTGAGGGTTTCATGGGGGATGAATCTGGTGATGCTTGAATCATAAGGCACAAGAATGGCTTGACTAAAGTTGGCTGTGAATGTCCCATCGAAAAGGACTGGCAGGCTACAAATGAGGCTTTGATTCAATGCTTCAGTTGGCACACATGAGGCGCTGTGGGTCACCCGATGGCGAGCAACACCATCGCCTACACCAACGGTGAGGCTAGGTCCACCTTGTTGTACAGAAACAAGACCACTGGTGGCACTGGTTTGCATTTCGACAACAAATTGAGCTTGGTAATTCATTTGTGAGGCAGCATATGGCTCATCGCTTGGCAACATCCATGAGAGATTGAGGGTTTGAGTGCCGGTGTTCTCAACGTGGAGAGTGCCGTTGTGAACAGTGAATCCCTCACCTGTATCAAAACTGGAGGCATAAAGCCCCTTAGACATACCGAAGCTACTGCTTGTGCCCGAAAGGGACCAATCGAAGATCGAGGTGTTTTCCTCCCCAATAGTGATCGATGGTGATGTTGGTTCAAGCGAACAATGTGGCTGGTAAACGAAGCCGTTGGATGCTGTTCCGGGAGCCCACGTCAATGCCAATGGTGCCGTAAAGCGCGGTGATGAAGTCGATGACAAGGTGCGTCTGAGTGTTGGAGGCTCTGTTTCATGATAACTCCAAGAATCCAGAGCATATCCAGCATGTGTCACAGATAGATTGTCCCCAAAGGATTCGAGCGTGATGGTTTGGAATGGACACACAGCTTCGTATGTCCATACTGCAGAAATGGTCGACCCCGAGACAAGCCTTGAGGCTTGATCAATATACAAGCCTTCCATGCCAACACCCGGGAGAGGAACTCGTTGGTGATGATACGCATCATAATAGCTGACCGATCCGATGGTAAGCCGTTCGATTGTGGGAGTGAAGAGCGATTCATTTGTTGCAAAATGAGCTCGAAGCATGAGGTGAGGGTGGAGGTTTTGATCGAGGGGCAGTGAAATCGGCAACGACCGGTTCGTATAGCCGGCAAGAGTGTTGCCATTGGCGTCGAGGACATCAAACGACAGGCTTGTGTTTTGAGGCAAAGCGACGAAACCATCAATTTGGCCCCAGCCAAAGATTGGGTGAGGTGAAAGCAATGGCGAAGTCCAAGTGCCATGTGGCTCATAGACGTCGATTTCAATACCAGCATCATCAATGTACCAACCGTCTAATTCGATCAATTGGTCTGAAAAGAAGGTGAATCTCGCCCTAATGTCCATTCCCGAGAGGTTGGACAGATCGAATGTTTTCAGTTCAAAACCACGGATTGTATTTTCACAACCACCAATCACATTTGAACCGTCAATGATGCCTTCGCCATAGAATGGTGAGTTGGAGTTGACCGTCGAAATTTGATCGTGGAAACCGGTCAACGTTGGCGGTAGATACCACCAAGAGTCGCCCCCGTCCGTTGAAATCGAAACAGCCCCGCCGTCCCAACTCGCTTCTGTACAAACCCAACTCCTAAACGTCAGGCGAGCTGTTGAATTTACGGGAAGGGTGTATTCAGGAGTGTAGAGGCTGGTCAACATGTTGTTTCGATACTCATCATCGAGATAGATTCCAGCGCCGCTGTTCCCTGAATGCCACACACCAGGCCCATATCCTGAGGAATTTGATGTTGCTCCAACTTCCCAACGACGGTTGGATGTGGCATCGAGGGACCAGCCGGCTGGCAATTCAAAATGTGTTTCAAAATTCTCAGTTGCCACGGTGGGCCCATTGTTGCCTTGTGATGCAACCCACTGCCATTCATTTGGAGCCAAGCCATCATAGGTCAACCATCCGTCAGCGGAACCGTTGTTGAATGAGGGTTGTGAAGTAAAGTTCGCCAGTGTTGTTTTGCTCTGGCTAGCCGTACCTCGATTCAGCCACACGCTGACGTCGTCGATGAAAACTCCCTCCCAATCGCTCGAGGCGGAGCCACCAAAATTATTCCAGCCATTGGTTTGGACCAAGAACCGAACGAGTACATTACTGACGTTTTGTGGTGCTGTTGTGTTCCAGGGCAATGAATACATCACTGGACACCAAGCATTGGATGAATCTGGACCGTTGAAGAAGACACCATTGCACATCGCACCACGGTTCGGATGCCCGGGATGATTGGAGATTGGCGAAAAGGTGGAACCATTGTCAAATGAAATCCAAGCTGTAAGGTAATCCTGCGCTCCACCTTCGATATCCCAATTGGAAGAAATTTCAAGTTCGACGCTCTGTCCTGTTTGGTTTGAAAAATCAAGTGCGAAGGTGAGTTGCCCTTCTGCATTTGGTTGGTAATTTCCGGTGAGGTTTCCATGAAACCAAGCACCTGGTGCATCACCTTGGTTGTGCAACACGATTTCATCAACAAACCATCCACCGCGAGGAGTTTGTGAAACCCCTGTGGCGTAGCAAAACCTGACTTCGATGGAGTCTTGGAAGGCCGACACATGGGGGTCGAGAAGGAAAGTCGCATTGATCCATTCAAAGTGAGCCCCATTCCAAACTAAAGGAGGAGCGACTGGGTTTGTCGAGGACGCATTGTAGGCACCAATCGGTGATATTGGCGTCCACACTCCGGAATTGGATTGGATCTCAACCCATGCAGCATCGTCTGAATTCAGAGCCAACCAATGACTGAAAAAGAGCGTGTAGTTATTGATTAGGGTTGGTGTTTGGTATGATGGTGAACGAATGCACCCCGTCATATTCGCAACGAGGTCGCCTTCACCACGGGTTGAAAGAGCACTGAGTGTCGATGATGTCAAAGGCTGGTAATTAGAGCCAGAACCATTGCTTGGCAAGATCATGCCTGACTGTGTCGATAGGGTGTCAAGGCTGGGTTGAACGATGGCCCATGCTTCGTGGTCATCGCCCACGCCCATCCAGCCAGAAGCTGTTTTCACGGTGGTTTCAAAATCGGAGATGGACCCGAGCGAATCTTGGGTTGCAAGGGTCAACTTCCCGCCATGGCCAATGCCGTTCGTTTGGTCGTGGGTGCCGTTCCACTGATTCGAGGAATGGATGCCAAAATTAGTACCATTGCTCGAGCTTGAACTCCAAATTGGAGCGAGAGAAAGCGAAGCATCGGTGATGGTTCTATTGGCATCAAACACCAACGCCTCCTCAAGTTCAGCCTCGACAAAGGTGGTGTTGGCTTGCGGTATGAAATCGATGACCCCAGTGGACTGGTCGTCTTCCACCGCTGCCCAATCAGGTTGTTCTGCCGCACTCAGCAGCGGACTGAGGCTGGATGCAAGCATCAGAATGATCAGGAAGGAGCATGTGCGAACAGCGCCTTGGCCGTCGGTAAAATGCTTCGACGTTGTGTTCATTCTCAACCACCTCGCTTACGCGAGGTGAGCCATTCGATATGAATCAACGCACAACGTGATTCAGACAAGTGGAATGAAGGGTTCAAAGTGTGTCGGCCATACGACTAACCGATGTCGACGCTGGGCAACCTAGACAGCGCTCAATCGCGCGAGGTTGAGGAGCAGTTGTTTTCGACGCACAGGCTCCAATCAACGCGGCATATGCCTGTTCCATTACCGCGCCAAGACTTCTGGGCCATGGTGAAGCAACTTCTCAACACGCTCGATATGGAGATTCAATCAATGCTAATGAAGGGCATGACTGGGATGCGGCTTCAAAATCTTCAGAAGCGCCAAGCCAACATTAGGCACATTGCCTCTGAACTTGCAAGAAAGCGCACTGTCGCCGTTGTTCAACACGTTGCATCCCAATCACTACGAAGCACCTCGACGCAAGGAAGTGTCAACCACGAATTACCAGCACTCGACTGGCAAAGGCACGATGCCGCTGAAAAGGCCTTTTTCCACGCTGTTCAGATTGCCATGGATCGCTTCAAAATGGAAGTCGATTGGTCTTCGATGCAGAATGGCCTCGCTGGAGAAGCCATCTCGTTGCCTCAGCGGCATGCTCCAGGAACGATGCAACTCGATTCCTTCACAAATTCGAACATCACCTCACGACCACCACCTACGCTTGCGTTTGAAGATAATGGACCTGAACCCCTTCCAGAAGCAGTGCAAGATGATGAAGACCGTATGACGCCGGACGAATGGCCTGACTTGGACGAATACATCCATGCTGACCTTGATGAGCCTGGAAGTCAAACGCCAGCAAAGGCTCCACCACAGGAAGAAGACGCCATGTTGGCGTTCATGGGAAAGGAGCCCAAAGGAAAACACGCTGCAGCAATGGAGTTAGCCCCATCGAAAAACCCGACAATTTCTCTTGAGGATGCCTTCGAACCTGTTGCTGAAGACAGCCCTGTCGAGCCCGAAACAATTCCTCAGGAAGAGCAGGCGGCTTTGGTTCGTATTCGAGTCCTTATGACGAGTCCTGAACCAATCCTCACCGCATCGGGTGAATCACTTGAACTCGAAGCTGGTGATGTTCATTTTGTCGATCAAGATTCGGCGGATTGGCTTATC
>VMHT01093144.1_pt1 | contig 12248 bp, 17 predicted proteins | sample 4693611 | NCBI WGS metagenome assembly VMHT01 (sample SAMN12280063, study PRJNA550983) | marine metagenome | isolation source: seawater sampled from same location over 5 years 0.02-0.2 micron viral filtrate | place: USA: collected off the coast of southern California halfway between the port... ...
AATATCGTTCAATCTATGTTCATTTAAAATCACAACACATGTTGGTTATAAAAGAAAATAGATTGATAAATTTATTTTACCGTAAAGATCATCCAAAATATAAATATAAAAAAAGTGCTTGACTTGAATGTGCTTTCATTAGTATATTCACGTATCGATAATAAACAATAAACCATAAGGATAATAAATGACATACATATATGAATACGAAGTTCAAAACGACAACATTAAAGTAGAGTATTGCTTTAGCGCTGTATCGGATGAAATCAAAGTAGTTGACATGTGGGTTAATGGTAAATACCATAGGACTACTTGGATGAGCCATGAAGGCAGAGATGCTCTGATGACCAGATTAGAGGATGACATGACTAATAGAATGTGTGGAACACCTGATGATGATTCCATGATTGAACCGTTCATGAGAGCTAACAACATGTTTGATGAAGACGAGGTGGATGTAATCACAGACCACATCGATACCGAGATGGATTTAGACAGAGATTTGCCAGGCTTTGAAGGTACTTGGAATAATTTAGAACAAGTAGGAGTGTAGTGTGTTAGAAAAAATATTATTATCATTGGAAATGATTGAAGCTGAACTTGATGATGCTACAAATCAATTACCCGAATATACTGCTAATTCGGATGCACTTACATCTCTTGATTGTGCAAAGAACGAATTGTATTGTTTAAAGGATGAGATTGAAAGAGCCGTCTTGGATTTAAATAACGTGGCTGATGGAGAGGGTAGATTAAAGGGTAAGAACTAAAGTGAAGTGCAGTAAATGTGAATCCGTTATGGATTCACGAAGAATTAAGCTCGGACTTAAAGAGTGTATAGAGTGTTCAGAGACACAAAAGTATTCAGGTCACGTGGTTTATCCACATAAAACAGGTGGTTATATACAACCCGTATCACAAGAACAATCCGATAACTTAAAGAAACTTGACAGAAGAAGTACAAGTGGTGGTCGTGTAGCAAAGGGTGTGTTTGCTGATAACTCTTGGGATAGGTGGTTAAAACAATATCAAGCCAATATATATAATAAACAACCAACAAAAAAACTCTCAAAAAAAATTCGTAAAAAGTTCTCTCATATGAACAATACGACACTCCATCAACTCGTGGTCAATGAGTTTATCAAGTATGGGTATTATCAAGCAGTTGATAAGGTAAATGATTTATACTCTAAAGATAGGATTACATTACCACAAAAAGGTAAGATGGTGACTAATTTATCTGGCTTACAGATGATGACCAGTAAAGAAAAGAAATTTTTTATTAAACTAGAAAGGAATAAAAATGCTAAATGATAATAAAACTCACTTCTTATTAGGTGTAGCAATAACTTCTTTATCAGTTATGATGTATAAAGAACTCACACACAAACCACCTTTAGTTCAAACCAAAACCGAAACCATAGTTCACATGGTTGCTGATCCTTTAATCAGAGGAAACTTTGAAATCGAATCAAATGAAATCAAATCTACTTTAAATAAATCCAAACTAAAACATCTGTTGATTTATATTAATGCACTCTGTGATGAATATGCTGTTGACTATGATATGGTTAAAGCAGTTATACAGACAGAATCAAGTTGGAATCACAAAGCAGTATCCACTAGTGGAGCTGTAGGATTGATGCAGATATTACCAACAACTGCTATGGCTGAATTCAACACACCTGAACAAGATTTATATAATCCCTACGTAAACGTAACCGTGGGTATTAAATACTTATCTCATTTAAACCAACACTTCGATGATATAAATGCCACACTTACGGCATATAGTCACGGTCCTACTATTACGAGGAAGTATAGTGAAAATTATATCAAGAATAACTTTTACGTAAAACGGGTTCATAGTAATTTCTAATGATTGAATTTATATTTTTTACAATAGCATACATTTTCATACTTTTCTTATCAATGTTTATTTTAATTCAATTGGATAAAATAACATGATTGAATATATTTTACTTGGTGTATTAGCACCGATAATGATAAACCTACTACATCTTTTAATTGGTCTGTATGTAGTTACACAGCGAGGTAATACGATGTCTTTAGGTTTTACAGGTATAAGCTTTCTTACCAAGACAATTGCTATGTTATTCTTGACTTGGTTGGGTATTAAGTTCTTAGGATTAGTAATGGGTATCTTTATACCTTTATTAACATTCTTTTGGTTCTTTACTCACGTAGTCGAAGCATTTGTCATTCAACATTATATGAAACAAAACGAAAGTAAATTTATTAAATCAATACAACTATAGGAGTTACACATGGATCCAGTCATTACATTAGGATTAATAATTACAGCATTAATATTAGGATTAACCTTTTGGATATACAGAGATGATATAAGGTAATGCCATTAAGTAGATTCGGTAGAAGACATAAACATACCTTTGGTAAGAAGAAAGAAAAGTGGGATGGTAACTTTAGACTCCCACCTAAACCTGATTCCTATTATGTACAGAAAAAGGGGATATGTCGTTGGTGTGGTAAAAAAATCATTGAGAATAAAAAACACAATACTCGTAAAACTTGGCATCAAGATTGTGCCACAGATTACATGATAATTTATCATTCTACTGAAGCTAGGAAACATATATGGAAGCGAGATAAGGGAAAGTGTAATAAGTGTGGCAAACAATGTACGAGACGATGTTGGGATTTAGACCACGTTAAACCATTAATGGAGCAAAAAGGTTTAAAAGAAAATCAATTAGATTGGTCATACTATGAGTTAAATAATATGCAAACACTTTGTCGCCCTTGTCATAAGAAAAAAACTAAACAAGATATGAAAAATAATGCTTGACATTGACATGAATTTTATGTATATTGTCAAGGATACTTTAAAAGGTTATCACTCTAAAAGAATTTGAATCTCAATAGAGATTCTTTAAGGGCAAGGTTCTTTATTTCCTTTCTTCCTTGCCCATAAATTTAATTAAACATAACAATGAGGTATAAATAATGAAGAAGAAAAAAATAGACTTGTCACAGTTCATGTTGAATGATAATGACTTAAAACAAATGAGGTCAATTGATAAAAAGACAATGAAAACAGATCCTAATTATCAAAAGAATAAGCGAGTTAATCTCGAATATTACAACGAGTCCGATTTAGAAGATATCGGAACTGATGATTATTCTGATTGTGACGGTAGGGAAGAACTTGAAACACTCGGCGATATCGGAATGGACATCTATTAAATAGATGTTTTTTTCCGTTGCCATAATCTATTTATGGGTATGGAGATAACAAAAAATCAAATCATAGATGTCATTAATTTAATGATGGTTCGTTTAGATAGTATAGAAAATGAACAGGCCAAACAAAAAGACTACTTAGCTCAAATTAAAAAAAGAATGTTAGAATTAAATAGTTTCATTAATGACATCATTGACGTTGTAGAAGACGAAAGATATAATGAAACCGAAGTAGTCCAAAAGACTATGGAAATCTACGATAAAATGAAAGATAAAGTGCTGGAAATAATCGATGATACCGAGTTAAAAGAATTAGATAAAAAAGAACTTATGCATCAGATTATAGGCGAATCCTAATTGTTACATAATATAATAACCGTTTTACTTGGAGTCAGTACACTCTTTTTGGGTGTAGTGTCTTTTTACGCATTGAAACGAATAAACACTTATGAAAAAATAATACTAAAAATAAGCTCAACAGTAGAATTAATAAAACATCAACTTAAAATAATAGATGACAAAGGTCACTTTGAGGCAGACGATGAGGTTGGTTTTTTCTTTGAGGAGATGAAACAACTTGGTAATGAGTTAGAACAATTATTTGAAACAGAGGTTGATGATGGCAATCAAGAAAAAACGCAAAAAGAAAAGTAAAATTTATTTTGGTACACCCGTACACAATGCAATTGTAGAATATAATCATTCGGACAACATAGCATTTAGACATAAAATATACACCGAAGAGATTCATCCAGCCTTTATGAAGTTGGCTGAAAACATAATCAATACATTTAAGTTTAGCTACTTTGACTATCCTTTTAGGGATTTACAAGAAGAGGTTGTATCTAACCTTGTTATTAACATACATAAATTTGATGAGACTCGTGGTTCAAAGGCATTTAGTTACTTTAGTATTATTGCTAAAAACTATTTGATATTAAATAATAATGCCAATTATAAGAAATTAAAAATTCACGATAATATAGATGTTCTGTATGATACAGGTAATTGGGATGACAATATAGAAAAGAAAGTATCCACGGAAGTTTTTAACAAAACGGTTGATTACTTTAATGAAAACTTAGATAACTTATTCCCAAAAGAAAATGATAAGCGAGTGGCATCATCGATATTGTACTTATGTAAGAACAAAGATAACATTGATAACTTCAATAAGAAAGCCTTATACATAATGATAAGAGAGATGACGGATGTTAAGACATCAAAAATAACTCAAATATCCAATGTATTTCGTAAAATATACCCTAAAATACAAGAGGAAGTTCTTGTTAGAGGACACCTTAATAATTTAAATTATACAGGCTCATTGTAACTTTTCTCACATTCTATATTTATTATTAGAATGTTATGGAAAAAGACTTTAAAATATTCGGTGATAAGAACTTCTCGGATTTATCTGAAGAGATATACGAGAATTCAAAACTAAAAAAGACTCAGATTGACCTGTTAGTTCAAGAGGTACATGGTTATATTCAAGGTATTGAAGATATAGCTATAGTTGGTCCTATATTAAAAGAACTCATGGATGTTGGTGTCAAGAATGATGATAACCTTTTAAAACTCGCAACTGTAATTCAACGCATTATGAACAAACAAGCCGATGTCGTTGAGGATACATCTTTATTAAGTGATGATGAAAAGGAAGAGTTGATGAGTGCTTTAGAAGACATGTCAGGTGATTTACAAAAGAAGTCAGATGAGTTAAGCAAGGACGTTGTAAAGTTAAGACCAAAGGGTAATTGATTATGCCACGACAAAATTCTTTAAAAAGTAAAATAAGAAATTTTGGTGATAACTTTGTCGATTCGGTTACTTTGCCTGAATTAGAATTTCACACTGGACATGTGCAACAGGTTTTAAATAACGAATTGGATAGAAGATCAGTAGATAAAAAATTACATAAAAAAATACCTGATAATCCAAGTGGTGTTATATTAATCAAATCAACAAAGGGTGTGTTACCAACTTTGAGTAGTAGTGTCATATCAATACCATTATTCAGAGGAATAAGCGATTCGGTTGCTAAAGGTGATTTGGTAATATTCTGTAACATAGGAAGTCAAAGTTATTATTTAGGTCCTATTAACACCACTAATGATGTATATAAAACACCAAACCCTTTAAACAAAATTAAAAAAAATAGATTAGAGGATGAAAGAAAAAATGAAGATGATGGTTATTCAATTAATTTTCCACCTCAACTTAGACCTGTAAAAAAATTACAAAAAAGTTATTTACCAAATACAGACTATCCACAGAATAGTTTAGCGGGAGATCCAGGTTCAATACCTTATCATGAAGGCAGTTTTAGTGATGTTGCATTGGACGGTAGATTTGGCAATTCAATACGAATAGGTTCAAGACACGCCAATCCAATTTTAAATATAAACAACGGTAGATATGGTGTAGATGAAAGTTTATCTCAAGGTTCATTAATTTCTATGATATCATTGGGTTCACTAAATGATAATTTTAAACAAAATCAAGATTTTAGATTATCATTTGATTTAAAAGCTTTTTCAGAAAATAACCAAGTTACCATTGGTTTTGGTAATGATTCGGTTAGTGGTGAACCATTTAAAGGAAGTCAAGACACTTTTAATTACAATTATGGATCACTGGAAAATATACAGAATAGACAAGGTGATAATAGAAATCAAATTATTATGTTTTCAGATAAAATTACATTTGATGCTAGAGATAATGATTTTACGGTATCCGCTCTCCGTAATATAAACTTTGGTGCTGGTAGTAATTTTACAATAACAAATAAAGGATTCTCAGTTATTGAATCTCAGAATATTTATATAGGTAAGGAAGCAAAGAATAAAGCTCAACCTATGGTATTAGGTGATGAGCTCAGAATATTATTATTGGAAATTATGACTATACTACAAGATTCAAGAGCATTGGTTCAAGGAGTTCCTATACCATTGTATGATAATAATTCAGCACCATTATTCACAAGAATTCAGAGTGTAATTAATAGATTACAACCAAGAGATATAGATGAAAACACTAATTTGCCAATACCAAATTCAGGTGGTCAAACAAGATTTTTAAGTCAGTATCATTATTTAGAACAAAACGTAAGAGGTCAAGAATGAAGGTTAATATATTTAAGAAGTTAATTAGAGATATAATAAGAGAAGAGTTAGATTATAAATTTACCGCACTTGAAAAAAAACTAGATGAAGTAGTAGTTAAGAGTAATATTAATAATATAAATGAAGATAGAACTCAGGTGCCACAATCTACAGACTTTAAAAAGTTGATGAACGATTCTGTTAGTTCCAATTCCAACACTTCCGTTAGAGGAGGCAACGTATCTTCCCCCAAGACAAACTCATCAGTATTAAATGATTTACTACAAGAGACTGCACAGAGTGGTGAATGGAAAAGTATAGAAAGAGATAGCACATCAGTTAAATCAGTTCAAGATAATGTTGATAAATTACCAGACCATTTGGCTAGTGCTTTAACTAAAGATTACTCAAAGGTGATTCAAAAAGCAGATGAAAAATCAAGGATGAAGAATGGGGCTTAAAGACGACATATATACCGCTTTAATAACCAATATTCAACCGGATAGTGTTGAAGAAAATTTTGATTTTACGGATAAGGCAAATCAAAAGGTTGAAACCTTAGCTCAAAATTTAACCGATGCTATAGTTAATTGGGTTCAAGCTCAAACATTTGTAGTAACATCATTAAATGCTACTCAGTTAAATGCTCCTGTTATAACTCCAATAGGACCTGGTACGGCACCTATGATAACTGTAAAAGTAGATGAAAACTCTGCAGCTCCAGATAATCCGTTATCTGGCGTTGAATCATTATCAAGTAAAGTTAAATTAAAAACACCTGTAGAGGTATGAGATGCCAATACTCGATAGAAGAAATAATCAATTAATTGAGGATAAGGATACGAGGGTATCTGTTGGAATAAACTTTCCTTTTGCTAGAGTTCCAAATCAAGATGGATATTTTTCAACAACCAAAACAACTATTGAGTCGATAAAGAACAACATCAGATTATTATTACAAACACAAAAAGGCGAAAGAATGTTTCAACCAAATTTAGGAATGAACATCCGTCAGTTTTTATTTGAACAAATAACAGAAGACACTCAAGTTCAAATTGAAAATGATATTGTGGATACATTCAATACTTGGTTGCCTTTTGTGGAGTTAAGAAAAATAGACATAGATACTAGCAATCAAGATAAAAATCAAATTAACATCGAGATAGTATTTAATATTAAGAGAGCACCAAATACAATTGAATCTGTTGGTGTAGTGTTGGAGTAAGGTAATGGCATATTCACAAGACCAAAAATACAAACCATCAAATGTAAGATACACGAGTAAAGATTTTACATCAATTAAATCTGATTTGATAGAATACACGAAAGCTTATTTTCCTGATACATATAAAGACTTTAATGAGACATCACCTGGTATGATGATGATTGAATTAACAAGTTATGTTGGAGATGTTCTTTCGTATTACATTGACTATAACTACAAAGAAAATGTTCTAGCAACAGCTACAGAAAAAAGAAATGTGGTTAGGTTATCAGAATTTTTAGGGTATAAAGTATCACCTAATACACCATCATTAGTTAGATTAAGAGTCACCACCGATGTGGGAGTCGATGCCGATGGTAATGTGGATTATAGTGATGCACCACAAAATCCAATAAATAGTGGATTACAGATACAATCAAATATAGATTCTAATTTAAAATTTGAAACGTTAGGTGAGATTGATTTCACCGTATCAGGTTCGCCTGATGTTCCACCAGTTGGAGCACCAACTTCATTTAATGCTAACGGAGAGGCAACAGGTTATACATTGACAAGATTTATACAAGCTGTATCCGGCGAAACCAAAACAAAATCATTTACCATTACAAGTCCAACTAAATTTTTAGAATTGGATTTAGGTGAGGATAACGTGATAGAGGTTTTAAATTGTGTAGATTCTTCAGGACAAAGATGGTATGAGGTTGATTATCTAGCACAGGATAGAATATTAAAAGAAAGTCATTACACACAAGATGGTCGTGGTAATGCTTATAATCAAGACATTGTTGGTGGTGGTATATCAAGTGATGTAGCTATTCCGTTTACATTGGATTATATCAATACAAACAAAAAATTTACAACTAAAATAGATTCCGATGACAACACGACAAAACTACAATTTGGTAATGGATTAAATAGATTAAATATTTCAGGTTCAAGTGGAGCTAGTTTATTTTCAATGATTGAACAACAAGGATTGAATTTATCTGGTGTTCCAAGTAGTGTGATAAATGCCAGTTTAAATAACCTAACAACCAATAATTCTTTAAATCTTGGTGAGACACCATCAAATACCATAATGACCATAACCTATAGAGTGGGTGGTGGTGCTCAATCAAATGCTCAAGCTGGTGAGTTAACCAAAGTAACCAACTCGGATGAGTCAATAACGATTATAAATGATGAACCAGCTTTGGGTGGGACTGATGGCCAAACAGTTGATGAGATAAGGGAAAATGCTAAATCATTCTTTGCTTCACAATTAAGATGTGTAACTCGTGAGGACTATCAAGCCAGAATATTAAATCTACCAGCAAAGTTTGGTAATATTGCTAAATGTTATGTTTACAGAAATGATGATATTGGGACATTGAAAATTTATACATTGTCTTATAATCAACAAAGACAATTAGTACAAACTCCTTTATTGGCATTAAATAATTTAAGATTATATATTGAACAATTCAGAATGATAAATGACTCGTTGGATTTTGGATTTCAATTAATTGATGATATATTTTCTGGCTACATTATAAACTTCGGAGTTCAGTTTGAAGTAAATTATGATAGAAGATTTAATTCTACCGATGTGAAATTAGAAACCATAAATGTCATTAAAGAGTTTTTTAAAGTAGGAAAGATGCAATTTAGACAACATATAAATCTTGGTGATTTAAAATATAATATATTAGGATTGGATGGTGTTATTGGGATAAAAACATTAAAGTTAATACAAGATACTTCAGAGATAGATAATTTTCCAACCTCATTGAATTCAAAGAAATTTCACTTTTACAAAGGTGATGGAACTCCATCAGTTGACGGAACTGCTGGTTATGGATTTCAATATAACTTTGAAAATGCCACAGTAAATGATATTGTGAAACCATCTGTAACACCAGCGATATTTGAATTGAGAGATCCTGATAATGACATATACGGGAGGGTAGTCTAATGCATCGTTATTTTTTTGCTGTCAAGGATGCCTTTATTAATAGTGGTTCTGATGAATTTACTGGTGATGATTTTAAAGATAAAAACACTGGTCAAGATGAGATATTAGAAATTAAAAAAGTTTTTTTTAATCAAGAGTTTCATTATCAAACAAGAGCATTGATTCAATTTGACACGGATGAAGTAGAGAGTTATATTAGTTCATCCGTATTACCTAAAGACTATGAGGTTTATTTAAAATTATATGAAACCAAAGGTACGAGTGGTTTAAGTGAAACCTATGATGTTGCTGCTTATCCATTAAGTCAAGAGTGGGATGAGGGTATTGGTAAGGAAGCAGATAGACCAAAAACAACAGAAGGATGTAGTTGGAAATTTAGAAAAAATAGAGCTGGTGTTGAATTAGAATGGACAACACAGGGTGGAACTTATGCTTCTACTGATGAGGTAACACAATCCTTTTCTTTAGAAAAACCTGATATCGATATGGATGTTACGAGTATAGCAAAGAAATGGTTTAGTGGTGATAATGAGAACTATGGATTTTTAATAAGACTATCTGGCAGTAGAGAAACATCAAGTGGTAGTTTTGAGGATTTAAAATTCTTTTCACGACAAACCAATACAATCTACTCTCCTAAATTAGAAGTAAGATGGGATGACCATGCTCCATCAACGGGCTCAAACACTGGCAGTTTAACTCCATTGGATTTATCAGGACAGGTAGAAAATTATTTATATCAGTTACACACAAGGGAAGCTTACAAAGAAACGGAAACAATTAAATTTAGATTTGGTGCTCGTAAGAGATACATTGATAAGAGTTTCACAACATCAATACAGACCGTAAGTGGTAGTTACTTTGCTGAAGGTAGTGCTTCATATTCAATAATTGATATGGCAACAAATGAAGAAGTCATTCCGTTTGGTGCTTATACCACAATGAGTTGTGATTCAGTTTCACCTTACTTTACACAAGATTTAAATGGATTTGAGCCAAACCGAGCTTATAAAATTTTGATTAAAGTTAAACACAATGATGACCAAACTCTTATATATGACGATGGTTTTGAATTCATACTAAGGAGTTAATTATGGCTCACATGTCAGGATCAATGGGGCATTATGGTGGTGGATATGGAACTATTAGAATTTCACTACAAAATGACTTAGGATTTCAATCAGGTACCACGGTTTCATACTCAACAGGTACCCCACCAACGTTAGTAAACCACGGTGAAGTGGAGCTATACAGAATAAACGGAGATTTATTTTTAATTGATCCTCAATATACATTAGGCACACCTAATGCTCCACCATTTGACACGAATGATACTATAGTATTAAATTATTCATCACCTACAATAATAGCATCTGTTAGTAATATCAACATGAATAATTTTAATTTCATAACAGAAATTAATTTAGATTCGCCAATCGTATCACCATCACAATTTGTATATAGGTTTGGAGAATTAGCAGGTACACCTTATTATGGTGCTTATCACAAACATCAAGACGGAACATTGATGATTAATGCTGGTGAATTAAATGTTTCTCATGATATGATACCCGAAGAAATAATCATACCACGAGAAGAGTTTGATTACGGTGCAGAAGACACGACAGCATCCACTACATTTGACATAGACGAAAATGTAATCAAAGAAACCTTTTCTGACTTGGTTTATGCGAAGTGGTTTAGTGAGTTGGATGAAGATTATGCAAGTTCTACTTTTTTTGATATGACACAAGGTGGACAAGAAACATCAATCGATTTAAATTTAAATACATTACAAACCACGATTAGGGATGGTCAGATAACAACTGGTAGACAAGAAAACGAAACATTGGTATTTTTTAAAAAGGATAGAAACACGCCAGAAAATAAAAAAGATTTAACTGATGGTAAACTATCATTGGTTATAAACAACATAAGTTCTAGTTTTGTTGACAATGGTGTTGTTGATTTAAGTGAATTTATATCAGACAAGATATCTGTTGTGTCTGAATTATCTCCTGACGAAGAGGTTGTGACGCTAGAAACAATAGATAAATATGGATTAATGGAATATATGCCAGCAGCACAAGGTATGCCAGAAAGTTTTAAAATAAAAAATGTAAAGTATAAATTAAGATATAGAAATGAGCAGGTTAAAATTGATGTTCCGTTTGGTGATTTACTTCATATTGTAAATAGTGTTGGGACACCTAATAGTGATGACTACTTGCGTCAATGGTATTATTATGAATGGGTAAACGTATTAAATTTATCTCAGTTAACTACTCCATCAACAGGACAAAGGATAAATGCCACAAAAGCTAAAGAAGTATTAGATACTAATATATTTGAACTACTACCAACACAAACAACTCGTCAAGATCAAATTAATAGATTTTTTCGAGACTTTAATGATTTAATAGGAAATCCACCAGAGTTTCAAGATGTTGATAATGATGGTATTGCTGAATATGCGGTAAGTGAAGGTGGTGATAAAGCCAACCGCGTTGCTTTTGAAAATAAAGATGGTTCTTTTATTACAAGATTAGATAAACATACGGAAGAGAATCAAGGCAATAATACAGATGTCAATCAAGGTAAAACTTTAGAAACCATGAGAAATACTCTGAACAAATATTTAGCTGATGTAGATAATGTTGTGGAAGTTATACAGGATCAAAGACCTGAATATACAAATAAGATGGGTGGTTTTTTAAAAATAAGAAAACCAAACCAA
>VMHT01056784.1_pt1 | contig 12246 bp, 11 predicted proteins | sample 4693611 | NCBI WGS metagenome assembly VMHT01 (sample SAMN12280063, study PRJNA550983) | marine metagenome | isolation source: seawater sampled from same location over 5 years 0.02-0.2 micron viral filtrate | place: USA: collected off the coast of southern California halfway between the port... ...
TATTTTCCCAATTCTTTTATTTTTGGGGCAGATATAGATACCAGTATATTAAATGAAGAATTAAGAATAAAAACTTTTTACGTTGATATGTTTTCTAAAAATATAACATCTCAAATGTGGAAAAAGATTAATAAAAAAATGGATATCATTATCGATGATGGCTTTCATTCTTTTAATGCTAATACTATATTTTATGAAAATTCGATAGATTATCTTAATGAAGATGGAATTTATATAATAGAAGATGTTCACAGAAATCCAAAAAATATTAAAAAATTTTATAATTATTTTAATACCAAAAACGTTTTATGGCAGTTTGTTGATATTCAAAATTTAAATAATGTTCGTGATAATTGCTTAATAATTATCAAAAAAAAAATATGATTTAAAATCTTAAATTCTAAATTTAAGAGAATTTTTGGTTATAACTCAATAATAATCAATATTTATTACTTTGCTGAGATGTTAAAGATTCTTTGCTAAAAAGCATTATTTTACAACACTTATAGAGAGATTTTAATTGAATGAATTAATTAAAAATAAACAATTATAATAAAAAAATGTTATAATTCTTCATTTCCAAAAACTAAAATATGACAAATAATAATTCATACCAAGCTGACTCCATAAAGGTTTTGAAAGGCCTTGAAGCTGTACGTAAAAGACCTGGCATGTATATTGGTGATACAGATGATGGGACTGGCTTACATCACATGGTTTACGAAGTTGTTGATAATTCGATAGATGAAGCTTTAGCAGGTTATTGTAAAAATATTTTTGTAAAAATAAATTCTAATGGGACCGTTACAGTCAGAGATGATGGTAGAGGTATACCCGTTGATACTCATAAAGGAGAAAAGAAATCAGCAGCGGAAGTAATCATGACACAATTACATGCTGGAGGTAAATTTGATCATGATTCTTATAAAGTTTCGGGGGGTTTACATGGCGTAGGTGTCTCTGTCGTAAATGCTTTGTCTGAAAAATTAGAGCTAGAAATAAATAGAGATGGTAAGAAATATTTCATCGAGTTTAAAGATGGAGATTCCATCAAGCCACTTAAACAAATTGGTAAATCAAAAGAGACAGGAACTCAAATCACCTTTCTTCCATCAAAAGAAATTTTTTCATCAATAAAATTTAGTGGAAATATTTTGATAAAAAGAATGCGAGAGTTAGCATTTTTAAATAAGGGGGTTAATATTACTTTTAGTGATGGATCTCAGAAAAAAGAAAAAATTCAGGAATTCAAATTTGATGGGGGTGTTTTAGAATTTGTTGAGTTCTTAGATGAGAAAAGAGAAAAATTACAGAATAAAAATGGAAATGATTTATTTAAAAAACCAATTTACGTTGAAGGTAAAAAAGAAAACATAGAAATTGAGTGTTCATTAAAATGGAATGCAGGTTATACAGAAGATGTTCTTCCGTATACTAATAATATTTATCAAAAAGATGGTGGGACGCATGTACTAGGTTTCAGAAGTGCATTAACACGAATAATCAATAAATATGCCAGCGAACATAATCTTTTAAAAAAAAATAAACTTACTATTTCTGGCGATGATATAAAAGAGGGTCTTTCATGTGTATTATCTGCAAAAATTCCAGATCCAAAATTTTCATCACAAACTAAAGATAAATTAGTTTCATCCGAAATAAGAATGATTGTTGAAACAATAGTTAATGAAAAATTATCTATTTGGTTTGATCAAAATCCATCGATTGCAAAAGTTATACTTGCAAAAATTATACAAGCAGCAATGGCAAGAGATGTTGCTAGAAAAGCTAGAGAAAATGTAAGAAGAAAAGGCGCTTTAGAATTAAGTGGTTTACCTGGTAAATTAGCTGACTGTCAAATAGGAAAACAAGAAGGAACAGAATTATTTATTGTTGAGGGAGACTCAGCCGGTGGGTCAGCAAAACAAGGTAGAAATAGATCTAATCAAGCAGTTTTACCTTTAAGAGGAAAAATATTAAATACTTATGTAGAAGATATTCAATTAAAAAAGAACGGTAACGGAAAGAATGGCGCTGACCAAAGAACTAAAGCGTTATCAAAAATGATATCATCCAATGAAATAGTAACTTTAATTAATGCACTAGGCTTAGATCCGAAAGCACAGGAAATTGATCTAAAAGATTTAAGATATGGAAAAATAATAATCATGACGGATGCAGACGTTGATGGATCACACATAAGAGCTTTGTTGTTAACTTTTTTTAACAATAAACCATTTAATAAACTTATTGAACATGGACATGTTTATTTAGCTCAACCACCGTTATTTAAGATTAATAAAGGCTCAAAAGGTATATATATCAAAGATGAAAAGGAATTAGAGGAATATATAATAAATAATACAAAAGATTTAAAAAAACTTAAAAAAAATTCTAAGGAGTTTTTAAAAGGCATTGAACTTGAAAAATCTAAAATGAATATTCAAAGATTTAAAGGCCTAGGTGAAATGAACCCCGATGAACTATGGAGCACAACTCTTGACCCAGAAACTAGAAATTTGCTTCAGGTTCAATATTCTAAAGATTTAAAAAAAGATCAAAGTTTAATTCATACTTTGATGGGCAATGATGTTGCGTTAAGAAAGGATTTTATAATTTCAAACTCTATAAATGTTCAAAATTTAGACATATAAAATGAAGTTTTTTGAAACTTCAGAATATCATTTTTTTAAAAAATCTACGTATGTTAGTTTAAGATGGATTGGAATAGTTGGTCAATTAATATCAATTTATTTTGTTTATTTCTTTTTAAATTTTAAATTTGATTTTTTTACCTCAAATTTAATAATATTATTAGGTATTATAAGTAATGTATATTTAATTTTTGTTTATAAAAAAACTCAATTATCAAATAGATCAGCATTTATATTCTTAGTAATAGATATTATACAGTTGGGGGCCTTATTATACTTAACAGGAGGTGTTGCTAATCCGTTTTCAATTTTTTTATTAATTCCGAGTGTTTTTTCCTCATCAAACTTAAGTTTTAAAACTAATTTGTTGTTAGTAGCTCTCACAATAATTACAATTTTTATATTAACATTTTATTCTTTAGAATTGCCAATTCCAATAAGTGATCACTTTCATGTAAGTCCATATTATTACTATGCCATTCCTGTTGCCTTGATAATTGCTTTAATATTTTTAAATTATTTAGCCATGACATTTGGAACACAATCTAGATTAAGAAGAGAGGCATTAGCAAAGATGGAAGAGGTAATGGCTACAGAACATGAACTTTTATCTTTAGGAGGTCAAGCCGCTGCTGCTGCACACTCGCTTGGAACACCTTTGTCTACAATAAAAATCATTACGCAAGATCTTATGAAAAACTTTAAAGGTCAACAAGATATTCAAAAAGATATCGAATTATTATCAAGTCAAGTTGAAAGGTGTAATGAAATTTTAAAACGTTTAACACTAAATCCTGTAGAGGAAGATGATTTTATTGATAAAGACCTTTCAATGAAAGAGTATTTAAATGAAATTATTTCATCATTTAAAGAAATAAGTAAAAAAAATTTTATTTTTAACTTTGATGAAAATTCAAATTCAAAAAAAATAACAAAATCTATAGAAATTGTTTATGGTTTAAGAAATTTTATAGGTAATGCCAATAAATTTTCAAAAGAAAACGTATTTATTAATCTGAAAACCGACAATAAAACTACTGAAATAATAATACAAGATGATGGAAATGGTTATCCTAGAGATATTTTATCTAAGATAGGTGAACCTTATTTGAAATCTAGCGACTTAGTTGAAAAATCAAAAATAGGATTGGGATTAGGATTATTTATTGGAAAAACACTTCTAGAAAAAAATTTTGCATCAATAAATTGTAGAAACTCTAAAACAAAAAGTGGTGCAGAAGTTATTATTAAATGGAATAATATAGATTTATTTAATATTTAGTGAAATTTTTTTTTAGCATCAAATAAAGCACTTAATTGAGATATCATAACATCACCCAACTCATTTACATCTGTTATTTTGATCGCTTTATTATAATATCTTGAAACATCATGACCAATTCCTATTGCTAAAATTTCTATCTCACTCTTATTTTCAATAAATTTTACCATTTTTTTAAGATGTTTTTCTAAATAATCTCCTGAATTAACAGATAAGGTAGAGTCGTCAACAGGTGCTCCATCAGAAATAACCATTAATATTTTTCTCTCTTCTTTTCTTTTTTTTATTCTGTTATATGCCCATGAAATTGCTTCTCCATCGATATTTTCTTTTAACAGGCCCTCTTTAAGCATTAAGCCTAAATTATTTTTAGCTTGTCTCCAATGTGTATCTGCGCCTTTATATATTATGTGTCTTAAATCGTTTAATCTTCCTGGAGTTTTAGGTTTAGAGTTTTTATTCCATAACTCTCTGCTATGACCACCCTTCCAATTTTTTGTCGTAAAACCTAAAATTTCAACTTTGACTGAGCACCTTTCTAAAGTTCTTGATAATATATCAGCACATATTGCTGCGATCGTAATGGGTCTACCACGCATTGAACCCGAGTTATCTATCAATAAAGTAACGATAGTATCTTTAAAATCTAAATCTTTTTCTTTTTTAAATGAAAGAGAATTATAAGGATCCATTATAATTCTAGGTAATTTTGAACTATCAAGTAAGCCCTCCTCTAAATCAAATTCCCAAGCTCTATTTTGTTTGGCAAGTAATTGTCTTTGAAGTTTATTAGCAAGCTTTGTTATTATATCTTGAAAACCAATTAATTGTTGGTCTAAAGTTTTTCTTAGTTTAGCAGCTTCATTAGCATTTTCCAATTTTTCAGCTTTAGTAATTTCATCGTATTGTGAAGTAAATATTTTATAATCAATATTAGTATTATTTATATTCTTTTTTATAACTTGTTGAGAGCTTTGTTCATTTGAATCACTTTCTATAAGTTGTTCATCTAAATTAAATTCGTCAACATTGTAATCTGCATCCAGAGAGGCTTCAGTTTGTTGATCATTGTTTTCATCTTTATTATCCTCTGCGTCATTATTCTGATCATCATTTGAAGGATTGTCCTGTCCTTGCTCATTGTTATTTTCCTCAGTATTATCATCCTCTTCGTTTTGAAAAATATCCATTTCTTCCAAAATCTCAGAAAATCTTGAACTATAAATATTCTGATTTTCTAAGTTTTGTTTTAAGAATTCTTTGTGTTTGTCTAATGATTTTTCAAATTCTTTTTCCCAAAAATTTAACATTTTTGTAGTTAAAGAATTTAACTTAATTTGATGAAAGTTTTTAAGCATATATAGTTCAAATGCCTCAGAAACAGGAACATCTTCTTTAGTTAATAGCTGATCCTTTCTTTTTCGATTAATAATTTGTGTATAATTTTCATTAAAATTTTTTTTAATTCCCTTCAGCATTTTTCCACCAAGAAATTCGTATCTAATTTTTTCAGCTATATTGTAAAGAGATTTTGTAGAGGAGTTACTTGGTAGGTTTTTTTTATAAATCTCACTATTAGAGAATTTTTTTTTAAGTGCAGCTGAGTCTGTTTCTGCACGCAATTTTATGAAATCACTAGGATTTGTTAAGTCATTGACTTCTATTTTATCAAAATTTTTTGAATTTTTATTTTTTGAATTTTGTTCATTAGTTACTAAATCACTTGAAATAACCTTTGCTGTTGATGTTAAAGCAATTCTAAATTTTTCTTTTAAATTAGTTTCCCCACTGCTCATCTAAATTTGAATATTAATAAGTGATTCAGGTAACTCTTCACCAAAACATCTCTGGTAATATTCTGCAATTGTATTCTTCTCAATATCGTCACACTTATTAAGAAAAGTCACCCTGAAAGCGTATCCAGTATCTTTAAAAATTTCAGAGTTTTCTGCCCAATGCATTACTGTTCTTGGACTCATTACAGTTGAAATATCACCTGCTGTAAATCCTTTTCTTGTTAATGACGCCACTTTAATCATGTTGGCAACTTTTTCTTTTCCTTTAGGGTTAGCAAGGTTTTTATTTTTTGCTAAAATTATATCCATCTCTTTTTCTAAACTTAAATAATTCAATGTTGTGACTATGTTCCATCTATCCATCTGGCCTTGATTTATTTGTTGCGTTCCATGATAAAGGCCTGTTGTATCACCAAGACCAACAGTATTAGATGTAGCAAATAACCTAAAAAACTTATTTTGTTTTATAACTTTATTTTTGTCTAGAAGTGTAAAATTACCCTCAGCTTCTAAAACTCTCTGAATTACAAACATTACATCTGGCCTTCCTGCATCATATTCGTCAAAAACAAGAGCCACAGGATTTTGTATAGACCAAGGCAATATACCTTCATTGAATTGAGTGATTTGTTTCCCATCTTTTAAAACGATTGCATCTTTTCCAATTAAGTCAATTCTACTTACGTGACTATCAAGATTTACACGAATACAGGGCCAGTTAAGTCTTGCAGCTATTTGTTCTATATGAGTAGATTTTCCAGTGCCATGATAACCTTGAACTAATACTCTTTTATTAAACGCGAAACCAGAAATTATTGCTAACGTTGTATCTCTATCAAACTTATAGCTTTTATCTATTTCAGGAACAAAATCATTTTTTTTTGAAAATGCGTCTACTTCCATTTCAGAGTCTATTCCAAAAGTTTGTTTAAGAGAGACCTTGATGTCAGGTTGTATGTTAAGATTTGGTGTCAATTTTTTTTTTATATGTATTCTTAAGTTGGGTGTAAGCCAATGTAATTAGTTTAAGTTTTTCTTCATATTTTTTGTTACCAGCATTTATATCTGGGTGAAATTTTTTAACAAGTAATTTGAACTTATCTTGTATTTTTTTCCATTTCAAACCAACAGAAACTCCTAATATTCCAAAAGCTTTTATGTCTTTATGATTAAATTTAAATTGACGCATATGATCAAAGTCATCATTAAACCTCTCTTTATCCAGTTCATCTCTCAGTGTGTTATTCCACAAAACCTTAAAAAAATTATCAGAAGAGCTAAAGCTTTGTGTAGGTTTGTGCCAAATCATATCTGATTTAAGAAATTCCATTACCTGATCATCGTCCATGCCTGAAAAATAGTTCCAATTTTTATTAAACTCTTTCACATGTTCTAAACATAACATACGATATTTTTTACTATTGTCCTTTTCAATAGGAGCTTTGTATTCTCCTATCTCTTTACAATTATTCCAGTCACAAATATTTTTCATGATATACTAAATAATATTTATGGATATATATAATCTAATTGCAATTATAAAAAACAAGTTAAAAAGTGAAATTGAAATTGAAAAAATTGAAATTGAAGATAAGACATTTCTTCATAAAAACCACTCCGGATATCAAAAAGGAAAATTTCATTTGAAGCTAATCATTAATTCAAATCAATTAAAAAAATTAAATAAAATTGAAAGTAACAAAAAAATTTTTAAAATTTTAGATAAAGAGATGAAAGAATATATTCATTCTCTACAAATCTTAATTAATTAATTCTCTTTGGAGAAATTTTTTAATTGTAGATCTGTCATACTCATTGTTAATTACAGTTGAACCAATTTTTTTTAGTAATATAAGATTTATTTTTTTTGAGACATTTTTTTTATCCTTCATCATAAAATTAAGAATAATATTTAAATTTTTAGTTGAAAAATAATTTTTAATATTTGATGGAAGTTTTCTATTAGTAATATGATTTATTATATGTTTGCATTGTTGAGGTTTGATTATTTTAATATAAAGACTAAATTTCAATGCCGTGACAATTCCTAATATAACAGCCTCACCATGATTTAATTTTTTTGAATATCCAATAGCTGCTTCATATGCGTGTGCAAAAGTGTGACCAAAATTTAATATTTTTCTTTTTCCTTTTTCTTTTTCATCTTTTTCAATGACTTCTTTTTTTATTTTACAGCTTTTATAAATTGCTTTTTCAATGTGTGGACTTTTTAAATTTAAAATATTAGAGGAATATTTATTTAAATATCTGTAAAAAGTTTTATTTAAAATTAATGAGTGTTTAAAAATCTCACCATAACCACAAATTATTTCTCTTTTTGGTAAAGATCTTAAAAATTCAGTCTCACTAAGCACCATTTTTGGCTGGTAAAAACTTCCTAAGAGATTTTTTCCTTCAATAGTATTAACCCCTGTTTTACCACCTACAGAAGAGTCTACTTGAGAGAGCAAAGTTGTAGGAATGTTTATAAAATTTAAACCTCTTTTATATAAGCTAGCTGCAAATCCACCGACATCACCAGTAATACCACCACCAACTGTTAATAAGCAGTCAAGTCGAGAAAAATTCTTATTGAGTAAAATTTGTAAAATTTTATTAACATTTTTTAAATTTTTATTTTTTTCATTTGAATTAAATATGAATTTAAAAATTTGTTTTTTTTTAAGAGATTTAGTTATTTTTGAAATCATTTTTGTGGGTACATTTTTGTCAATTACTAATAGACATTTATTAAAATCAATAGAATTTTTTTTTGCGTGTACAGCAAGATCTTTTAATATATTTGTGCCAATTATGATTGGATATTTTTCTGACTTAGTTTTTATATTTAGCTTAATAGGTTTCATAAATTTTTATAATGTTATTAACTATTTCATTTTTTGTAAGATTTTCACATTCAATTTTATACATAGCCTTTGAATAAACAATAGATCGTTTTTTAATTAAATTTGTAAGTTCGATTTTGGTTGACTTAAATGCAATAGGCCTTTTTTTACTTTCCGCAATTCTATTGACTAAGGTTTTAATGTCCCATTTTAGCCAAAATGAAATATGATTACTTAACACCTCCTCTCTAATCTTATTATTTAAAAAAGCACCACCACCAAGAGATATTACTGATTTGCTTTTGTTTAGAACTTTTAAGGAACATAATTCTTCTATTTCTCTGAAATATTTTTCACCTTTGTCTTCAAAAATTTTTTTAATTTTCATACTTGTTTTCTTTTCAATTTCAAAATCAACATCAATAAAATCAATTTTAAGTTTTTTTGATAAAATTGACCCAATCGAGGACTTACCCGAACCCATCATGCCTAATAAAACTAAATTTTCTTTTGATTTCATAAGTTTCTGTATTGAAAAAACACAAATATGTCTTAATTTGATTTTAACCAACGTTATATGCAATTTAAAAGAAATACAAGTTCTAGCAAAAGTATAGCAAGCTTAATTTTCAAATTAGGCATAGTTGTATTCATATTTCTTGGAGCTATATTTATTTTAAGTAAAGTAGATTTTCCAGCACCAAAAAAAGAAATAGAAAAAATTATTCCTAATGAAAATTTTAAAGTTGTTAAATAGTAATTTTTTTTTAATTCTATCACTTATTATTTTATTGAGTTTCAATGTTAGTGCAGAAGATGAACCAATTGATATATGGAACATAAATCAAGATGAAATCGAAAAACCTAAAAATAATAATAATCAAAATGAAGAAAAAATTGTAATTGAACAAAAATCTCAACCTAATATTTATGATTTACGAACCCAAACAGAAACTGATAAAGTTAAAGTTGTCACATTATCAGAGTCTGAAGAGGTAAAAATAATTGGACTTTATGATCCAGAGGATTATGGTCTCAAAATTGATTTATGGTCTAATTCAAATGGTGATCAACTAAAATATCTTTTTTCAAATTTAGAAAAAATAAACTTATCAAAAGATGCTACAGAATTAATGAATATAGCATTATTAACTAATTCTTATTATCCAAAAACAAATATTACTGAAGATGAATTTTTAAAGATTAAATCTGACTGGCTCATAAAAAATAATAATAGAGAGTTAATTGAAGAGTATTTAATCAAAAATCAAATATTAAATCTTCATCCTGAGCTTAGTCGATATTATGTTGATCAATATTTATCCGAGTCGAATGTAGAGAAAGCATGTGAATTATTTTTAAGAAATGACCAAGTTATTGTTGATGAATATTTATCAAAATTTAATCTATATTGTTTAATAAATTCTGGGAGAATTGAGGAAGCTCAATTAATTTTTGATTTAAAAAAAGAGCTAGGTTTTAAAGATGAATATTTTGAAAAAAAAATGAAATATTTATTTGGTTTTACCGATGAACCTGAGACTACTATTTCAGAAAATTCAATTTTAAATTTTCATCTAGCACATAGAACTAATCCTGACTTTATCTTTGAGCCAAAAGAAAATACAAATCCATTAATTTGGAAATATTTATCTAGTTCAAATTTGCTTTATAATATTGATAAAATAGAAACTGACGAAGTAGAAAAAATATCATTAATAGAAAAAGCCACTCATGACAAAAACTATTCTGAGAAAGACTTATTTTCACTATATAAAAGATTTCAGTTTAATATTAATCAACTTTTGAACGCACCCGAGTCTTACAAGTCTCTTTCTAACGTCGAAGCTCGAGCATTGGTTTATCAGAGAATTCTTCTAGAGTCAGATGTCAGTAAACAGCTAGAACTAATCAAATTATTAAAAGATTTATTTATTAGTGATGGTTTTTCAAATGCATTTGATGAAGAGTTGAAAAGATTTTTAAATTCAATTGTTCCTGAGGAAGTGCCTTCAAATTTCACGACTTTTTATTTTAATTATTTAATTGAAGAAGTTAATGAATTAAATGATATTAAGTTTAATAAAGATATACTGCATCAATCAAAGTTAGTTAATTATTTTAATGGTGATTTTGCAAAATCAAAAATTGAAAAAGATCTCAATAATTTTTTAAAAAAGATAAAAAAAGATAAAAAATATTCAATATCTAAAAAAGATATAATGCTTATAGAGTCAGTCAAATCGGACGGTATTGAAATTTCAAAAAAATACGAGGGGCTTTATAAGATAGACGAGTCTGAAATGCCTACAGATATCCAGGTTATGGTTAATAATCTTGAAATAGGCTCCACATTATTGAGGATAATTGAAGTTATTGGTCAAGATGAGCTCGAGGTATTAGATGAAGATACACTGTATTTTATAGTAAGCGCACTAAATCAATTAGATATTGATTATATAAGAAATAAAATTTTATTAAAAGTTCTGCCTTTAAAAGTTTAAAAAATAAATTAAGATAAGATTAATTATGGCAGTAAAACCTATATTAACGGAACCAAATAAACTTTTAAGACAAATTTCAAAACCTGTTGAAAAAGTTACTAAGGATGAACAAAAATTAATGGATGATATGCTTGACACTATGTATGCTGCTAATGGAATAGGTCTTGCAGCAATTCAAATAGGTATAGCCAAAAGAATAATTGTGATGGACATTAGTAAAAATTCAGAAAAAAAAGAGCCTAGATATTTTGTCAATCCAATTATAAAAAATAAAAATTCTGAAAATACAACCTACGAGGAAGGATGTTTATCTGTTCCAAATCAATTTGCAGAAATTGATAGACCTAGTCAATGTGACATTGAATATTTGGATTATAAAGGAAATAAACAAACATTACATGCAGAGGGTTTATTGGCAACCTGCATTCAACATGAAATGGATCACTTGGAGGGAATTTTGTTCATTGATTATCTTTCAAAATTGAAAAGATCTATGATTATTAAAAAGCTTTCCAAATCTAAAACAAATACAGCTATTCTTTAATCAATGTCTAATAAGATTGTTTTTATGGGTACACCGATGTTTGCTGTACCAATTTTGAAATCATTATATCAAAATGGATATCCAATCACAAAAGTTTATACACAACCACCTCAAAAATCTAAAAGAGGCCAAAGAATAAATAAGTCTCCAATTCAAGGTATTGCCGAAACATTAAATTTAGAATTTAGGAGTCCAGAATATTTAAAAGATAATAATGACGAATATGAATACTTTAAAAGTATAAATGCTGATCTTGCAATTGTTGTTGCATATGGACAAATTATTCCAAAAGAATTTTTAAGTTTAACCAAAAAAGGATTTATTAATATACATGCATCTCTTTTGCCAAAGTGGAGAGGTGCGGCACCAATACAAAGATCTATAATGAACCTTGACAAAGAAACAGGGGTTAGTGTTATGAAAATAGCTGAGCAGCTTGATGCAGGTCCAGTATGCAACACTTACAAAATTAATTTAGACAATAATTTAAATTCAAGTGATGTAGCAGAAAAATTATCTTTAATTGCTGCTGAAAAAATATTGGATAATATTGATAATATTTTTGAGGATAAAGCAAAATTTATTGATCCAGATCATTCAAAAGCAACATATGCATCTAA
>VMHT01015497.1_pt1 | contig 12245 bp, 14 predicted proteins | sample 4693611 | NCBI WGS metagenome assembly VMHT01 (sample SAMN12280063, study PRJNA550983) | marine metagenome | isolation source: seawater sampled from same location over 5 years 0.02-0.2 micron viral filtrate | place: USA: collected off the coast of southern California halfway between the port... ...
CACCCGCCCCCTGTGCGCATACTCTGCGCCGACCGCCAACCGGCCCGCCTGCCCAGGGACTTCCACTGCACATCATCACCAACGAGGACGCGCCGTGGTGTTCGTCCTTTTCGGGCGTGCTGGTGGTGCGGGACCCCGATGCGGCAGTCGAGTCGATGCGCCGGTACGGCCGACTAGAGATTCGCTTCGGGGACACTGGCCGCCGGTTCCGATGGACGGAGCAGATTGGTGCAATGGCCACGGCCCTCGGCACAGCGCACGACGTAGGCGCTGCATAGACCGTCTATGGGCTCGACTGAACTGGGAGTGTGGCAACCCCCCCGCTACCGCCCATCCTTGCCGCCTCGAGCCGGGCACTCCAGAGGTCTGCATACGTCTTCACCGTCTCTAGCGCTCTCTGGCCGTCCTGCTCTGTGATGAGCTCTGCCATCCGCCTAAACACCTGCACCCTGTGCTCTGCCTCGGCCTCTGTGACTGAGTCCATGGTGCATCCAACGCACTGTGCCGACTCCCTAATAGTGCCACCCACTCGGACGCTCGACTGTCGGAGGCTCGGCAATACTGCTGTTGACCCCTGTGCACATGGCACTGTCGGATCATTGGGCGGTGCCACTCGCGACGGTACGCTCGGCGGGATGGACGGGGCTTGAACGGGTGTAACGAGTTGGGGCGGCTACTGGGCGGCTGGCTGTGGCGGTGCCAGCTTGGCGAGTTCGGCGGCGTATTCTGTCACCCTCTTGTGAGCGCGGTCGAGGACGGCCTGCTGCTTCTTGGTCAGGACCCCCATGGCCGTGTACTTGCCGACCGTCTTCCGTGCGCGCTTGAGGTTGGTCTTCACCTGCGGGAGCCGTGGCGGAGGGTTCTTTTTTGCCTTCTCTGCTCTGATGGTGGCGTTGGCCTGCCTGAACCTCGCCGTCATGGCCGCTGCGATGACCCCCCTGAGCGCCATGTTGACCGTTGGACTCGATGCGACCCTGTCGGTCTCGAGTGCCTGAACGATGAGCTTGAGCACCTGCAGGGGCGGCGTGGCCCGTTTCGCTCCCAGCAGGGCGCCGATGCCTTCGTGGCCGGCGTGTGTGGCCAAGTCCTCGCGATTTTGCCCCCGAACAACCGGACGGTTGACTCCGCCTGGGACTGCTGTGAACGAGACCTCTTGCTCGGGTGGCGATTCAACAGAGCTCTGGTCATCGTCCATCTCGGCTGGACCCTCGTCCGTGTCGACTGGATCGGTGCCGTCACCGTCTTCATCGCCGCTTGCGTCCATGCCGTCCGCTTGGTGAGCGTCACTGCTTGCGTCCATGCCGTCCTCGGTGCCGTTCGATTGGTGAGCGTCACCGTCTTCATCGCCGCTTGCGTCCATGTCGTCCTCGGTGTCATCGACTGGGCCCTGACCTTCATCACCGCTTGCGCCCATCTCGTCGTCGGTGCCATCGACTGGCGGGGGCGTCCCGACCTCGAGGACTTGGCCCGTGTTGGCGTCGTCGTCGTCACTGCCAAAGACGGACCCCGTGGGGCTCCCCGGCACCGAGTCGACGGTAATCTCGGGCGGGACTTGCAAGGCTGCTTCCTGGGACGAGTGGGTGCTCATGGCAAACGGGTGAAATTATGCCGATTTACACGGCACCAAAACTACCGATGCCTAAATGTGACCAAAATAGACACCAACCACTGCCGATACTTTTCGAGGGGCCACCCGCACGTTCCCTCGAGGACCTCGAGCTCAATGTCTGACATGAAGAGCTGCTTGACGATGGCGTTGGTGAGGGTGTTGCGGTCAAACACAATGGCCTGGTCCATGTTCGGGGCCGACGGAACCGTCACGGTGAGCCTGATGGCGTCCTGGAATGCGCCCTCGACATCGACCGGCTCGGCGACCATGGTGGCCCGTCTTGATGGTCTGCCCACTTCAATCTCCCTCGACAGTGTTTCCCCCTCCATGCTGGCTGCGGTTGTGGTCGCTGGGACTCTGTATGGGGCACGGCTACAGTTGTCAACGACCAAACACACACACAGTTGACAAGGATCTACGAACGTGGCTGCACTCATCCCAGGGGCGGGCTGCCCGAGTTGAGGTCCAAGAGCCCCCTGACTGCCTGTGCCTCGTCGAGATTGAGCTTCTTTCGATTGATCAGCATCCCAAGCTCAAAGTCGGGCTGTGCCCGTTTGCCGTACGCCGTGGCCGTCGTCTCGATGCACCGGATGACTTCCGCCCTGAGGTCTGGTGCCGAGAGTGTGCGTGGATGGAGGAGCACTGGCCCCGCCGCCCGCTGCAGCATATCATGGCCGAATCGAATTCGGGACCCACTCTGCAGAGCCTGGATGGCATCCGCAAAGCAGTGACCCTTCTCGACCCCGGCCGCCACGAGCGCGTCCCGCAAACACGCGTAGTTTCCGAGGCCAATCGGGGGCCCCTCTCGCGTGTTACGGAGTGCCACATAGACGACCCACCCGATGAGCTCGAGCACGTACGGACGCAGCACCGGGCTTGCGACAATCGGGGGGTTGAACAGGGCCTCCCCAACTGCAGGTTTCATCAGCGGCATCCACGTGGCCATCCGGCGTACGATACTCGGGTCGGACGACCGCTCAAGGGATCGGTAAAACCCCACGAGTACGGCAGGCGCCGTCCCATGCCGTATCAGGGCCTCTTCGATCTGGAGCCGCTGCGCTTCGGTCCACTCTGGGGTCTTTGGCTCTGCCATGCTGAAATTATGGCCCCAAATTGCCGAATTCGCCGGATGGACACGTTCTATTTTAGGACACCAACCGGGCGAACCAGTCCGAACGTCGGTCCAAACGTCGAGCGGCCGTGGCGAATCAAGCCCGGCCTGGCGTGAGCAAGTCGCACTGGACCGGCGTCTCCGCAGCCGCGCGCCCAACGGCCCGGTTGCTACCTGGCGCCAGTGCGGGCTCTCTTGGGCTGTGACCGAACCGGTTCGTCCCATGGGTAGAGCCGGCTATATCCGAAGTATTCATGAAGTTCATTCACGCACACGTCAGCCAGCCCCGCCATCTCGGGAGGCAAACCCCTCGTCCTGACGTCCTGTTTGATCAGACCTGCCAACCCATCGACCTTGTTCCTCACGCTAATCTCGCCTGTGCCGCCCAACCGCCTGTGGTTCAGCAGATTGTCGACTGGTGACTGGGCGTCGGCACTTGTGACGCCACCGGCTCGTGCTCCAAGAACACATGCAAACGCTGCAATGGCCAGCATACAAAAGGTGGTTGTTGCACGCAAGAACGATTGTTTCTCCGCTTCCGATGACCAACTGGGAGTTGTCCTCCATCCCCCCGGGAGAAGAAAATAAGGCATGGTTGCGACTGTTTGGTTGACTGAGTCTATGTCGATCAAGCGAAACACGGTCGTGCCGACACGGTTTACCCCGATGTTCGCCGGCTTCAAATCTGCAAAGCTCGCCTTGTGTTTCCCGAGGCACTCTCGGACCCCGAGCAGGAATTCCGCGAGCCTGCGAAGAAACCAGGCACTGGGCTTGGGCGTGCTTCCAAACAGTTCATTGTGTAGGTCATCGCCCATTTTCTCCATCAAAGTCACCCTGACTGCCACGGAACCCTCGTTCTCCATCCAGGTCCGGTACCTAACGAGGTCACAGTCTCGCATGGCAGCGGATACGGCCGCGTTTTCGAGGGCAAGATCCTGTCTGGTGGGGTCATTGAATGCTTCCACCTTGAGCACAAACTCGATTTCCTGCCCTGATTCCAGTCTGAACGCGATTGAAAACACTGTGCCATTTGCACCGGAACGCATGGGATCGACCCGTTCCGGAGAGAGTCTTCTGCCAGTGCTGTCAACATAGCCCACAAATCCGTTGACTGCACCGACCAGAGCAGCTGGGGCTGGCGCTCCAGACTCAAAAAGTGACAGGTGTTCCTCTGTCAGTGACACGGTCACGTTCTCGAATACATCCTCTTGTGCCAGCCTACCTCCGTACATGATTGCAGTCTCCGCCAGAGGCGCAAGTGTTGGTTCTATCCGCGATCTTCTGGTGCCCATGGGGTTACCTACAAAGTCGCGCCCCCAAGATCCGCTGGATTCAGAGTCAAAAACCTCAGCAACTTCATTCGGGAGCCTGCTTGCAGGAGTGTCCGCATGCATTGTTGTGGCGGTATCTACAAAGTCGCGCCCCCAAGATCCGCTGGATTCAGAGTCAAAAATCTCATCAACTTCAATCGGGCGCCTGCTCTGTGCCCGCTGCGATCCGCTTACAAAAGGCATTACTGTGGCACCACCTACCAAGTCGATCTTTTTTCCCCCGCCCCTCGGCCTTTTTGGGTCTAGAGTCGACTCGCTCTGACCCGCTGAGGAAGAATGACGATCATTTGTGCGCTTCGCGGCTCTCGGTTGTCCCCCCCGTCCTCTCGATGATGGTTGGTGATCGTCCAATGGAAAAGTTGGAAAAAGCGAGGAGCTCGAGTCCATGCTCGGTTGATGCTGGTTTTGACTTGGCCGGTCTTGGACTTTATATCACCCTGGTCTGTGATTGGACCATCGGCTGTGGGCGAGCTTGGGAGAGATTTATTCGGACGACCCGGATGCGATCTCTACGATCACCGTCTGCGCCGTGTCTTGAACGTACGGGATCTCGTAGACGACGCCGTCGATCGTGGCCGTTGGCATCCGGTCCAGGTCGCCCAGGTTCTCTGCGTCCCAGCGCCGGTGGAGCTCGGCGTACTCGGCGTGCGTCATGGTTGCCACGGTCCTGTGGGCGGACTCGCCGCACTCTACCAAAAGAGCCAGGGACGGACTCGGGATGCCACTCCTCTCCTCGTGGGCTTCTCGACAGACACGTGCAAACGCCTGTGCAGACCCAACTCCCCACCGCTCGCACGCACGGTCGTACGTTGCCTGCTCCCGCCTAGTCATGGCATATGGGGTGTTCCGAGCGAGCGCGGCGAGCGCACACGGAATCTTCCGAGGCGTCGGCCTGCGCAGGCTCGTCTTTGCCGCATAGTGCTGTTGCCCAATCCGCGGAGCCGACATGGTACTCGAGGGTCGGAATTGTGCCGATTTTCTGCACCAAACTCCTGGATCTGCGGGCGTTCCAAAAATAGGCGCGCCGCGTGGGCGCAGTTGAAGCGGTCTACGCCGCGCATGTAGCGTGACAACACTCTACTCTGCTGCATCTACATGACAGGGCGGAGTCGTTTCTTGCAGCGTTCCATGAGGGGATCGCCGTACACGCCGGGCACGATGATGGACCCGCGTCCCTTTTCCAGGAACATCGTCACCGCCTCCACGGCGTCTCGGTGAGTCTCGATTGCCTCGTCCATGCTGCGAGCGCGGTCACCGGAGCCATCTCCGGCAATCAGCGACAGTGCCTCAAACACCTTTGGGCCCCTGGTCACAGGGATCATCCATATGAACCCCAGCCTGTTGTAGCCTTTGGCGTTGGTCCAACTGCTGTTAGTCAGCGGGTCGCACTGGCCCACATCGTTGACGATGTCAGCGAGCACCTTTGGAAGCGCAGCCACCGCGAGGTCACGCGCCCTCGACCAGAGTGCATTGCCGATCGTGCCGGAGACGTCGAGCGGGGTACCGGGCAACGGCAGCTGGCGGAGCAAAAGGACAAGCTCCTCGTACGACTCGCAGCTGCGCGCGCGTTCCATTGTCTCGGCACACAGCTTCTCGACCTTGGCTGCAGTCGCGCTCACGACACAGGGATCCATCTCCTGCTGTCTTACAGAAAACTGCCGATTTTCTGCGCCGAATTCGTCAAATGCCAACGTGTTCCAAAAATAGACCACCACCGAACACGCGTTGGGTCCTCAATTTCAGTCACAATTAGAGCGGAATCGAGATGGGCAAGCGGACAACTGCCCGTGGGCGGGGTCAACGATGCAAGATCCCGTGAGCCACATTCGTGGTCGGGCGAAATCTATTTTGGGACCATGGCGTAGGTGTGGAAGGAATTCGAGGTAAATTTGCCACAACTTTTCGAGAATCGACGCGATGGCTTGCAGTACAGGAGACCAGACATCTTTCCTTACAGGGCGGGCGGCAACCGAACACATACGCCGGCTGGGTCTCGACCGAAGACCACAGATGCAGGGCTCGCGAAACACATGCGAACACTCCTCCGGCGTGAACACCTTGAACGCCTCGGTCTCGACCCCGAGATGAGCGAGTCGCAGTACCAGGAGCAAGTGGAGACACTCCTCCGGCGTGAACACCTTGAACGCCTCGGTCTCAACCCCGAGATGAGCGAGTCGCAGTACCGGGACGTCCTCGCGAGGCTGAGGTGCGGCCAGTAGCCCCTGCCCCATAGTACTTTACTATTACAATTTCAGAGTTCTACCGGTGCTATATGAGTAGCACATCTTGGGATCCCTTGAGTCGGGCCACAGAGGTCTTCCTCTGTTATGGGATCCGAGTTCTCTTGCAAAGGGCAGGGTTAGGGTTGCACCCATGCACTGCGCAAGAACTCAGCGCATTTACTACAGTCCATGACGTATGGAGAATGTCCTCGTCACCTGCTCGAGTCTGCTTGTCGGCACTACCATGCTCCCGCTGTTGAAATTGAACTTTGAGGGCGCGATTGCGTGATACTTGAACCCCAGTCCGTGTGCAAGGCCAAAGTAGCATGGGCGTTCGTTCTCGCCATCGCGGTTGTACTGCACCAACGGTGTGAACTCGATGATGGTCGTGTTGACTGGAGCAAAGATCATGTTGGCCATGGCACCTCCGTGGGGACCAATAATCACAGAGGCGTTGCGAACGCTCTCTCGGTCCTTGTGCCAGTCGTTGGTCGGAAACAGAACCCGAAGGCCCGGCCATGTCCTGCGAAGCGCGGCCAGCACGTCCGGCTCGTTGGCGACCGAACGCGTCTTCCCTCTAGTCCGCGCCAAATACACCACATCGGTCCCTGGTGTGGTGCCCGAGCCGAGCGGCCGCACCGAGTTTGGTGGCACGATTCCCATTTTGAGATCTTTCCCAACAAAGTAAGGTACGTATACTACGGGTGCCCGGACGGCCCCCTGCCCCAAACGGATGAAACGCTCCTTTGGCATCGGGCACGTCTCAATCACCAGATCACGTTGAAGAGCGTTCATTACCAACACGTTGATTCGGGGATGCTCGCGAAGGAACGGGCACACGAATGTAAGTTTTGGCAACGTGTCAAACGCAATGTGCTGGAACTCTGTATTCCATATCTGAACCAACGTTACCAGTGGTGTGTCGATGGTCCGCGGAACCGATCTTAGGGTATGTCTCTTTTCCCAGTACCACTTTCCAAACCCATAAACACCGGTAGCATTCCGAACCTGACCATATGGCCGAAGAACACTAGCGCGGACCACGGGCGCGATAGCGCATGCCGATGGGGTATTCCACACTTGTCCCCCGTACGAAATGGCAAACGGCGGTGAAGGAATAGACCGTATCACACCGAGGCCCTCCAGTGGATTGTCCAGCGCACTCCCGCGTTGCGAATCGGTGACGACGTCCGCCCACAGAGCCCCACGCACATCAGACGACACTAGATACGGCACAGTCACAGTGCGCGCGTACAGCGGCGCCCTACTGTGCGCGATCAGCACCGCACAAAGTCGCGCCATACGTCCATACAATGGGCAAGAAACCAGCTTATAAGCTAGCTACAACCACCACCGGCACTCAATCCGCCATGCATTGCAGCGTAGATCGACGGGACTCCCAGGTGCCAACCACCACGTTCTATTTTTAGATCACCGCCAATCCTTTACGAAATCCCGATTATTTCGCCACAATTTTGGCGTTCCATGGACTCCCCGCCCAGTGCCAAACGATCCGCCCCCGCCGACGCCGAAGCCTCTGCCGCGACCCGGAGTCGACCCGAGCACGCTAGAGCCCCAGAGGGTCCAGAGGGCCCAGAGGGTCCCGATGAATCCAGGGCGTGTGCGGACGCACTGGCTCGTAGAGGTGTCGTCGTGCTCAGGACCAAGCTGTGCAAAAAGCGCCGCCGGGACGAAATCCTGAAGAGGATCGACCGCGAGATCAGTCGCGACTGGCCAGAGTTTGTCCCAGGTGCGTTTGGGGAAGAGCCGTTTACCGATGACGATACCAATATTGTCGGAGGCTCGTTTGGGGCGTTTGCAAACCCGTCCAGCTTTCATGGACACGCAGTGCGCCTCTTGCGGCTAATTGCGTACCTGGCGGTGGCCGCTTGTCGCCCCTTTGACCTCCAGGACGGGTACCGCGTCTCCCAGGTGATTGACCGACACGCCAAGCGGCGAAAGGGCGAGGTGTTTCCCGGCGAGGCGTGGCACCGCGACGAGGCCACCAACCTCTGCCCCGGCGACATTGTGTACGGCGGGTGGATCAACCTCGGCGACACGGACCAAGTGTTTTCGTGTGTGCCCGGGAGCCACGTCGGCGTCGCCAGTGGGGGCGGGGGCTTTGCAAAGTTTTCCGACGCTGAAAAAGAGGCCCTGAGCGCAAACCGTACCGCCGTCGCGGTGCCGCCCGGGTGCCTCCTCATCTTCAACGAGCTGGTGGCGCACGAGGTGGTTGGAAAAAAGATGCCCGCCTCGATGCTCCGACTCTTTACGGGCTGGTACGTGTCCAAGTCGGACGAGCCTCACGACTCTCGCCCGGGCGACCTCATCTTTGGCACCAAGGGCGGGCCAGGGAAAAACGAGGCGCGGCTGCGGGCCCGGATCAGCGCTCAGGCAGCAATGCCCATCAAGAGCGGCCAGGCCCCCGCCTTTGTCCCGCCCCTCTACTGGACCAACTGCCCCGGCAAGGTTGAACCTCTGACGACCAAGCTGCGCCCCGTCGCGCTCAAGGGCCGAACCAGGTCCGACACTGCCAAGGCCATGCCGGGCGAGACGATCCTGTTCCCTTTCAACCCCGACATTGGCGGCAAGTACGCCTGGACGACACTCCCATCGCTGCAGCGGATGCGGGACGCCGACCCCGAGGTCGAGCTGTGGCCACCGTACTCCGACCTCGACATGGCCATCCTGCTCCCACAGGGGTACGAGGACGCCGATCGACTGGCGGCCGAGATCAAGGCATCGCTCTCGCTGTAGCAGTGGTTCAAGTACACCCACCCGGCTACCCGTGTTCCGGCCGTGCCCCCCGCCCAAAAACACCCCAACCCAGATCCCGAGGGGTGTCGCGGCCTCTACCGAACCGGCCAGGTCGATCCGAGCGAGGTGTCGCGCCGTGTTCCTGTTTGCAAGTGTCGATATCGGATGTCCAAAAAACTCCCACCCCAGATTTTGAGGGGTGTCGCGGGCTTTGCCCAAACCGGCCAGGTCGATCCGAGCGAGGTGTCGCGCCGTGTTCCGGTTTCGCCAGCCTCGGCCCGGCGGGTAGCCCAGTTCGGATCCCGAGGGGTGTCGCGGGCTTCGCCGGAACCGCTCCGACGAGGGCGGGCCTAGTTCCACAAGTGTGCCAGGCCTAGCCGAGCTGATCGCGGTACGCCAGCAGCCAGAGCGCCACGGCGCCAAACACAATGTCGGCCGCGCTGTTAAGGGCCGAGTCGGGCCCGGGTCCAACCTTGGCAGATTCTGGGCCAATCATACTCTCAGAGAGGTCTGTGTCGGCATTGAGGTTGCTTCCGCCCGCGAGACAGCTGCCGAACCCAACTGCCCTGACAATCCTGAACGAGAAGCTCTTGACAACCTCCGGCTTGGTGTTTTCAATGCCCTCCCACAGGAAGAGCGCCGCCGTGGCCACCAATCCCCAGATGGGCCTGGTCCCAGTGCCTGCGAGCGAGACGAGAAACCCAAACAGGGCGCCAAACCCAATGTGGATCAGCGTCCACTCCGTCACCACGGCCACCGCTGTGGGCCCGCTACCAAACGGACGCCACCCGCTCTCAAACAGGACTGGAAAGACTCCATCGCCAATCCACCCTGGGCCCTCGTTCCGCGTCGGTACCACCAGCGTCGCCGTGAGAATCCCAAAGAGGAGATCAGCTCCGAGCCCGACACCGACGACAATCCCAGCGGCACTCGAATCGTGCCCCACTCCGGCCACGACGGCTGTGGCGACCCCGACCCCGAACCAAACCAGACCGTGGACGCTTCGGTACCACCAGATGTTGTCCTTGTTGTCCGTGCACCGGCGGAACCAAAAGAACAGTCCCATGGCCGCCACGACCGCGCCCACCCCAATTCCCGCCGCATCCGGACCCCGGCGCACAACAAGGGCGGCGACTGCGGCGATGATGAGCCGGATCCAGATGCACACGATCCAAAACAGCTGCCGCCGGATCTTGGGGTCCGCCTTTAGACTGTGAAACAGGCTCATGGTACAGTGTAGTCCCACCGCCGTCCGGCATATACACACGCCCGCCCACGGTGCCAGAGGCCCACGCTGGACCTTCATACGAAAAGAGCGCTCTGCCGGACAGCACCAAAGGATTTGGTGGCGTTGAGACACTATATTGCAGGCCTGGACGGACGCCAACGCGCCGACGATGGCGTCCAAGGCGAAACCGGCGGTCGCGGCCTCACTGACCACAACGGCCAGTTTGCCTACGCTGGACCCGCCGTCTACAAAAGGCTTTCTCCCATGCCAGGCCTTAATGTGACGAGTTCAATCACTGAACCTTCCCGCCGAGACTGTTGGTCGTCGCCGAGCGGTCCCCTGCCCGGGGTGTTTGCAATCGCGGCAAACTGGATGCCGACCGCGACGACCTGGATGATGAAGAGCGCCAGCCGCCGAGCGTCCCCCCGGTCCTCGGACCACGCCGACTGGCCCGCGAGGAGGGCAAACATGCCGGCCGCCACCGTCACTGGGGTGACCCAGCGGGCGTTCCAGGCGAAATCAATCATGGCCGTAAATCCCGCCACCGCCGTCATCACCGCCACCGCCGTGTACACGTTCCGGGTCTCGCCATGGTGGTCGGCCGCCAGCCACCCAGCCCCGCCCACGGTTGCGACCCACAGGAGAAACCCAACACTCATCGGCAAGATCCCGGCGCACCCCAGCGCCTGCGCAAAGTAGCGCTCTGTGCGGCCCATGCCAGTCCCGGTTCTGGTCTCTGCAGTGCCCGTGCACCCGGCATCCGTTATACAGACCCCGACGTTCTATTTTTGGACCGGCACGGGAAGTACAAAATCCGGGATCCACGGACCATAATTTTGGCATGATTGGAACCGACGCAAAGGGCGAGCGCCGAGAGGGCAAGGGAAACAAGATGATGGAGTCTGGCAGAGTCATGTGCGAGAACGGGGTCCGCATCCGGGTCATTGACGGAGCCCGGATTCCCGACCACGACCCCCAAAAGATGGGCGCCGGCGTCGAGGCCATCTACGTGTGCGGCAAAGAAGAGTTTGTGCAGCTCGAGTTCCTGGCTGTGGCCGGCCTTGTTGCCATGGCGAGGGTTCTGAGCCGAAACCACGCCGGACAGTCCGACGCGCTGGCGCTCTACCTGACCCAGCTGATCTTTCGGATGGAGGACCTGCACATCCTGCTCCGGATGGTGCCGCCGGAAGTGCGTCTGCTGGTCGGGCGCACCCCGTGCTACGTCGTGTTCGAAGGCTCGGACGAACTGGTTCCCCTCACGTGTGCCAAGATGGAGCGGGCGCAGGCAGTGGCCATCGAAAAATATCGGCAGTGGCTGGTGCCCCCGGTCGAGTGCGCCGACGCCGCGCGGCGGTTTGTAGATGCACAGCCAGAGCCACATTAGATGTCTATAAGGACTGAGCACGCATGGGCCATGGGTCACGGTTTCCAATCCGCGCCATGCTGTCAACCCCACTGAGCTGGAGAAGGTCCAGTGTCGACCTGCTGGTCGCGGTCACCCACGTTGTGGCGTGCGGCGTCCTGTACGGTCTGTCCCAATACTACACCGACTATGCGGGCAGACTGCTGCTCGCCATGGAGGTTGTCACGGTCGTGTTTCACCTGTTCTACGCCTTGGTCATGTCGAACCAGAGGCCGTCCTGGATGCCGGACTGGGCGCCACAGGAGAAGAAACAGAATCTGTGGAAGTGGCTCGAGTACGCGTGAGTCGGGTCCGCCTGCGCCGATGCCACTCTGCTGACTGCGCACAGCATCTCTGCGACGATTGGTGCCTTTGCGCTCGCCTACACCAACGGCGACCCCGGCATCTCGGCCCAGACGCAGATTCTGCTGGCCGGGTGCGTGCTCCGTCGGACCAACGCCGACTCGGCCTGGGCTCACACTGCGCAGCGCGGGCGTGGCTCAGCAGGCTTCGGGGTTTCAGCTCGACCATCCCAGCGCAGCCGTGGCGGCCAACAACGGGTCGGGCGCCACGGCTGCGCTGGGA
>VMHT01068437.1_pt1 | contig 12245 bp, 19 predicted proteins | sample 4693611 | NCBI WGS metagenome assembly VMHT01 (sample SAMN12280063, study PRJNA550983) | marine metagenome | isolation source: seawater sampled from same location over 5 years 0.02-0.2 micron viral filtrate | place: USA: collected off the coast of southern California halfway between the port... ...
AAAAGAATTATAGTACCCATTGTCTTAGATACATTATTTCGTTAAGTTGAGGGACATTATCTTCAATGCAGAGAGGATACAGAGGCTGAGGTTGAGACTCGTATGATGGTGGGCTAAGTTAGTAGTTAAAACAGTTGCATGCCTAGACTACAAGCTATATAAAGAATTATCCTAGCTAGGATACCTAGTAGTAAGGACACAAAGATATTGTCGGTAAGTGTTTAAAAAGATACCGAATCAGGAGCACCTGATATGCAATTTACTTACTACTAGGAGTTATAATATAAAAGGAGATTACTATGAATATATTTAAAAGACTATTTGGTAAGAAAGCTACGTTTGATGGAGGGACATATTCAACACCCGTAGATAATAAAAGACTAGGTAGACAAGCTGTTAAAATCTTTAACTACATGAAAGATAACGGATGGCAGACGTTAGACAAGATAGCTAGAGCTACTAATGAACCACAGCCATCTATATCTGCTCAATTAAGGAACTTTAGGAAAGCTAAATTTCAGCCTGTTAATGCTATGTATGAGGTTGATAGGAGGCACGTGGGCAATGGTTTATGGGAATATAAGTTGATAGTAGTGCCTAATGAAAGTATGTTTAAAAAGGTTATATAAAGAACATGGTCTTACTGATGCTAGTCCTAGGTAATGTGTAAGCGTAAGTTGAGTTGAAAGCGTTGCGTGGCAAACTCAAGCCAGATAGAGTAGGGAAATAAACCTCAGTCAGTCTCGTGAGCAAGAGGTAAGCTAGTGCAGATTTCCCTACTCGTATAAAAATTTAGTCGGGAAAGCCTAAGCGTTTAGGTGATAAGACTAGATAAACTAGCGGGTAAGGTTTTTCATTCCTAATTTTTCCTTACCCGTTAGCAATATAGGAAAAGACATTGACAAATAAAACGACACCAGATAAGCCTAGAGTTGTAAGACAGTCGCAAGGAACTTACACAAGAGTAAAAGAAGATAAAACTAAATATAATAGAAAACGTTTAAAGAAGGAGGATATAGAAGATGGCAAAGTTTAATGTAGTGTTTGATTTACACAGAGATGATGATTTAAGAGGTGATGATGAAACTTTTTTTGATGAGTCTCATATTAAAAGTGAAATCATAACTTGGTTAGATGATTTAGATTTTATAGTAAAAGGTATTAGTGTACAAAAGGAAATAAAGAATGACTAATTGGGAACTATTTGAATTACTATTGGGCATAACTTGTCTATTTATATTGGTGAACATATAATGAGTATAGATTTAAGCAAATACGAAAAGATACTCAGGTCAGGAGCGTTTACAGAAGAGTATGAGTTTGCTCAAGACGAACTTCATGCAATACTAAAACTACAACAGGATTGGGATACAGAACGTCAGATTTTTGCCCTGTTAGATAGGATAGCAAAAGAATTATCAAGGCGTAGAGTAGCGTCAGATGAGAAAGCAGAATTTATGAGGAGGTTACCCTAATGGCTAAAAAATTAATTGAAGGTAAGACTAAAAAGAGTAAAGGTAAGAAGATGTCGCATACAGGAGGCAACAGCAGACCTTTAAATTTATATCGTGATGAAGTTTCGGGGGAATGGCGTAAGCCCCCTGAACAAATGCGGGAGGGGTAACATGACCTTTAGAGATTTAATAAGAAAGATATTACACCATGAAGAATTAGGTGTCCTGTCGTTAGACCATGAAATAACAGAAAAAAGTTTAGACGAATTAAAGGAGGGTATGTTGACATACTCTTCTGCTAATACTAACGTACCTTATAACGATTCTAGACAAATGAATATAGATGACTATCTAGATAGAAAAGAAAAATAACATGGATAAAAAGGCAATAATAATGGCAATAGCTAGTAAAGACGATATAGAGCATATAACAGACGCTATAATGAAATTTGTAAACCAAACTTCGGTAGAGGTAGGGATAGACGTAGAAGACGTTGCTACAAGCTCTCTAATAGCATTGTTATTGTATTACATAAAAAACTCTTCTGACGACAAGACAGAGGCAGTAGGGAACTTAATGAGTTTATTAAGTAGTGTATTTTTAATTACTTCTAACGCTACGAGTTGGGTAGAGGTTGAAGAACATATTAGTAAAGGAGCAATTAACTAATGAGTGATAGAACAGACGTAATGAATGATGATGATTTTAGTGAAGAACTAGATGACCTATCAATGAAAGCCTTTGGGCATACAAATTGGGTATTTCATGAGGACACTGACCTTAATAAGTATGTTGTTGTATTCTATATAGATAATAAAATATCTGAAGAGGACACCCTATTAACTAGGGGGGCATGACTATGAAAAATACTTTTACTACTTTTTCTGAGCATAAGCAGTATCTTTTAGGCTTAGTACACCGATTACTGTTTAGTATAAAAAGAAAATCTAGGCTTATACGATTTGTAAAAAAATATCTTAGGTATGAAGTTAAGAAATACAAACATCTGACAGAAAGTGATACTAAAGAATGGGATGATGTAGTATGTTATGGTAGAAAAGAATTGGCAGAAGATTTACTATTAGAAATAAAAAAGTGGGAACACTCTCAAAAAAGATTTTAGTTAAAGGAGAAGAACAATGGCTAAACAAATGATATACACATTCCATGGAAGTAACTTTCACCAAGACGAGGTAGAGTTAGATGATTTTTTAGAGAGCTTTAATACCCACGCTCCTGAGTACCATGAAAACATCCGAGCCTTTTCTAGTAAGTCTGTCAGAGATAAGTTTGCAGACGAAGTTGTTAAAAAGGATGAAGAGGTTACTAACCGTTTAAACTCTATGTTAGATAGAGGTATATAATTGAGAGGTTATGACAGGCTTCACGAAACTATACGAGAATTAGATTTAGAAGATGAAGTAACTCAAAGATTAGACTGTGTGGTGTGCGGTAAACGAAATACCTTAACAGTAACGAGGATGGATGGTAAAGTTTTATGGAACTGTTATTCAGCATCTTGTGGTATAGGCGGTGTAACTAATGCGGACTATTCTAGACAGGATATAACTAATAAAATTACTTTAGATAAAAAAGAAAAACAAAAAGAAGATTTTGTTGTGCCTGATTATTTTGTTAAAGATATAACTAGGAGTAGTGATTGTTTAAATTATATAAATGAATTTAATTTTATGGAGGTGTACGAGAAAACCCCTGATAGATTTGCTTATGATGTTAAGAACGACAGATTATCATTTATGACAGTACATGAGGGCAAGGTCGTAGGGGCTGTGGGAAGAGCATTAAAGTATGGTATTAAATGGTATAGGTATGATAATTGTCATACTCCTTTTATAATTGGAGGGGGGGACTTAGCAGTAATTGTTGAAGACTGTACGTCAGCTTGTGTAGTATCTCATGAGGCAACAGGCATAGCTTTGTTAGGAACAAATCTTTTAACTGAGCATCTACATTATATAAAACCTTATAAAAAAGTTATTGTAGCTTTAGATAGAGACGCAACAAATAAAGCTATTGACATACAACGTAAGATAGCTATTCATGTAGATTCATGTAAAGTAATGATTCTTGAAAGAGATTTAAAATATGAAACAAAAGAAAGTATTAAAGAGCTATTAGGGAAATAGATTATGAGAAGAAAAGATTATAAAAATATTAAAGGGAGGGGGGTAAGGCTTGGAGTATACTTTAATGATATAGTAGATGACGAGGTAGCGGGGGACTGGTCGCAAATATGTAGCGATTGCCAAAGAAAATATAATTTTCATAAATTAAAATTAGATGAATATAACATTGACAACGATACTGTATGTGGTGTAAGAGGTTGTAATAATATAGCAAGTTTATTTATTACTTTTGATAGATAGCACCAGGAGGAGGATTACATGACAAGCATGCCTAAAGAAATACTTAAAAAATATGCGACTAACCACGACTTTCATAATCAAGTTGTAGACAGATTAGATGACACTATGTTTTCTAATGGTTTACTTAAAGTTAAACATGCAGTTGATGACGCATATAAAAAGTATAAAGATAAAGATTTAACATTAACAGATATTGCTATGAATTATATAGCTACGTTTCCTTCTATAACTGTGAGTCAGAAAGATTCTATAATGGAGGAGTTTGAGGTCATTAAAAGATTAAACGATATAGATGATGATGTAGCGTTTGATATGGTATATAAAATGTCATTGCAATCACAAGCACAAAAAGTTGCCCAACAATCTATAGAAATAATGCAAGGCGACCACTACGACTCTACCGCTATTATAAGAGCAAGTGAAAAATTAAGATTGATGGCAGACAAAGGTAAGGACAGCGAGCTACGTTCATCTAATGATATAGAAGAATTATTTGAAGAGCTAGACCAAGAACATCATTATACTTTTCATGTCCCTAGTTTAAACGATAGAGTGGGAGGGATAAGCAAAGGTATGTTTGTAGTCGTGGGGGCAAGACCTAACGTAGGTAAGTCAGGCTTTGCTCATTCTATGATTGCTTCTCCTCAAGGATTTTTAGACCAAGGAGCTAAGTGTATTATGTTTACTAACGAAGAGAAAGCTCAAAGGCATATGCTTAGAATGGTTACAGCATCTTGCCAAGAAAGAATAGCTTACGTAAAAGAATACAAACATAAGTTTATAGATAAATGGAAAAAGAAATCAGAGCATTTACAAGTATTTGATTCTAGTAGCTTGACATTTGGAGAAATGGAAGCAATAGTAGAGAAAGAAAAACCAGATGTTGTTGTCATTGATATTTTAGACAAGACACAAATAGGAGGCACATTTGCTAGAGACGACCAAAGGCTTACAAGTTTATATGCAGAAAGCAGAGACTTGGCTAAGAGACAAGATTGTGTTGTGTTTGGTATGTGTCAGCTATCTGCCGAGGCTTCTGGTAAAATTATATTAAACGACTCTATGCTATCAGGCTCAAGAACAGGCAAGGCAGGCGAAGCAGATTTAATTGTTTTGATTGGTAAGGAAGAAACAGAAGAAGGCGATACCAATATGAGATGGATTAATATAGTTAAGAACAAAATTACAGGTCAGCATGGTAACTTTGCAGTTATATTTGACCACCTTACAGCATCTTATATGGAATAAGATGTTTACATATTCCCCTATTTTTTCATTTTAGTAGGGGGCGTGACTGAGTTTGTGTCTATACTGAGCGAGACTTAATCCTCCTCAAGACTGAACCTCACTCATTTGTATAGACGATTGTCATACCTCGTACAGTCTATCAAACTCAGTCGCAACTTATAGGAAACATTATGTACAACAATAAATTAGTACTAGACATTGAGAACAAAGTAACGGATGGAAACCCTTCGCCTTATCATGTAGATAATTATTTGGTGTGCGTAGGTCATGCACCTGTAACTGATAAAGTAGGAAACGTTACAGTAACCTGGTTTAAACATAATGAGTATAAAGACTCTTCACCTAATGACTTTACAGAATTACAAAATGCTTTGGATAAAGCAGACTTACTTATAGGGCATAATATAAAATATGATATGTCATGGTTATATGAATGTGGTTTTACTTATGACGGAGATTTACATGACACTATGACAGGTGAGTATCTTTTAGCTAGAGGAGAAAAAATAGCATTGTCTTTAGCTGAATCTTGTATACGTAGAAAAGTAACTTTAAAAAAATCAGAACTTATTGAAGAGTATTTTAATAATAAAGTCGGATTTGAGGCTATGCCTATTGGTTTAGTAGGAGAATATAATAAGTACGATATAATATCTTGTGGTGAACTTTATTTAGAACAAGATAGATTATTTAATACAGACGAATATAAATCTATGTTACCGATTGTTAAATTAACTAATGAAATGACTAAGGTATTGATAGATATAGAACGTAATGGTTTAGCTATAGATACTGATGCTTTAGAAGTAGTTAGGTTGACATACAATAATGAAAAAACATTTAAGGCAGGACAGAATAAAGATATAGTAAAAGAAGTAATGGGGGATAAGCCCTTTAACTTAGCTAGTCCTGAACAATTATCAGAAATAGTATGGTCAAGAAAAGTAACAGATAAAAATGAATGGGCTAGAGTTTTTGGGATAGGCACTAGAGCAGGGGGAACAGGTAAGTACAAAAACCGTATACCTAAAAACAGCTTTAATGATATAATAAAATCACAAACTACTATATCTAAAAAAACACAAGTACGTCAATGCGTGGCATGTAAAGGCTCTGGTACAATATTTCGTAGAAAAAAAGATGGTACACCATATAAGAAGCATCCTAAATGCCAGTCTTGTAATGGTACAGGTTATACATATAAACAGTTACCAGAGGTAGCGGGATTTAAATTTTCTCCTACTTCAGTAGACCAGGTGACTGCTAATGGTTTTGCAACAGATAAAGCTACGTTTGGTTCTTTAGTAGAAATTGCAGAACAACAAGGGTTAGATAAAGCTACTTTGTTTCTATCTAACATGCAAAGAATTAATGCTTTAGATACATATATAAATTCTTTTTGTAAAGGCATACAACAAAATGTATATGATAATGGCATATTGCATCCTCAAATAAATCAAGTACGTACAGCTACAGGTAGGCTGTCTTCTTCAAAACCTAACTTTCAAAACTTACCTAGAGGCAGTACAGCGAGAGTTAGAAAAGCTATTGTGTCTAGATTTAAAGGGGGGAAAGTTTTAGAAGGTGACTTTGCTCAATTAGAATTTAGAACTGCTGTATGGGTAGCAAATGATTTAACAGGAAGAAAAGAAATAGACAATGGGTTTGATGTTCATGCCTATACATCTAAAGTATTGACAGAAGCGGGACAGCCTACATCAAGACAAGACGCTAAGGCACGTACCTTTAGACCTTTGTACGGAGGTATGTCAGGCTCTCCTGCTGAGGTAGCTTATAATAAATCTTTTATGGCTAAGTACAGCAGTATAGGAGACTGGCACAAGACTTTACAAGAAGAGGCTATAACTAATAAAACAATAACAACAATAACAGGCAGACAGTTTTCGTTTCCTAAAGTTTCTAGGACACACTATGGATCTACCTTTGCGACACAAATTAAAAATTATCCTGTGCAGTCCATTGCTACCGCAGAAATAGTTCCTTTAGCATGTATATTGTTTAAAGAAGTATTAGACTTAAAAAAATATAAATCACTTATCATTAACACAGTACATGACAGTATTGTTGTTGATGTGCATCCTGACGAAATAGATACTATACCCTTTGAATTAAAAAAGGCTATGCTACGAGTTCCTGAACGGTTGCTTTCTCAGTTTAATCTTACCTTAGATGTTCCTATGGGAGTAGATTTAAAGATAGGTGATGACTGGCTAGACATGGAAGAAATACATGAACCGACACGAGATGTTCGTAAAATGGAGGAGAGAACTGTACCAATACAACAGACAGTTTCCTTATAATAGAATCACTTTGCCAAAAATGTCATGGCAAAAAGATGGAGAAAATATAGTATATAAAAAAAGACTTAAATATTAATTATTTTAACTTGACATTATTACAAATTAGAGTATAACTCTATAACACTTTAACAGGAGGTCTATATGACAACAGAATTAACATTAACAGAAAGTACTTTGCCTTTTTCACAGGCTATGGAAGCCCTAGGGATATATGATGAGCAGACATCAAGTTCTATGGTGAATATTCCTAGATTATCAATAAATAATAAAACCAGGTCTGCAACAGGCTCATCTATACCAGATGGCACAGTTAAGATTGATCACCCTAAGTATGGTATTGTATATGCTGAACAAGCATGGATAAGAGTTTTTCAGCAAAGATTCTTTTATCAGAGATACGATGAGAATGCTATCTTTCAAACTAAAGAAGGTAAAGATATGCGAGGAAGATATGTAAACCGTTCTGTATTTGTGCGTAATCCTTATGATGATGCCTTAGACGAATTAGGTACTATGAATTGTGGTAAAACTAAAATAGAAGATTGGGACAAAGCATCAGATACCGAAAAAGAATGGTGGAGAGGCTCAAAAAGGTATAGAGTTTTATTTGGTTTACTTAGAGTAGTAGACGCAGTTAAAGAAGGCAATGGAGAAAAGGTATCTTTTGATAACTTCCCTGTTATGTATCAGATAGGAAGTAAGGATACTTTTAAACAGTTTGGTAATGCTTTATCTGAAATGGCAAAAACTAAAATTGCTCCGTACAGTAGAGAACTAAAGTTTGAAATGGAGTATAAACAAACTCCTGCAATTAGTTGGTACATTGTAAACCCTACTATAGAAAAAGAACATCTTGATTTAACAGATGATGACTTAGGTACAAACAAAGTATTTAATGAGTATATTTTAAGTCATAGTGAAATGGTAAGACAAAAGGCATCTGAAGCATCTAAGAAAATAAATGATGCTGAAGTAGTCTTAGATGCAGAAGAGTTCATAGAAGTAGTAGTCTAATATGAACGATAATTTAGCAAGAATATTTGCCTATCTTGAAAAAGCTAGTGCTGATAATGCTACTATGTCTGATGAAATAGTAGAAGAAGCAGGTGAATATTTTAAAAAAGCATTAAAACGTCAGTTTAACCCAGAGGAAAGAGTGTTTAAGTTACGCCCTTCTAATCTGGGTAAACCCCTATGCCAATTACAAATGGATGCTATAGGGGCTAAGAAACAGCCCCATGACTCTACTTTTAAAATGCGTATGATTTTAGGAGATACTATAGAAGCTATATTCAAAGCTATTTTAAAAGCTTCTAATGTTCCTTTTGAAGATAGTGAAAAAGTAGAAATACAAATAGGTGATCATACCCTAACAGGTGAAACAGATTTGTATATTGATGGTAAAGTAGATGATGTTAAATCATGTTCTGCTTGGGCTTATAGACATAAATTTTCTTCTGATGCTAATATGAAAGAGCATGATACGTTTGGTTATGTTGATCAATTAGTTATGTATGCACATGGCTCTAAAAAAGATATAGGCGGTTGGTGGGCAATAAATAAAGCAACAGGTGAAATGACTTACTTAGAGCTAGAGCTTACAGAAGAAGAAAAGAAAGAACGTCTAGATGCTATAGAACATAAAATAAAAGCTATAAAAGATAAAGTACCTTTTAAAAGAAATTTTAAGGCGGTTGAAGAGACTTTTAGAGGCAAGAAGACAGGTAATAAACATCTTAACAAAACATGTGGTTTTTGCGAATATAAAAACTCTTGTTGGGATGACCTTAAACATAAACCTCAGCCCGCTTCATCTGCTGTTAACCCCCCTTGGCACTACTATACAGAACTTGTTGAGGCTACGGTGTAATGGCAAAGAAGCCCCTTAAAACAGGTAAAGATGAAATACTTATTCGTCTTATGCCTAAATCAGATGAAGACGGAGACTGGATACATGAAACTCTTATTACCTGTAACACATCTGATAACCTCCCTAGTGATGCTTATGAGCATTATCTTGACTTGGCTCGTGCTATGGTTGGCTTTAGTTACATCGCATCTGATGAACTTATTAGCCTCCATACCACTTTTTTTGATAAAGCTATTGACGGGAAAATAACAGGAAAAGAAGGAGATAAGCTATGGAACTCAATCATAGATTTTGAACTAGAAGAACCTGTTGTGGAACGAAAAGGAAACGTAGTACACGTGGACTTTACAAAAGAAGAGTAGTAGTATTCTTTAGGTCGGCATTAGGTATAGCTATACTTAATACCTTTTTTAATCTAATAATAATAACAAGTAACGTAGACGAAAGTTTATTTGTATTTGGTAGAGGAAAAGTTAATGAAGAAGCCTACGACATCGAAGTTTGATGATGTGAATTATCCACAACATTATAATGAAGGAGGCATAGAAGCTATACAAGCAATAGAGGCTTCTATGTCATCCTTAGAATTTAAAGGGTATTTAAAAGGTAATGTTCTTAAATATGTATGGAGATATACATATAAAGATAAGCCTGTTGAAGACTTAAATAAAGCTAAATGGTATTTAGATAAACTAATAGGTTGTCATGAGAATACTAGCTAGAATAATTATTGACTTAGAGATTGATTCTGATGTTTACGTTATGCCTGTAGACACTGATGTTGAAGAAGAAATGTCTGATTATATTAACACTTTTTTTTATGAAATAGAAGGAATAGACATTGCAAAAATCACAACAACACAAAAAAAGCAAAAGAAGTAATATTGCACCTTTAAAAATTCAATTTGAAGAAGGGCAAAGAGCATTTTATAATGGTAAGTTAAGGAATCCTTATCCTAGTTACCATATGAGATTTAAAGAATGGGAGCGAGGTTTTAACCTTGCTTATTTTAAAAACAAAGCTAAACTAAAAAGGAAAAGATAATGGCTACATACGACTTAACTAAACCCGTTTCTAATTCAATAGAACTACCTACAGATTATCAAAGCTTTATACATGTATCTAGGTATGCTAGATGGATAAATGAAGAAAATAGAAGAGAATCCTGGAACGAGACTGTAACTAGATATTTTGATTATTTAACAGAACGTTTGAACACTCAAAACAATTACACGTTGCCGATAGAGTTACGTAAAGAATTACAAGATGCTGTTCTTAATTTAGAAATTATGCCTTCTATGAGAGCCTTAATGACATCTGGCATAGCATTAGATAGATGTAATGTAGCAGGATATAATTGTTCTTACTTACCTGTAGATAGTGTTAGATCATTTGATGAATGTCTTTATATACTTATGTGTGGTACAGGTGTAGGGTTTTCAGTAGAAAGAAAGTACACAAAACAATTACCTACAGTTAATGAGTCTTTAGAAGAAAGTGAGACTACAATAGTTGTAGGAGATAGCAAAGCAGGTTGGGCTAAAGGCTATAAAGAATTAATACACTTGTTATATTCGGGTCAAGTACCTAGTTGGGATTTGTCTAAGTTAAGACCTGCAGGAGCTAGGCTTAAAACCTTTGGCGGTAGATCAAGTGGTCCTGATCCTTTAGACGATTTATTTAGATTTACTGTAGGAATATTTAAAGGTGCAGTAGGAAGACAATTAAAATCTATTGAGTGTCATGATCTTATGTGTAAGATAGGCTCAGTAGTAGTAGTGGGTGGTGTAAGACGTTCTGCACTTATTAGTCTATCTGATTTACAAGATCAAGAAATGGCACTAGCCAAGTCTGGTGAGTGGTGGAATAACGAAGGTCAAAGAGCGTTAGCTAATAACTCTGTATGCTATAAAGAAAAACCACCTATAGGTATTTTTATGAAAGAATGGCTTACTTTATATAATTCTAAATCAGGTGAACGTGGTATATACAACAGACAATCTGCTATAGAAAAGTCATTAGAGAATGGTAGAAGAAATGCAGAACACGACTTTGGTACTAACCCATGTAGTGAGATTATATTAAGACCTTATCAATTTTGTAACCTTACAGAAGTAGTAGTAAGAGCAGACGATACTATGGAAGATTTAATTAACAAAGTACGACTGTCTAGTATACTAGGAACATTTCAATCTACTCTTACTGATTTTAAATACCTTAGAAAAATATGGAAAGATAATACAGAAGAAGAACGATTATTAGGAGTTTCTCTTACAGGTATTATGGATTCTAAATTACTTAATGGTGCTAACGATCCTCATTTAGAAACTCGTTTAGAAGATTTAAAAAAAGTTGCAGTAAAGATTAATAAAGAGTATGCGGAATATTTAAACATTGAACAATCTACTGCTATAACATGCGTCAAACCTTCTGGTACTGTATCTCAATTAGTAGATTCTGCGTCAGGAATACATGCCAGACATTCTCAATATTATATAAGAACTGTTAGAGGAGATAAAAAAGATCCTTTAACTAAGTTTATGATTGAGAAAGGAGTGCCTGCAGAAGATGATGTAACACAGCCTGATAATACTACAGTGTTTAGTTTTCCTGTAGAATCTCCACAAGAAGCAGTAACTCGTGACGACACCTCTGCATTAGAACAATTAGACTTATGGTTAAAATATCAAAAATTTTGGTGTGAGCATAAGCCTTCTGTTACTATTACAGTTAAAGAAGAAGAGTGGCTTGACGTAGGAGCTTGGGTGTATAATAATTTTGATAACGTGGCAGGAATATCTTTTTTACCACATTCAGATCATACTTATAAGCAAGCACCCTACCAAGAGTGTTCTAAAAAAGAATATTTAAAACTATTAAAAAAGATGCCTAAAAGACTTGACTGGCAAGAGTTAATAGATTATGAAGTAGAAGATAGCACAAGAGGTGGACAAGAGTTAGCT
>VMHT01087719.1_pt1 | contig 12245 bp, 12 predicted proteins | sample 4693611 | NCBI WGS metagenome assembly VMHT01 (sample SAMN12280063, study PRJNA550983) | marine metagenome | isolation source: seawater sampled from same location over 5 years 0.02-0.2 micron viral filtrate | place: USA: collected off the coast of southern California halfway between the port... ...
CAACAAAATCATTTTCATAGATTAATGAATTGCTTTTTAATCTTGGCTCACTGTTTCGGTCAAAAGATTTATTGTTAAGATTGATACTAATATCTTTTCCAAACAATTTATTTGACTTGGTATTGATATATCCTAACTCAATATTAAATAGGTTATTTTCAAAATCTTTAAGAGTTGAATTTTTTATTTTGAGAATATTTTTATCTATTTCATAGTGAAAAAAATCTGTTACAATAATGTTATTAGATTTATCTTTTAATAAAGATTTTTTTTCAGATGTTAAAACTTTATTTTTTCTATCAAAAATCACATCTTCAGTCTCAAGAACTATTTCACTTTTAAGATCTTGTATCTTTGTGTTTTTCTTAGTTGAAATAATTGAGTTTTTTTGATCGATTTTTATATTTTCAAAATCAATCCTAATGTTGTCTGACTTAATTAAAGCCGATCCATTTAAAGCTTCCAAGATGTTAAGATCTTTTTTATAATTAAATTTTAAAGCCTCAACCTCAATATTTCTATCATTAGAAATAACTTTTCCATCAGATGCAATTATTAATTTTCCATTCTCAAGAATATCTATTTTATCAGTCTCAAACACAAATTCATTTGCAAAAGAATGATTAATTAAAAAAATATAAACTAAAAAAATTATAAGAAAATTATTTTTCATTTACTTTTATCAAACCTGCTACTACAATTATCGACATACACACAAATGGCATTAGGATAGATGTAGTTGGAGATATTTTTCCATTATTTCCCAGTGAGTTAAAAATGAAATTGATATAGTAGATTATCACGGACATTAAAACCCCAAAAATTATATGAAAAATTAGCGACCGGTTTTTTCTCATATTAAACATAATAATTGCAGATAAAATTGTTAAAAGTGAGTATAGTAGCGGTGTAGTTAAAATATTCATTAAATGTATCTTAATTTCATTAGACGAATAACCCAACTTTTCGTAATCCTTTTTCAGATCCAGCAATTCCAGCAAACTTAAAGTAGAGATATTTGAAAATAAGCTATTAATTTTCTCTTTATCAAAATTTGTTTTAAGAACAATTGTTTTAACACTTTTTTTAGTGATATTTTTTTTTGTTATATTTGGACTCTGAATTTTCCATAAGTTATTAGAAATATCTATTTTATCTGATTGTATGGTTTCTTTTAGATTAAAATTGGAGTCAAAAATATTCATTACAACTGTAACTAAATAATTTTCACTAATATTGTTTGCTTTGACAATTAAAGTACCCTCTTTAATTTCATCTTTAAGCCATAAACCACTATCAGTTACAACTGCTAAATATCTTTTATCATCTGAATAATTATTTTTGATGTCAGTATAAAAAAATTTTAATTTTGAAGCTATATTATAAAAAATTAAAACTGTAAAAATACCAATTAAGAAAGACGAATAAGATAAAATCTTAATAATTTTAATATTACTTAATCCGTTTGACTTTAAAAGATTTAATTCATCTTTTTTGAAAAGATCATAAAATAAAAATTGTGTTGAAAGTAAAAAGATGAATGGAAAAATTTCGAAGAGAGTAATTGGAGCTGATAATAAAGTAATTAAATATGGAGTTAAAAAATTAATTTTAAGATCTTTAAAAAAGGAAATTTCTTCTAAAATACTTAAAATAATTATCAAACTTAAAAATATTAAACTAATTGTTAAAAATTTATTTACAAAATTTTTAATTATGTATTTTTCATAAGTTTTAAACATTCTTTACACTCCTATAAAAAATCCCATAAATTAAAATGAAGCTTACTATTGGCATTACCAGATATAACAAAGTAGCTAAATTAGAAATAGTTGAATATCGCAAGGATGCTTCTGAAATTATTAGTACAAAAAAAGTAATTACAAAAATTATTTTTCTATTTCTTTCATATCTATAATTATTTTTTGGAACAATTATTAAAAAACAACTTAAAATTGCAATTATTGGAATGAAAAAAGGTTTATAAAGACGTTTGAATATTTCTTGATTAATCTCATTTATTATACTTGGATTACATTTAAAGACTTCATGTTTTTTAAAATTAAACATTTTCCATTTATCTAAAGAGCAAGCCAACAAGTTTTCAGAAGATATTTCTTGAACTTTTGGCACCATTATTGTCGATGAAGCAAAATTTCCAAGATTAAAATTTATTTGTTCAAATTCGAATATATTAATTTTTTTATCATCTTTATTAATAACTTGGCCGTCATAAAGTTTGAAAATTTTAATTTTTTCATTATCAACTATATTACCATTTTTAGCATAAATCATTTTTGATATCTCTTTTGAAGAGTCATCTAAAAAAATATTTGAAAAAGTTCCATCTTCATTTTTTTTGTTAATAAAAATTGTTAGTCCATCGACTACATTTATAAATTTACCCTCTTTGATTAATGAAGTGAAAAAATCCATATTTGAACCTCTTAACATTTCCCTTCCTTTTAATTGGGAGTATGGAGACAGGAAACTTCCAAACCAAATTTGAAAGATAGTTAAGAACAAGGAAAGAAGTAAGATCTTATTTGCAAATTGAATTTTTGTTATTCCAAAAGTCCAAAAAATTTGCAATTCATTTTTAAACTCATAATGATTTAAAATATAAAAAAGTGTCACAAAAAATATAAAAGGTATTATTCTATGAATAATTTTTGGAAAATTTAATATGATGTATGTAAAATAAGTTCTAAGGCCATGCCCGTCTTCGCTCACATAATCAAAATAGTTTACTGCCTGAAGGGTCCAAACAATTATACCAATTGTGAGACACATTATTAGGAAAAAACTTAGTGTATCTTTGGTAAAATTCCGAAATATTAATTTTTTCATTGAAAATAATAAATTTCCAAATATATAGCATTCATTTATAATTCTTTGTATTTAAAAATTTATGACGGTAAAAATAAACTATAAAAAAGCCAGCTTAAAAAAAACATCGTCAAATTTGGTCTTATTTGTCGATGAAAAGTTCAATGTGCATCCTCTTAAGAAATATATTTCAAACTCAGAATTTTTATATATATCAGATTTATTAAAAATTAGTGATTTAACAAAAAACATGTTCGTTTTTGAACTTAGCTCAAAGAAAAAAATTGTTTTAGTCTCAATTAAAAAAAATATTAAAAATTTTGAAATAGAAAATCTAGGAGCTGAAGTTTATGGAATAATTAATTATGGAAAAAAAAATGAATATTTAGTTAATTTAGACAGTTTACCAAGCAATCAAAAAGATTTTATTGGTTATTTTCTTCATGGATTAAAGCTAAAATCATATGAATTTAATAAATATAAATCAAAAAAAAATACGAGGTTGATAACAGTCAATGTTCATGGTCACAAAAATAAACCCTCAACTAATACTTCTATTAAATTTAAAGCTTTAGAAGAAGGAACTTTCTTTACAAGAGATTTAGTTTCTGAGCCAGGTAATATCTTGCATCCAGATGAATATGCCAAAAGATTAAATTCCCTAAAAAAATATGGTTTAAAAGTAAATATATACGATGAAAAAAAATTAAAAAAATTAGGTATGAATGCTTTGCTCGGTGTTGGTCAAGGAAGTATTAGAGGATCATACCTTGTAACTATAGAATGGAATGGTTTGAAAAACAATACAAAGCCTTTAGCTTTTATTGGTAAAGGGGTATGCTTTGATACTGGTGGCTATTCACTTAAACCAGCTAAATTCATGGAGGATATGACATACGATATGGCAGGGTCAGCAGTTGTTGCTGGCTTAATGAAAAATTTAGCATTAAGAAAAGCAAAGATTAATGCTGTTGGTGTAGTTGGACTTGTAGAAAATATGGTAAGTGGAAATGCACAAAGACCAGGGGATATCGTTAAATCATACAGTGGAAAAACAATTGAAATTTTAAACACAGATGCAGAAGGTAGATTAGTTTTGGCTGACGCAATTACATTTACTGAAAAAAAATTTAAACCTAAATTTATGGTGGATCTGGCAACTTTAACTGGTGCAATTATAGTTTCTTTAGGCTCAGAGTATGCTGGACTTTTTTCAAATAATGATAAGTTGTCAAATCAATTAATTGAAGCTGGTAAAACAGTTGAAGAAAAATTATGGAGAATGCCTTTACATAAAAACTACGATAAACTGATTAATTCTAAAAATGCTGATATGCAGAATATAAATTATGTTGGAGGTGCAGGATCTACTACTGCTGCACAATTTTTACAAAGATTTATTTTGAATAAAACTCCTTGGGCTCATCTAGATATAGCGGGAATGGCTTTTTCAAAATATGGTGGTGCATTAAATTCAGGTGGTGCAACAGGTTATGGGGTGAGATTATTAAATCAATTAATAGAGGATAATTATGAGTAGTATAGAACAAACTTTATCAATTATAAAACCAGATGCTGTGGAAAGAAATCTTGATAATGAAATTAAAGATATATTTATAAATGATGGATTTAAAATTGTTAAAGAAAAAAAAATTCAAATTGAAAAATCAGAGGCTGAAAAATTTTACAAAGTTCATGAAACGAAACCTTTTTATGATGACCTGTGCTCATATTTGTCTTCAGGTCCGATCGTTGTGATGGTTCTTGAAAAAGAAAATTCAGTTTTAGCAAATAGAGAAATAATGGGAGCGACCAATCCCAAAGAGGCCAAAGATGGAACCATAAGAAAAAAATATGGCATTTCGATTGATAAGAACTCAGTTCATGGATCAGACAGTGTTGAAAATGCTAAAATTGAAATAGATTTTTTCTTTAAAGATTAAATAACATCTTTTTAATTGCTTTAGGATACAAAACGTGTTCATTTTTTAGTATTTTTTTTGCCAACGTTTTAGGGGTTTCATTTTTATTTATTTTTACTTTTTTTTGTAAAATTATTTTACCTGAATCTAATTTTGAATTTACAATGTGTACGGTGCATCCGGAAAACTTTTCATTATTATCAATTACTCTTTGATGTGTATTTAATCCCTTATATTTAGGGAGTAGAGAGGGGTGAATATTAAGTATTTTACCATTAAATTTTTTAATAAAATTCGATGATAGAATTTTCATAAAACCTGCCAAACATATAAGGTTAATATTTTTTTCTTTTAAAATCTTAATAATTTTATTTTCATCCTTAAATTTATTTTTGAAAGAATAAATTTTGGTCTTAATTTTATATTTTTTAGCTATTAACAAACCTTTTGCTTTTGAATTATTTGATATAACAATATTAATAATAATTGGTGATTTTTTTAAAACTGAAAATTCAACAAGATGTTTTAGATTACTTCCATTGCCAGATATAAAAACAGCTGTTTTAAGTTTGCTTTGACCAATTAATTTTTCCATTTAATTTAACTTTTTTCTTACCATTAGATATTTTACCTATTACATACGGCTTAAAATCCTTAGAAAAATAGTTAACCACTCTATTTAAATTATAGGGCTTGATAATTATACAAAATCCAACTCCACAATTAAAGGTTTTCAACATTTCCTTATCACTAATATTATTTTTTTTTAACCAATGAAATATCTTAGTAGGAATTATCTTATCTAAATTTATTTCAGCACATAGTTTATCAGGAATTACTCTTTTTATATTATCTTCTAATCCCCCTCCTGTTATATTTGCACAACTATTTATAAGTTTTTTATCAATTAGCTTTAAGATTTCTTTGACATAAATTTTAGTAGGTTTAATTAATTCTTTTTTTAAAAAAATACTCTTTTTAATATTAATTTTTTTTACTTTTAATAGATATCTTACTAATGAATATCCATTTGAGTGTAATCCATTAGAAGGTATTGCTACTACAAGATCATCTTTTTTAATTTTTTTTTTATCTAAAATATTTTTTTTATCAACGATTCCAACTGCAAAACCAGCTATATCGAATTTACCCTTTGCGTATGTGTCTGGCATTTCAGCTGTTTCACCTCCAACTAAGTCACAATCAGAAATTTTACATCCCTTAACAATACCTTTTACGATTTCTTTTAATTTTTTGAAATTTATTTTATTTATAGAAATGTAATCTAAAAAAAAGAGTGGCTTAGCCCCTTGAACGATTAAGTCATTTACGCTCATTGCAACAAGATCTATACCTATAGTATCATATTTATTAATCATATTTGCTATCTCAATCTTAGTTCCGACACCATCTGTACAAGCCACAATTTTTGGCTTCTTAATATTTTTAGGAATATCGTTAATTGCACCAAAGCCACCAATATTATTAAACCTTTTTTTGCCTCTTTTTTTTGTTGAGATATTAGAAATGAATTTAACAAATTTATCAGCTGCATTTATATCAACACCACTTTTTTTATAGGTAAATAAGTTTTTATTCATTAGTATAAAGTTATATGATTAGTTATAAAAAAGTTCATTTAAAATTCTTATATATTTTTTTTGCACACCTATCTCTACTAATATTTTTTTTTTCCACAGATAAACTAGAAGCTAAAGCATTTGAGATTGACAACATTGAAATTTCAAAGCCTTTTGAGATGAAATTTGATAAAAATAAGGTAATAGATGAAGGATTCAAAAAAGCATTTTTAGAATTAATTTTGCTAATAGTAGACTCTTCAGATCAAAAAAAAATAAATAAAATAAAGATTAAAGAAATAAAAGGAATGATTGAATCCTTTACTATCAAAGAAGAAAAATTTATTGATGAGACATATTACGTAAACCTTGGAGTTTCATTTAATAAAAAAGATATTTTTGAATTTCTAGAAAAGAAAAATATTTTCCCTTCAATTCCGTTAAAAAAAAAAATTATTTTTATTCCAGTAATTATTGATGAAAGTAAAAAAGAATTATTAATATTTTCTGATAATAAAATTTATGATAGTTGGAATACTTATACTGAAAACTATCATCTAATTGAATATATTCTTCCAACGGAAGATTTAGAAGATATTAATTTAATTAAAAGCAAATATGAGTTTATTGAAGAGTATGATTTTAAAGAGATAACAAATAAATACAATTTAAGAGATTCTATAATATCTTTAATATTTTTAGATAAAGACAAAGCAAGAGTGTTATCGAGGATATCAATTAAAGATAAAGTTGTTTTGAAAAATCAAAGTTTTTTAGACACAGATATGGATGATATTGATACTGTAAAAAAAATTATAGATACTTTAAAAATTATATACGAAGATTATTGGAAAAAATTAAATCAAATAAATACATCTATAAAATTAACTTTAAATGTGAGAGTTGACACTACAAAAGATTTAAAAATTGAAAAATTTGAAAAGACACTAGAAAATATTGATTTGATAAATAATTTTTCCATATCAAGATTTAATAAAAATTTTATTTATTACAAAATTATTTTTAATGGAACACCTGATAATTTTTTAAAAACTATGAAGGACAAAAATTTTAATTTTGATACTCAAAACAAGATATGGATTCTTCGATGAGAGACTTAAATCAATTAATACTTAAATTTGATTATGATGAAAATTTTAAAGATAATGATTTTTATGTTTCGAATAGCAATAAACATATTTTTGAATTTCTTCAAAATTGGCCTAAATGGGAAAAAAATTTTATAAATATAAATGGTGAAAAATTTTCTGGAAAATCTCATTTGATAAATATTTTTTTAAAAAAATTTAATGGTGTAAAACTAGAATCAAAATTTTTAAAAAACCAAAATCTAAGAGAAATAAAAATTTATGAAAATATCATCTTAGAAAATTTAGAAGAAAATATAGATGAAAAATTATTATTTTCTTTAATTAATATTATAGATCAAGATAATAAATATTTAATTATTACCTCACAAAAACCGATTGTAAATTTGAATTTTAAATTGAATGATTTAAAATCGAGGTTAAAGAATTTTCTTTTATTAAATATAGAAAAACCAGATGATGAAATGATGTTTGCTTTAATTCTTAAAAACTTGTCAGACCGGCAAATTTCTTTAGATAAAAAGTTAATTAATTACATTATTAAGAGAATTGATAGATCGTATGGAAAAATATTTGAATTCATATATAAAATTGACGAAAAAAGTTTAAAAAAAAAGAAATCTATAGATTTTAAGATTATTAAAGAAGTTTTGGAGGAATAATTGAACAAATTTAGAAGTCATAATTGCAACGAACTTAGAAAAAAAGATGTTGGAAAAAAAATACTTCTTGCTGGATGGGTAAATAAAAAACGTGACCATGGAAATTTATTATTTATCGACTTAAGAGATAATTATGGAATTACTCAATGTATAATTGATAAGGACAATAAAAATTTTTCAGATATAGAAAAAATTCAACTTGAAACGGTAATTAATATAAGTGGAAAAGTAATTGATAGATCTAAAGAGACAATTAACAAAGAAATTGAAACAGGTGAAATTGAAGTTGTTATAGAAAATTACAACGTATTAGGAATTTGCAATGAATTACCCATGCCTGTTTTTAGCGATCAAGAATATGCTGAAGAAATAAGATTGAAATACAGATTTTTAGATTTGAGAAGAAAAAAAATTCACGAAAATATTATTTTAAGATCAAAAGTAATCTCCTTCATTAGAAGTGAAATGAATAAATTTGGCTTTCTAGAATTTCAAACACCGATTTTAACTTCTTCAAGTCCTGAGGGAGCTAGAGATTTTCTGGTTCCAAGTAGATTAAATCCTGGAAAATTCTATGCATTGCCACAAGCTCCCCAACAATTTAAACAACTCATAATGGTATCTGGCTTTGATAAATATTTTCAAATTGCCCCTTGTTTTAGAGATGAGGACGCTAGAGCTGATAGAAGCCCAGGGGAATTTTACCAATTAGATTTAGAGATGTCATTTGTAGAACAAGAAGATGTGTTTAATGTAGTCGAAAAATTATTAATCAACACTTTTAAAACATTTTCTAATAAAAAACTTATGTATAATGAATTTCCAAAAATTACTTACGCAGATGCTTTGCTTAAATATGGGACTGACAAACCTGATTTAAGAAATCCTTTGATTATAACTGATATTACTGAAATTTTTTCAAGAGATGATGTTTCTTTTGAAATATTCAAAAAACTTGTAAAAGCTGGCTCTAAAGTAAGATGTATAGTAACAAAAAACACTAAAGATAAACCTAGAAGTTTTTTTGATAATATTGATAATTGGGCAAAAGAACAAGGTGCAGCTGGATTAGCTTATTTTACTATAGAAAAAGAAAAAGAAATTTCAGCAAAAGGTCCTGTAGGAAAATTTTTTTCAAATGATGCTCTAAAAGAGATAATGAATAAAACTCAAGCAAAAGTTGGAGATAGTGTTTTTCTTTCTTGTAACAAACAAAAAGATCTAGAAAAATTCATATCACTAGCAAGAGATAAAATTGGTAAAGATTTAGAACTAATTGATGAAGATATCTTTGCTTTTTGTTGGATTGTTGATTATCCAATGTTTGAAAGAAATGAACAAAATAAAATAGAATTTAGCCACAATCCTTTTTCTATGCCTCAAGGTGATCTTAATAAAATAGATTTTGAAAATCCATTAGATATTCTTGCATACCAATATGACATAGTTTGTAATGGAATTGAACTGTCGTCAGGTGCTATTAGAAATCATATTCCTGAGCTTATGTATAAACTTTTTTCTATTGCAGGATATGACAAAGATAAAGTTAATGAAAAATTTAGTGGAATGATAAATGCATTAAGTTTTGGGGCACCTCCGCATGGAGGTATTGCTCCTGGTATTGATAGAATAGTAATGTTATTAGCAAATGAAAAAAATATTAGAGAAGTGACAATGTTTCCAATGAATCAAAATGCACAAGATCTAATGATGAATGCTCCCTCTGAGGTAAGTGAAAATCAATTAAAAGAACTTAATATATCTTTAAAAACAAAAAAATAATTTATTTCTTACCTTTTAGATTTATCTTTACATCAGAAAGGTCTACTAAATTTTTTTTATAATTGTTTCTAACAAAACCTTTGCTTGTTATATCTTTAACTATTTTTAACAACTGACTCTGATCTTCAATATTGTTTTCATCTAAATTAGTATTATCAGAAGATCCAATAGCTGGTGTATGGGCTAAATCTTCTCTATTTTGATAGGAAATGGCTAATTCTCTGAAAATATAATCTAAAATTGATGATGCGCTTATAATTCTATCATTGCCATGGACTTTACCCGATGGCTCAAATTTGGTACCAACAAAAGCGCTAATAAATTCATCTAAAGGCACTCCATATTGAAGTCCTAAAGAAACTGCTATCGCAAAGTTATTCATCAAAGCTTTTACTAGCTCACCTTCTTTACTAGTGTCTATAAAGATCTCACCAATTTTGCCATCTTCGTACTCTCCGGTATGCAAATATACTTTGTGATCACCAATTGTTGCTTTTTGAATATAACCTTTTCTTCTATCTGGCATACTAAATCTTTTACTATTGTTTTCTGATGTGGCATTATTTGATCTTAATATATTTTCTATATTTCTGGGTGCTTGCTGGTTATTATCTTTAACAATATCAACTTTTTTGCTTTCTAATACTTTATTATTTTTAGGATCTAAACTTTTTGTTTTTCTATTATCTAATTTAACATCCAAAACTTCAAATTTTCCATCATCTCTTTTTTCAAGATTTTTTAATTCTGTCTCATTTACATCATCTAAATAATGATTAACTTTGAAAGTACACGTGTAATAAGTTTCAACCAGATATTTTGCCATTTAACCCCAATTTTTAAAATTTAATTTGAATAATGAATCAATTAATTTATATACAAATTCAAATTTTAGTCTAATTTAATTTATACAATTTTGAATTGAAATATTAAATTTTTTTATGTTGACACTTTTAAAAAAAATTTTCACCTGGTGGAATCGTGATACATTTGGAACAAGAATAAAAACTATATTATTTGGAAAACTTGTTGGTGAAGATTCGTTTGGTAACAAATATTATGAAAGTAAAGATGGAAAAAGATGGGTTATTTATCACGAAGATGTTGATGCTTCAAAAATTCCAGTTGAGTGGTATTCATGGATTCATTTTACCCCAAACAAGATAGAAAAGATTCACGATTTAAAAAAATACGATTGGCAGAAACCTCATCAAGAGAATTTAACTGGCACAGAATCGGCGTATTACCCAAATAAAAATAAAAATGCAATTGAAAAAAAATATAAAAGCTGGAAAGACTAAGTTAAGTTTATTTATATTAGCTTCTTTTATTTATTTAAGTTTGAGCCATGCAGATAATTTAGAAGGAACTTATACCAATATTAAAGTTTTGGATAAAATTAGTTCTAAAAATACTCTCATAAAATTGAAAAATGGTGAGCCGTTAAAATATAAAGATTTATTAATTAAAAGTTTAAAATGTAAAAATTCAGAATTTGATGATAATCCTGAAATTACCGCTTATATACAAGCAAAAGATTTAACTATTAAAAACAAAGATGAAGTCTTTATTTTTAATGGATGGATGTTTTCATCAAGTCCATCAATAACTCCATTTGATCACCCTGTATATGATATATGGCTAGTAGATTGTTATTAAACTATTTTCTCATTATCAAGCCAACTTACATTAAAGTCGGAATTAATAAACTTTTTATGATTTAATAATTTTTTATGTAATGGAATTGTAGTTGTAATTCCATCAATAACAAATTCATCTAATGATCTATTCATTCTTTGAATAGCTTCAACTCTATTTCTACCATGACAGATTAATTTACACACCATACTGTCATAATATGGAGTTACTTTGTACCCTTGAAATATCGCGCCGTCCACTCTAGTTCTAAATCCTGATGGCTGATGACACATACCAATTGTTCCAGGTGATGGTTGAAAGTTTTTACTTGGGTCTTCAGCATTAATTCTACATTCTATAGCGTGACCTCTTGGATTTATATCTGATTGTTTTAATGCCGTTTCTCCAGTAAAACCTATATGTATTTGCTCTTTAATGATATCTATGCCTGTAACCATTTCTGTCACTGGATGTTCTACTTGAACTCTTGTATTCATTTCAAGAAAATAAAATTTTCCATCCTCATAAATAAACTCAACAGTTCCTGCTCCTTCATATTCAATTTTGCTAACCATTTTTACGGTCTTTTCAAATAGGTCTTTTCTTATTTGGTCATTCAAAACTGGACTTGGTGTTTCTTCAATTAGTTTTTGATGCCTTCTTTGAACTGAACAATCTCTTTCGTGCAAATGAACTGTTCTATTTTTCCCTGAAAGTATTTGA
>VMHT01013112.1_pt1 | contig 12241 bp, 12 predicted proteins | sample 4693611 | NCBI WGS metagenome assembly VMHT01 (sample SAMN12280063, study PRJNA550983) | marine metagenome | isolation source: seawater sampled from same location over 5 years 0.02-0.2 micron viral filtrate | place: USA: collected off the coast of southern California halfway between the port... ...
GTATGTTTGGTGGGTTTGGTGGTGATAAAAAAGATAAAGAAAAAGAAGATGATAAGGATAAAAAAGGAGGTATGTTTGGTGGGTTTGGTGGTGATAAAAAAGATAAAGAAAAAGAAGATGATAAGGATAAAAAAGGAGGTATGTTTGGTGGGTTTGGTGGTGATAAAAAAGAACCTAAATCAAATAATATAAGTGAAACAAATATATCGGGTACTTCATCTGTTAAAACAAAGAAACTTGATGATGGAACTACTACTATTAATATATATACTAACTAGTAATTATAAATAATTAATATTTTATTTCATAATTTTATCTAATAATATGTATAATGTTAGATGTAGTAAAACAAACCATTTATAAAATAAATAACAGTAAATTTTTAGCAGGTATTGTTATGCTATTATTAAATGTTGGCAGTAAATATATCGAGTTAGGTCTTAGTAAAACACAAGAGCAAGCATTAAGAAACGCATTAACTAGAGAATTATTAATATTTTCTATTATTTTTATGGGTACTCATGATGTTATTTTATCAATCTTAATGACTGCCGCGTTTGTTATACTCAGTCAGCATCTTTTCAATGATAATAGCAAATATTGTATAATTCCTAATAGATTACGTAAAATAAAAAATTATATAGATATAAATAATGATAATATTATTTCAGAAGATGAAGAAAAAAAAGCACTAGAAATATTACGTAAATCAAAAAAACAGAAGGAAAAAGAAAACCAGATAAAGTTTTTAAACTTTATGGATAACTATAAATACTCAGAATTATAATATAATATGAAATAATTAATTTACTATATATTTATTATCTGTCAAAATATATAATAGATGCCACCAAGTCATTTAAATTTTATATTAGATATTAGAGCGAAAGATTTTAATAAGAAGGATCTCAAATTATTACCATCTATGATAGATAATAATATACGAGGTACAAAAATATTATTTTCTAGATCATTTAAATATTCAAAAACGTTATTAAAAAATGCCGGCGTAGGAAATATATTATCAACATTTACAAGTCCATCAACATTTTTAGAGTTATATAATTATGGGGTTAAAGATAAGGAATTATATATAGAAAATAAAAAGAAGAACAAATTAATAGCCGCGAATAAGGCAATGGGTGTGGATGATGCCCAATTGATAAGCAAAATAAATCAAGTAACCGCAAAAATAGATTCATTAAAAACCCGCGAAAAAATAACAGAAAAGTCGAATACTATAGAAAATATAAAATATATGTATAATCTTATTTTTAAAGAAAATAATAAATTAACTATTCGTAATATACAATATCAGATATCAAATAGCAAACTCCAAAGATTGGGTGAGGCATTTACTAAGGAGCAAGAGAAGAGTAAGGGAAATAGTATTGATGTTAAAGTAGATGTTTATGTAACATCTACAACATCTGTGAATAATCTGGTATCAAAGAAAAGATTAGAGTGCCAGTATAAAAAACAAGATATACTAAATAAATTAAGAGAGACAAATGCGACCCTTGGAAAATACATACCATTTCAGTATATTAAACAGACTGAACCAGGAAGTGAGTTTTCATATAGTGCAAATAGAAACAGACAACCAGAGCGCTCGCCTAGTTACTCTGGGCGAGCACAGAATGTAAGACCACCGCCGGTGCAGCAGTACCAGTATCCAGAGTACCAGTATTCGCAGCAGTCGTACCAGTATCCGCAGCAGTCGTACCAGTATCCAGAGTACCAGTATCCGCAGCAGTCGTACCAGTATCCGCAGCAACAGTATCCGCAGTACCAGTATCAGCGACAGCGGGGATACGACAATAGAATGGCGGGTCGAGGAAGTCCTTACTACCGCACACGAGGTGGTCGAAAAAAAACTATATGTAATAGAAGAGGCAATATTAAAAAAAATAAAAAAACAAGGAAAAAATAGATATTAATATAGCAAAATGTAGTATAATTTATTTCAACATCAAACTGTTTTGTTCAAATCTACGGCGAAGATGTTGAGGAATATTTTCAAAATCTACAAGTGTTTTGTTTCGCTCATATATTATCTTATAATTTTCATTTGACTCGAGTTTTTCTTTAAAACTATCCATATCATGATAATATTTCTCAGCAGTTTTGACACCACACCGAGGAAATACAGAAGCAATATTATCACTTTTATCTCCTGCGACAATTTTGCAAAACAAATCTTTTTTAGGATCGTTAAAACAGTTTTTGCTGTCCGTCAATTTATCACCCTTTAAATTGTATATATGGACGCGATCTTGTACAAGTTGTAAATAATCCATATCACTTGTAATAATATAAACTTCTGCATCAGGATATTTTTTAATAATATGTTGTGTTGTTATTGCAATACAATCATCCGCTTCTAGTTCATTATCATAAAGAATACAATTGGCACCAGATTCCTGAAAGATGTTTTCTCGATATGTGAGTTTAAATGATTCTCCTATACCACTGTCATCTTTTTTTCTACCAAATTTGTATTCTGGGAAAAGTTCTCTTCTCCAGATTGCTTTTGATGGACAATCTTTACCTATCATAATAATAGGTTTTGACTCATTTGAGTATATTTTCTCTAGTTCTTTAATTTTAGATTTACATGTAGTCTTAAACTTTTCAATAAATCTAGGATTCTCGCACGGTATAGGTGATTCATTATCGCGCTTTGCATTTTTCCACCATGTTTTTAATGAATAATATCGGTGATAAATAAAGTAACTACCATCAATAAGAATAAACTTCATATTAAGATTAGTATTAATATCTTTATATATATATTCAATTTTTTCAGAATTTAACAATAAATATAATAGAATAAATTATAGTTAAAACGAATATATGTGTATATACTATTGTATTATGGACACTTCGTTAATCGCAATATCATCTGTATTTGGTGTGTCAATTATTATAGTTTGTGGCATAAAATATTATTTTGTATATTTAAATAAAAATAAGATGGTTCAATTTGAGAATGATATAGCATATTTATAATTCTAGTAAATTTATATCAAACATACCCCGTCCATATTTTTGTAATAAGGTTATATAATTTTCATTATTACCTAATTTATGTGTTACACTATCGAGTATAGTTAATGCAAGTATAAATTTACAAAAAGAACTATCTATAGACAAATTATATATTATTAGATTATTATTAATCTCATTTAAATCACGCGGAGAAATCATTTTTCCTCCATAAAAACTATTTTTGACACAGTTGGATATTTGTTGGTAGATTAAATCTTTTATTTCATATGAGAGAGATTTGTAAACTTCTTGGGGTTGTATAAGTATATCTACCAATAATTTAACACTATCATAGAAGTTATTACTAGTTGTAAGAACTCTAACCAAATGTAACATGGCATCTTGTTCATTAACGGTTAGTTCATCCATTAAACCAAAATCAATAATTGCCATTTTTGGTGTTGGATGTGTAATAAAAAGAACGTTACCTGGGTGAAAATCGCTATGATAAAATCTATCATATAAAAGCGTTTTTAGAAAAAATTTTACAGAGATTTCTACAAACAGTGGTTTGTGTATTTCACATATTTTGTCTAGGGTGATCCCATTAATATATTCCATAACAATAATATTACAATTCGCTTTAGTAAATTCGGGAAACACTTCCGGAATAATTATGTTATCAATATTTTTAAAATTATCTTTCATTTTTTTTAAATTGTAGACTTCATTTAAAAAATTTGTTTGTAAAAAAAACATTTCTTTGTGCTGGGCCAAAAAGTTATTTATATCTACTTGAATGTTTATTCTAAAAAAAGTTATAAGGGTTATAATAAAGTTTATCTGACACAAAACATTTAGAATAGTTTCTCTTATGTTCTTTCTAGCAACCTTTATAATTATTTCCTTGTCATCTAAAGTTGCTTTATAAACTAAAGAAATTGACCCTGATTTTATTGGATTACCATTATTTAATAATATAATTTTATTATTACTAATTTCATTTAATGTTTTGTAAAATGTGTGATCTATATGAGATTTATCATATGGTACAGTATCGCTAAATATTTTCATATATTCTAGTTGTTCACAGGTAAAAAAACTCCCTCTTGTTGATAATGCCTGCATAAATTTAACATATATCACATTTACACCAGACATGTATGAAATTGTATTAAAAATACATTTATTCTTCTCTCTTCCACATAAGTAAAGTACATATTCTTTAAACATAAAAGTACATGTTTTTGTTGCACAAAATATATTATAAAGTTTGTTACAAATCATATAATATATTATCTATAATTTCTCTATAAATGTTTTAACTCTCCAGAACAATTTTTTAATAAGTATACCTGCAATATTTTTCATATATGATGGCAAATTTTCCTGTAGATCAATATGATAAACATATTTTATATGAAGTGTTTTATCTATAAGTTTCATATTAAAAATACTAAAATTGCTTTTGAGAGGTTGACATGTTTTGGTTGAATATTTACCATCATCTATGGGTGTACATCTAAATTCAATACCGTCCGCTACATAATGCTCTTTACTAGTATCTGATTCTGAATCAGTCACATGATCAATGTTAAAATGCATGTAGCGCTGAAGAATCCCCAAATCTTTTCCAAATCTATTAAATAAATAATAAATTTGTTTTCTTTTTTCATCAGTTTCAAAAACCTTCATGTCGCACAGAATATCTTTATTTAAGTTATATAACAACTCATATATTTTCCAGTCTAAAAATTGTGATAAGTCTATTCTATCATTAGTTATACCAAATTCTAAGGAATAAACATTTTTTATATCTGTTTTTCTTAATATAATACTGTGTTTTTTGCATATTATATCATCTTCTGTTATACATTCCATCCTATAGATATAATTTATTTATTTTAAGAATATATAATTTAAAAAAAATTTTTTTTTTTAGTTTAATTTTTAAATCGAAATTTCAAAACTGGACAATTATAATTGTCCAATTTTCAGAAATCAAATCTAGAATGTGAAAAAAATAAAATTTTTTAAGAAATTACTACATGCTGAAGAGAAATTTTAAATATATAGAAAACAATAATGTAGTGTATTTTATGAAGGACCTAAAAAAAGGCACTAAAATTAAAAAAAATCAGTTATTTTGCTTATACTTTTTTTTACCATTAAAATGATAAAAATGGTAAAAAAAATAGGCATTTAATTTTTTTATATTTTCATATAATTAATTGACTTCTATTATGATCGCGTTTTTTAAAAATATAAAATGTTTTCCTTACTGTAAGTAAAATGGTAAAAAAAAGTATGAGAATTATTATACAATATACCTGATTGTATATGGTGTTAATATGCATTATTTAGTTGCGTTTTTTAAATGTTATGGTAATAAAAAAGTATAAAAATAGTACTTTTTAAAAATCTATATAAAAATATGGTGTAATAATATATTATGAATACAAAAATTGGGTTTTCCAGTCACAACAAATTCCAAAATATATATTGTTGTGAAACATGTAAATATACAACAATATATAAAGCAAATTATGAAAAACATCGAAGAACTAGAAAATGTAAATCTGCATGTAAAGAAGTTAAAAACTTTGATAAGGAAACTAAACTGAAGTGGATGTGCAAATGTGGGAAAATGTATAAGCATCAAAGTGGGTTGTCACGACACAGAATGATATGCTCTTCTTACAATATCATGTCTTCTGAATTGGAGTGCAATAAGGGAGAATCTAGAAATATGGTGAAAAAAGATTCTTCCGATATGAAATCGATGTTTTTAGATATTATGGAAGAGAATAAAGAGTTACGGAGAATTATATTAGAACAAAATGAGCAAATTGGAGAGATTATTCCAAAAATAGGAAATACGACAAATAATACATTTAACTTAAAATTATTTTTGAACGATGAATGCAAAGATGCCTTGAATATTAGTGAATTTTTAGATGGACTAAGTATAAAGGAAAAGGATTTGGAACATACAAAGACGCATGGATTTTGTGAAGGTATTTCAAACATATTAATGAATGGTCTCAAAGATCTAGGAACATATAAGAGACCGTTTCATTGTACAGATACTAAGAGGGAAACTCTGTATATAAAAGATAATAACGAATGGGAAAGAGAAGATAATACAAATAAATTAAAAGAAGCGCTTCATTGTATTGCTGATAAACAACGAATGTCGATAAAAGAGTGGGAAAAAAATCATCCTGGTTGGGAGTCGAGTGAGAAAGGAAAAATGGAATGGGTATCAATTGTAAAAAATATCATGGAGACAACCGATGCGATCGAACCTAATACACTAGATAATAAAATCATAAAAAATATTGTGAAAGAAATAAAAATATAATTTTGTTATGTAACATCGTTATATTTATAGTTTAATATATACATATAACTAATGTATATAAAAGAATAAAAAAATTAACTATATGATGTTAGAAGTAAACACATTTTTATTTTATACTGTACTATCGAGTTATATATCTTGGTTTGAACATAAAGAAACAAAATATATTGGTTATGTTAATAGTACAATTAATGCGACATTAATTGTACTACTGGAGCAATATTCTCTAACACTTGTAGGTAAACTATATATGGGTTATTTGATATATGATTTAGCAAGTATTTTAAATAATCTTTCCGAATATAAGAACGGTACAGGAAAGCAATTTATTTTTCATCATGTACTGTGTATATATTTTATTTATAATGGTTATGAGTTAGTGTATCCAGAATATACTAGTAAATTGGCAAAAATGGAGAGAACGCTGCCAATAATGAATATAACATGGTTTTGTTATTATCATAAAATAGAGAACATTGGAGTTAATTTTCTTAAACTATTAACAATTATTTTATATACATATTATCGTATTTATATGTGCGGGATGTTAAATTATGAGAATTATATGAATGGTATATCATACAAAATTCAATTTATGACATGGTGTATTTATATGATGAATATTAAATGGTATATTGGAATCTTAAAGACGGTTAGAAAAATAATAAAATAATAAAATAATAAATAATAAATATTTTATTAATAATAGATAAAATATATATTTACAAATCAAGACTTACTGTGTTGCGTTCACTCTTATGCCTTTTTTTAGAACGAGCGGGTGGTTTTGCGTTTGACATTTCTCTTAACTCTTGAATACTTATCTTGCTATCCTTTTTTTCATTTATATCAATATTTTTTGTTTTAAGTCCTGATAGTAAATCGCTAATATCACTGGGACCATTCATGTCGGGTCTTTTTGGTCCATCATTAATACTAGACCTCTGTGCTTGTCTTTTATGTACACTTTCAAAATTATCCTGAATATTAATACCATCATTTCCTCCGCGCGCCATATTCATATCAGGTCGATTTGGCGGCGGTACTGCTCGATTACTGCGATTTAATTGTGTGCGAATAGGTGCAGGCGGTGGACCAGGCATAACATTTGGAGGTGGCATATCTCTATCATTGTTCATGACGTTATTCATGAATCCACCAAACCCCGGATTTGTATCACCCATTGTATTTACTGCCGCTTGTGTAAACTGTTGCATAAGTTCTGGATTTTGTCTCATAATATCATCCATGCCAGGCATTGCGGTCTTAAACATAGTGTTTGTCATATGAACCATAACTGCTGAACCTCCTAACTGGAATAAAAGTTTTAGTTCGGGTGCCATTGTTGCTTTAGACTGATATTTTTCATGTAACTCTCCAAAAATTTCATCATAATCATCAATATTCTCGCTAATTTGCTCAGACCATCCATCAATTTTAATATCAAATGGGTCAAACCGATTGTTTAAAAATTCTAATCCAGTAACTGCCGCCATTAGCATCCTTCCTTGAAATTTGCAACTATTTGATTTAGATTTGTCTGCTAATATCATCTCATATTCTCCTTTCATTTCAGATAAAGACGATTCCATTGTATATTTTTTTGTTAATTTTGCACCCTTTTTCTCTAGTGCTTCAAGTTTTCTTAAAATGCTAAACTTTTCCTTCAGCATTTCTTCTTGACTGAGTTTGGGTTCAGTAGAAATATTTTTATCAGGATCAACTGGTATATTGTTAAATTTTCCAAATCCATCCCATGTTTTGTTATTATTTGTATTATCCTTTGCTTCTTTTGCGGCGGCACTGCCTAAATTTGTATCTCCATCTACTTTTTTAAATAAATTTTCATTTTTGTCATTTATGGCATTATCATCTAAACTTATTTTAATATTGTCTCCGGCGAGTACTTTTTCAAACATACCTGATTTAGAAACTACCTTTTTATTTGCGATGTCGTCTGTTAGACCGTTAAGTTCATTTTCTAAATCATTTAAATCATCAAGATTTACATCAGTTGTTTTTCCTTTTGACCCATCATTTTTTTTTTTATCATTCATCAATAGTTCAATACCTCCTCCAAAATTAACAGACGGTTTATCTAGGGTAATAGATGTTTCTGATATACTTGGGGTTTTACTATTATCTTTGCTAATAGAAATTGTAGGAGCATCATTAAATGAATTTATATCAATTACTTCGGGAGTAATTTCGGTCATTATGTTTAATAAAGAATATATAATTTTAAGTAATACGAAAAATATATTTAATTATGCTAAATAGTTCTCGTGATATAGCGTGATATCATTATATTTTAGAAGATACCATATACCTTGTAATAAACAATCTGCTAAATCATCTTTTTTTGTGTGCGTATTAAAAATATCATTCCAGCAAGTTAGCAAATCATGTTTGTTGAGTATATTTTTAGTAATAATAATACTTAATTCTTTTCTTTTATTATAATCAGTTTTTTCAGTAATAAAATATTTTAACTTATTTGTTGCTGAAATAAATTCTATTTTATAGAATTGTTTCATAATAAAGTATTGTGCAACCATTCCCTGTATAGTTTTCATTCTATTTGCGATTGGAGATATCTGATTTTCTATAATTATTTTATCTATATTTGCTAAATGAATGTGCTTATCTAATTTCTGCGCGATTGCTATCCCAATATCTATAAGAGATACATCATTTGCTGATATTGTTGGTATTATATCCAAACAATTTTTTTTGATATGACAATCCAATGTTTCAACCATATTTTTTTTAGTTTTACCAATTATTTCAATATTGTAATTATTGTGTAGTTTGATTAGTTCTTCGGAAGATATCTTCTTTAAATATGATATTTTATTTGTTTTATCTGGTATAATAAATTTGGTTTTTTTTGCATGGATCTTACAGTAGTGTATATTATCTTTGCAATATGATGCTTTTCTGTTACATATTTTAGAATTATATTTTTTATCTTCGGTAAGTTTTTTAGTTTTTTTATGAACCAATGTAGATTGACAAACAGGCGGTTCTCCAAATAAGTTAATAACATTCCATTGTAATATTTTAAGATTGTTACTGTTAGAATCAAGTAAACAATATGCAAAATTTTTAATACCAATATCAATACTTAATATAATCATTACAAAATAATCGTTGTAATCTTTATATTGTTAATCAAAGTTTTGATAGCCGCCTAATATAAGTTGATCTTGCGTGATAATAGGGGTTGTCATTCGCATTTCTAACTGTTGTCTAGAGAGATATACATTCTTTAAATCACTAGTTTCATAACCAAATGGTCTTGTTTTTTCTACACATGATTTGTATAAGTAAGGAATAGTATTTCTTACAGTATCTGGCGTAGTAGTATTTTTTGCGGCGGTGGTTGAGTGAGATTGAACAGAAGGATATCTTGCAGGACAAGCACAGCACTGGTCGCATGCAGACATCATATTGTCTTTCATAATATCAACGGCATTTTTTGTTAAATAATCTCTGTACTGCCAACTTGTGGAAATATTTTCCTTTCGTCTAATATTGGCATTTCTTGAACCACCTGGTTGCCAACTAGCGAAATTTCTACCATCTGCCATAATTGGAGGAAAATCAAAATGAATATTATTTGAACCAGAATTACAAGTACCCCAACTCATTTATATAAAAGAATAATATAAAATTTTATATATTATTTTTTTACTCCTTTAATAATTCCATTAGATTTTTCTTCTTCATATTTTGAATTGTGTTTGGCGATGCAAGTCCTCTGTTCGAAACAATTTTTTTTAATTCGGGAACTTTTAATTTGTTGATATTTATTGTATTTGTTTCTAATAAATTTTTTTCTATGTTTGCATTTTCAGTATCTATAATGTCTGATGTAGTAAGTTCTGCGTCACAACCTTCAGTATTTTTCATCCCTTCGACGGGTGTTATACCTTCGACAGTTTCTTTATTTAAACAATCCATGCTATCTAGATTAAGTGATTTAATATTTATTTCGTCATTACTAACTTCTACATCGCTTTCACCATCACTTTTTACATCGCTATCATCATCGCTATCATCGCTATCACTGCCATTATCAGAAAGGTCATTTGATAATTTAATATCATTTATTAAGTGAATTGTTTTTTGATGGACCGGTTCTACTATATTAATTACTTCGGGTGTTTGATATTTTCTCTCTTCCTCGCATACAACTTCTTTTTTATCATCAATTGTTGAATTATTATCACTGTCACTGTCACTGTCACTGTCACTGTCACTTTCACTTTCACTTGCAGAAGAGTCTTCGCTATTACTTAAATTATCATCAGAAACTACAATTTTATTGCACTGCATATGACAATTTCCGCCTTGTAATTCACGTGAATATCTCTCGGCCGATGCAATTGCTTCAGGCGACGCAAGATTATCATCATTTGCTCTGCAATCTAGATCATTATGTGTAAGTGATGGTGGTACACTAATATGATTCTTTATATCTGATATTACATCGGTTAACACCTGATTTTGGTTTTGGATGTTTTTTTCTAGTCGAGCGATCTTAGTGTTCATTAGATAAACAATAATTCCAGATAACAGTAGTGTTAAACCAACTGCTAATATAAATCCACTACCTTCTAATCCGCATATACTCATTATTAAAACATTTGTATATATTTTAAATACTAATTAAACGTAATTATATATTCAATGTTTTAATAATACTAGTAGTTTCATCAATAATTTGCTGAGGATAATCTAAATCCATCAGAACCTTAACCCCTCCTTTAATAGTAGAAATTCCCTTTCTAATTTTGTATGTATACGTAAAATTGTTATTAAGTTCTTTAACATCCATTGAATAGTTTTCAAATGACTTATGTTCGTCAAGTTTTTTACAAATATCTAGGAAATGTGTGGTTATCATAAAGTTAATATTTTTATGTTTATTAATATATTTAAGGAATCCGATGGCAGAACCAATTGCTTCGTATGGATTTGTACCAGAATACAGTTCATCAAACACACAGAAATGGCGAATATTCTTATTATTTTCAATAGTAATGCTGTCAATAATATTTTTACATCGTCTTGCTTCTGCCTGGAATAAACTATCTCTTCCAGATGTATCTGGAATATTTATATAACTGTGTATTTTATCATATGGATTTATTGTTGCTTTATCATAAAACCCGCATCCAACTTGTTGCGATATAATAATATTAAAGAGCGTTGCCTTGAGAATAGTTGTTTTTCCAGAAGCGTTTGGACCTGTAATTAAAAGTTGTTTTTTCAGATTATATGAATTTTTGATGGTGGAATTTTCTAGTGGTGGATAAAAGGCGTTTTTGAATTTTGTAGATTTGTTAGAAAGTTTACAGGGATTCAATATGTTTTTACTAAGATTATTTTGCAAGGACTTCATGTTGTCTAAATATCCATGAAAATATAAAGAATATACTAGAGATTCTTTTAACGATTTGTCATTATACAATTTATTGAAACACATTAATGATTTCCCCATATCACTGGAGTTTCTAACTGTGAACTTTCCAGATTTAGTTGGTTTAATTTTATTTAATAAAAAATGATAGTCTTGAAGAGTTTTCTTATGTGCTATATTTATTTCGATAAATTTACTATATGATTTTTTCTCTCTGCAAATGTGTTCCAATTTGTTCATAGTTTCGATCGTTTCTTCTATGAAATCTTTTGTACATGCTAATTCCGAATAAATTATTTTTGAGTTTTTACAGAATGTAACACAAGACATATAGTTTTGATAAATTTGGAATATATAAAATGCTAAAGATATTAATATATATATTCGTTGATCCCATGATGCTGAAGAAATAACAAAAAGTTTTCCAATTTGGTGTTTTCTAGCCAAATTATAAAGGA
>VMHT01168603.1_pt1 | contig 12240 bp, 15 predicted proteins | sample 4693611 | NCBI WGS metagenome assembly VMHT01 (sample SAMN12280063, study PRJNA550983) | marine metagenome | isolation source: seawater sampled from same location over 5 years 0.02-0.2 micron viral filtrate | place: USA: collected off the coast of southern California halfway between the port... ...
ATAAGGGGTTTTATTTGGTTCTTTGTCTTTCAAATCTTTATACTTTGGAGGTCCTTTGTCTCCAGACTCACTATAATTAGTTATTTCCTGTTGTGTATCAGATTCAATCGGATCTTGAGAAGATAAATTAGAGGTTGATATTATATTTGGCGGTGGATTAAGAGGAAGCAGCTGCTCTTCCGAAGGCGAAGAATCAAACCCTGATTCGTCAAACGCATTGTTTAGTAAAATCGGAACATTATAAGAATTTTTATTTTTATTTTTATTTGTAGATACTACATAAGGGGTATGTATAAAATTTCCAGAGTTACTTGAATTAAATACAAATTCGTCAAATCCGCTTTCACCCATTGATTATTATATAAATACATATATTATTTTTAACAATTGTATTCATATAATTACGCATTTTTATCTAATTATTAACTTATTCAATAGTTAGGATGTTTCCAAGAATGATTTACTGCCATCGGAACATATCCTTTATAATCAGTTTCTGGATGACTGAAATAATGAAATGGTTCATCTGTTTGATATACTTCTTCTCTGTTTTCAGGTTTATTAAACGGGGCGAGACCTAAAAAGTAAGCTAATATAAAATAAGATAGAATTCCAACTACAATATATGCTAATAATGTTGTAGACATCATACCACTACCCATACTACCGAACCCAAATGGTCCCTTGGCTTTTGCTACCAAAGCCTGCCCGCCGCCAAATTTCATAAAGACTAAAACAATTATAGCCATACCAGCAAGAGCTAAGAATCCAGCCATACCAGCAGCAGACATCATAGACGCAGTTCCCTCTGCCGATGCTTTTGCCTGAGCAACTCTTCCGTCTTGAACATTTTTCATCATGTCTTCCATACCTTTAGACTCGGTGTCTACTTTTTTAGTTGATGTAGTTTTACTAAGAAGATCTAATGCAGTTGCTTTACCCATAGATTCTGCATTTTTAATTATATTTTTTGTTATAATTCTAGTCTGTGCAAACTGATCAATTTTAACATCTGTCATATCCATAGGACCTGCAAATACAAGTTCAAAGCCAGCAGATGAATTACCGCTGATATTAATAGAATTGATAGAATTTTTGATAGAGTTAGTTATCTCTTGACTTTTATCATTAATTTTATTTTGAATAAGTTCTTTTGTTGGTCTGGATGTATCAGACGCCGAACCTGTCCTTTTCTTAATTTCATTTGCAGCGGCAGCAGAGGCAACTTTCTTAAAACTCTGAGCAATCTTTGTTGTTGAAATATTTTCAACATTACTTATAACTTTCATATCAACAGAAGCTTTATTTACAACTGAAAGGTTTCTTATAACAACTTTACCACTTATAGAATCAATCATTTGTTTTTTAATCTTTGCATGCTCATTAAAAGCAGCTATATCCTGTTTGTGGGATTCAAGAAGCATTTTAAAAATACTTGCTGGCATACCAGGCGCATACGTTGGCGCCGGAGGATATGGAATTGTACTAATAAGTTGTAATGCAGACTGACGAATTGCAAGTTCATTATCTGTCATCTTTCTCTGTCTAATACTAACTGTTGCACCCGCAGAACCTGCTAATGATGTTGTACTCTGTTGATTATTTATCTGGCACATAATAGATTGTCTAGAACTATTTTGTTCAGAAATATTAGCAAATACATCTCCGCAACCATCTTGTGACATTTTATTGTGCATCTCACTTGCCCCCGTGCTTACATTTGTTGCAGCAGAGGCAGAAGCAAACATTACAGATGCTTGCACCGCAACTGAAACGGAAGTAGAACTTTCTTTTGCACCAGAGTCAAAATAAGATTTACATTTTTGATCAGCTCCTAAAGCCTGTAATGATTTTTGGATATCATTAAATTTTTCCTCCATTGGAGGTGGTGGTGGACACGATGGGTTTGACATTTATTTTATAATATATAAATTATTTTTTTTTTACATTATTAAAAAAACTACTAAAGCTAAAATAATTAAAAATAAGAAAGCTCCAAATATTAAAACATATGGCATAAAATCTGGCTCTGGCGCTGGAGGAGGTGCAGGAGGTGGTGCAGGAGGTGGAGCGGGTTTTGAAGATGCATAAGAAGTAGTTGTAGCAGGGGCAGCGGGTGTTGGATCAGGAGGCGGAGACACTGGAGTAAGAACCGGAACAGGGGGTGACTCGGCCGTTGGTGTAAGTGTTGGTGTTGGAGCAGCCACAGGATCTGGAACAACAGTTGCTGGCACCTCCTGAGGTGCCGGTTTAGGTATAGGTGTAGTAGGCGGCGCAGCCTCTACCTTATCTAGATTAATCTCTTCTTTTGTAGCTGGCGCAGCATTACCACAAACATTATTAATATGAGTTTGATCTAACTGTAAATCTCCTTGAGTGGATAAATTAACTGAACAATCTACAAAACTTAAAGCCTTTACTTTACATGCAAAACCAGTAGTTGTATCACCTGGTTTATTTGGATTCCATCCAGAAGGAGGAGCTGCCGCGTCAGTTGTGCCTCCAATCTGATTATTTGTTAGAATCTGCATAAATGATTCAGCGGTATTATTAGTTCTAATTACTTTCGCTTTATCTTTTAAAAATCTAGAAGGCCCGTTTCCGGAGCCTCTACCGCAATAAGAATCATTTTTTGAAACGGCTATAAATTTTGAATTTGACATTGCCTTAGTATAACCTGCCATACCACCCTGATAAAAATCATTTTTCCAACTATCTACAGTTAAGTTCATAGAAAGTATCTGTGTTAGCTTAGCAATATCGCCATTTTCTGCATCAAGAGCTAATGCACAAGAAGGATCAGCATATGATGTTAATGTTTTATCATTAAATTTCATCTTTTTAACTCTAAAAGCGTTACAATACTTTTTAACTACTGTGACAAAAGAAGTATTTGGAGCAGCTAACTGAGGAGAAGTGGAAAAACTATTTCCTTCCTGATTAATAATTCTTGCATAAATATCTTGAAAAACTTTGCGATGCATAGGATTATACAATAAAACATAAATTGGAACAGCACCTTTTTTCAAAATGTCTTGAGTAATTTTCCATGTACCATCTGTCGATAAATTATACTTACGATCAGGTAAAGCGTACAAAATCCATTTTAAATTTTGTGAAAATAAAACCTTTTCATCATGAACAAATGTTGCATCAAATCCGCTATTTTTACTTTTAACCGTATTTGCAATACCTGTAGCTTTGAAACCGTTTACACCACCTGAATTTTTCTTAGCAGATGGATTTAAGTAAAAATATTTAGCAGCTGTAGTGGAACTGCCAGTTTTAAAATCCACACCAACGTGTCCTTCATCTGTAAAAACAATATCACTTGGATCTTTTATAGATTTAAATATATTATTACACTCTGGTCCTGTGTAAGTTTTAACAGAAAGCAAACTTATACTAGAATCTTTTCCGTCTTCTTTAGTAAAACTTGTTTGAATTTTAATCCAATTCATGTCTCTAGTAAGATCTCGATCATCTAGAGTATCATTCTTAAATAAATTTACAAGAAACGGATCTTTTAATATCTGATTTTGAATAGATTGAGAGGACATTTATTTAATAATAGTTATATATTTTATTTTTAAGACTTAAATATAAAATAAATAATTTAATTTAATTTAATTTAATTAATTCTATTTTAGATTTACATTTACGAGCTTGTAGTTTTATTTGCATTAGATGTAAGATACTTAATCTGCTCTCGGTTAACACCTGCAAGAGATTGTAAAGCAGTTATTTGGTTCTTAAGGTCTCTGTCAGAGATTTCCATACCGTCTAATTTTCTTATTAAACTAAGAACTAAAACTCTAAGCTGCTCATAGTCTTTTTCAGCATCAGTCTCTTCATCTGATTCGTGTTCTTTTTTCTCAGATTTACCCATTGGCATATACATCGAAATCAAAAATGCAGAGATAGCCACGGCTACTAAAATTAAAAGAAGGACTGTTTGCGTATCCATTGTTTAATCTAAATATAATATTTTAAATTACGATTATTTTTTTTAAAATTAACAATGATTACAAACATAAATAACAAAATTTAGATCGCTACCTAAAACATTTATAAAATCTGTAGAATGAATATGAAAGACCCTAGGGTCTACACTATCAGCAAGATCAACTAAATTTAATTTTTTGAGGTCTTCCTTTAAATTATTTATAGTTTTTTCTATAATGTCTTCCATGCATGTAATTTCATCAATGTCAATGTATGTTTCATATCCCCAAAATGTGCCGCCTGATATACAAGTCTTCCTTAAGGTATTCATTAAATTTATAATTATATTTAGAAATTATCCCAATAAGTTATACGAGTATTATTATAGATCTCAGAAGAATTTATAATGCTATTCATCATATAGTAAATAACATTGACTTCATGATTTGCTTTATCCCAGAAGTATATATTGACGATATTATCCAGATAATTTACCCATGCAGCAGGTTCTTGGATATATTTATAAGTTGCGTTTTTTACAGCATAATGTGACAAAAATTGTTCCACATGATCACAATACATAGGTGAATATGTATAACTATAATCATCACAAAAATCCATTAGTTTCATAAATATGTCAACATTCTTTTTAACTTTTAACATGTATATATTTTGAATACTACAAACTGCATCATACTTAACGATGTCGTATATGTAATATTTCAATTCAGACGGAAGAACATCACACGCCTTAAAGAGCAAAAACTGTTTGATGTTCATTCCTTTGCTTTATTATTAATTTATCTTTTAAGTAGAATATTTTTTCGTAATTAATCCTGATCATCAACACTAGACATAATCTGTTTTTCTGCTTTATATCCACGAATGTAATTTACACGATCACACACCCAAAATAGAGGAACTTGAACTTTAGTATAAATGTCATTAATGAAATCTATATGTGAGGTCATTTTATTTGTGCCATTTTCCACAGATTCTAGTTTTTCAATAATTACATTAAGTTTTTCTTCCAATTTATTTACACGCTCAGACAAACTGATGGCATTTTCACTTTCTTCTTGCAATTGCCTCTTATATCTAGAATTATCTAAAGCCTGTTTCAACATTTATACTAATGTATTCATTTTATTTTTATATTATTTTTCATAACAAAACCTACAAACTGGCATATAAATGTCGGTAGTTCCAATCTCTACTAAACTATCAGAATTTATCAGTTTTTTAGTAAAACTAGCAGGAGTTCCGTTTTTACAAGACATGCAAAGTGCTTGAAGTTTAGACATTGTTTCACAATGAGGAATTAAATTTAGAATTTCCCCAAATGGACGCTTAAGGTAATCACCATCAAGTCCACACACGAAGATGTCTTTTTGGCGATTACATGCTGTTGTACAAAATTTCACTAAATTATTAAAAAATTGACCTTCATTTATACAAATGACATTCGCATTTAAGAATACATCCATTTCTAAAACGGACGTCAAAGAATCCTTCCCACAGGGAAGGCAATCAAAAGAAATGTTGTCATGTGTAGTAATCTTATTACTAGATGAATAACGTGTATCTCCTTCAAAGTTTATTATAAGGACAATTTTATCCATCAATTTTTGCATCTTCGCTATATTTATCAACGAGGATGTTTTACCTGAAAACATACAGCCTGTAATGAGATGAATAGACATAATGTAAATGTAAATGTAAATTTATGTATAGTTTATTAATCTATTATTTATTTAAATAGATTAATAATCTCAAATTACTCAACACACAGACTAAAAAGTTCGATTAGATTATTATACAAATTTGTTACGCTTGTATAAGTTTCTTTGGTATCAATCTTGATGTAATTATTTAAAGTTTCATAAAAGTAAATCTTACCCGGACCTTTTAACCACGCTATATCAAAATCACAAACAGTGTATTCTTGATCCCACGTTAATGAATGACCACAATTCACGCAGATCTCATAAATGTCAACATTATAATTACCAACCTTGATTATTTCTGTCATAATCAAATTAACATCCCTTACCAATTTATCATTGACTTTTGATTGAAGATTCATATTAGTCATTTGCTGACATATATCATCATAGTCCATGATTATATCAATTTAATTTAATTTACTTACCAGTTCTTAAACATTAATTTTTTTTGTAAAAAAATCATTGATGCATCTCAATATCCACTGGATTAGGAGGAACATATGGCTCGCGATTATAAATCTTAATAGCATAATCAGACTTGCAATTATCAGGCATAGCCTGAGTAGATCCCTTAAATGTCTTCTTGTAAAGAGCAACATCTGCGCCACGCAAAGGAAGAGCCTCCTGTTGTAGGCGCTCATACTCCTTTAGAGCATACTCAAAGAGCTCGTCAGATGGGCGACGATCCTCGCGAGACATACCCATTTGAAGACCAACATATCGATAGTAGCTTGCAAACTGCTTAGCAATAGAACCATGCTCAGCGGCTTTCTCGTCGCAGTTGTAAAACTTCTTGAGAGACTGAATGAAAGATGTAACTAGACCAATGCCGCCCGCCGTAAACAAAACCGCATCCTTAGCATCAGTTGAATCAATGCTGCCGGCTACTAAACTCGCCGCAGAGGCAATGCTAGTAGCAATAATAGAATAAAGAGTCAATTTATTCGATACGCTTCTCCAATATCCAGCAGAATTTCCATGCATAAATCTAAGACCAGACGCCTTCTCGCCCCACTCAGTAATGATATTCTCATATTCATCATTCCACGACTCCGCATTTACCTTCTTTTTAAGACCCGCCATCTTAACCTGAGAAAGAGCTAAATCAGCCTCGCTATTACCCGACATTATTACTTACTTTATAGATTATATTTTAATTTAAAAAAGACCCAATGAACGCAAAATATTCTTTTTGTCATTTGGAATGTACAACCGTCCCTTGACATATTTTACCTTAATCCAAGGAACTTTATTTTGCCGACGATTATATTCGGTGATATTCCTTCCAAGTTCATCATACTCGTCAACCGGAGAAGGAGGACGCTTTTTAGGACTTGTAGATTCATACATATCCAACCTTGTTTTATAGTTTTCCAATTCACTTGCATTTGGCAAAAAATCGGGTTCAGGAAAAGTATTGTCAAAGTTTAGAGCCATATTTATTATACACTTTAATAAATTTAATTTTTAAATACATTAAATTTTATTATTTTTACAAGGAAATGTCCATTAAAATTTTATTAAGATTTTCTTCGATGTCTTGATATTTTCTTTTTTTAATCAAAGTTTCAGGAAACTTAATTAAATTTGGAGAAGGAGAAATTGGAATAAAATTATTCAAATTTAAATTGCTGATGTGTACATTCTCTCTTACAATCAGTTCTTTATTAATAAATGTATTAAGCCATTCAGTTTTATCTTCACATTCTTTACAAACAAAATTATTAAATTGTCTATCTTGATTGCAAAAAGCACACAAATGTGTATTGCATACATTACTTTCTACTGAAATTTTCCAATTACACAAAACTGGAATCATTTTTTCGCAGATTTCTTTATTAACAAAATCTATTAAATTACAAACTGGTTCGACAGTTTTTGTATTGTCTTCCCACATTACACATACTCCTCTTTGGTAATCTTTCCGAATAGACGAATACCATTTTTTACCGCTCCATACTTCTTTAACAGGTGTGTCTTCATTAATATATGGGTCAGGAGATAATCTTTTTTCTAAGATGTCCATATCATATGGTTCAAACATTTAAATCTATTATACTTATGATATAATATATTATATGTTTTTATATCTCTTAGCATTTTGCGTTGCGCATCGAGAGTTTTTTACTTAACTCTTGCATATCTTTAGAAAAGAAATAGGGATTACCACCATTATTCATATCTAAAAGTATTTTCGTCGACGAGTTCACGAATGGGCCGAACAGAGTATTGGCGTCTTCGATGGTTGCATAAAGAGGATATTTATCACCCGTCTGGTTGCGGAAACAAACCGGTTTTGATCTAGAAACCATTTTAGATGATATATCACTAAGGACGTCTGCAAGTTTATCTGCACGTCCAGCAAATGACATTAACTCTAAATCTCTTGTTTTGCTAGCCTTAACTTTAAGCTGGTTCATCTGCTGTTTGGTAACTAATGCGCCCAATTTAGCTGTAATGGCAAACCCAGTCGCAGTTCCAGCGTCATATGCCTCACGGATTGCCGCCGCCATCATATTCTTTAACTTTCTAGGGTTTACGGTGACCGTCGCACCTGCGATGAGTGTGAGGTCGGGCGCGGAGAGGAAGGCCTTGGCGAGGTCTTTTGTGTTTTTGTCGTACGGCTTCGCGTTCGCCATGGCTGGCGACGACAGCAGTGGATCGGTGGCAACTTTTAGAAGTGTCTTGCACGCGGCGACGGTGGCTGCACCAGAACCAGCCGACGCCGTCGGCGGCGCTGCCGCCATCATCGGGGAAGTCGCTGCAGGAGCAAGGGCGTCTCCGAGGTCGGCGAGGCTCGCAAATTCTGGAAACATAGAATAGTTTTCACCTTTATTTCCTAGTACAAGACATAAAACTACAATTAAAACTATAGCCACTCCGGCTCCAATAATAAGATTAGTGTTTTTCATTTATAATTAATAACTTATTTTTTTTTTAAATAAAATCATCTATTTTAGCGCTCGCCTCTCACAAATCTCACCGCCTGCGCCGCCGCCTTCTCGAGAGGACCTGGTTCATCGCGGCGTGCAGTCTGTAAAAATCGCTCAGCTACCGATACTCCATTACCAGATCTGCCAAGAGCTCGCCCTCCTCCGACCATGGAAAAATTGTTAGGTCTTTCTTCTATGCGTCTCATTATTTCCTCTTCTGGTTCACCACTTCTTCTCATGTCGTCTTCTATAACTCTTCTTATCTGGTTATCGTCCACCCCACTTCTTCTCATGGATTCCTCCATGTCGGCGCGGCGCTCTTCCTCTTCTTCACGGCGCTCATCATCATCGTCATCGCCACCCCTCCGTCTCATAATACTATTAATTTCATTATCATATCTCCGTTGAATGCCTTTAATTTCACTAGAGGACATCCGACCCTCCTCTCTTAATCTTTTAACTACATCAGCTTTCTCACGCTCAAGTCTCGCGATTCTTTCGGCAGGGGAGTTTTTCTCTACACTAAAAACACGTACTAAAATTACAATCAAAACAACGGCTATTAGAGCTCCAACAACAAGATTAAAGTTTTCCATTTAAACTTAAGAAAAGATTTTAAATTTGTGATAAAATATACTTTTTAAAATATTTATATAATTTAAAATGAGTAATCAAGAATTTGAAATTTTAAAATCTAGAATACAAGGATTATCTGCAAAAATAGAAGCCGTTACAATTTTAGCATCTAATCAAGAACAAAGATCATTTCAAGATAACAATAATTTAAATCGTTTTAATGAAGCTGGTGTTACTAATCCATTTGAACAAGACATTGATGCTAATAATTTTGATGTAGAAAATATAAAAGATTTTTCAGCTACTAATGGGAAATTTATAAGCTTAAAAGTTGGTGATAATAATATTACAGGAGACAGCGCTGCTGGTGGTATATTAATACAAGTCAACGGAACTGAAACAGAAGTTTCCCGAGGCAGCGGTGCCCAAGCTATTACTACATTAGATTTTAGAGGCTTAGGTGTATCAGTTGGTGATCCAACAGCAATATCTGGTTCTTCTGACTTTATACAAGCGATTACCATTTCAGGTGGTAGCCTGAATGTACTTAAAGATCTTAATGCTGTTGTCATGGGAAATCCGCTAACAGGCATAAATTTTACTGGCTCGGGTATAACTAGTGTAGTAGAGTCAACCAGCCTCGGAGCTCCGTCAGGGACGGTTGATATAACTATAAATAGAGGTAGTCAAATAGAAAACAATGGAACTTCAGTAGGATCGGGTATTTTATACAATACACTAAATTTTAAAGGCAGTGCTATAAGTTCAGTTGCTACTAAGAGCGGCACAACCAATACTCTTGATATACAAATAGATCAGAACTCTTCCTCAGGACCTGATGTGAGTGCCATTAATGCTGACAACGCCGTATTAGGCGCCGCGGTAAACAGTGCAAGTGGTATAAGATTTCAGGGAGATATTATAAATACTGTAACAAACTCTTCTGGGGTAGCAAATGTATCGTTTCACGCACCTGAAACCGTAGCGAATGCGGAGGCTAATCGCGGAACAACTGTTAAAAATCTTGTTGATTCTGGTGCTACTTTTGAGTGGAATCAATGTGCAGATTCAGTTGGTGGAATTACTCAATATAGTAGATTTGGCGGCTTGGTGCCGGATACAATTGCAGGTGCAGACAGTGAACATAATATGAATGCTTCTTGCGTTGCTCTAAGTGACGACGGTAAATTTATGGTAGTAGGAGCACCTGCAGCAACTTTTAATACTGGTGATGATGGATATATTACATTATGGAAATATGCAGGAGGATATTGGACTATTATGGGACGGAGAGTCGGCGCAGCTCACGGTGCAATAGTAGCTAGAGGAGACACAGATGGAGATGCTAGCCGAAATGGACTCTTTGGTTATTCAGTCGCTATCAACAGAGAGGCTGGTATTGGAACTGGTAAACATATAATAGTAACAGTTGGAGAACCTGGCGGAACATCTTCCGGAGCAGGTAAATTACATATATTTAGATATAATACTAATTCTAGCGCGCCATCAGGTAATGGAGCAATGTTAGAAGCAGACAACAGTAACTTTAATTTGTCAACTGCACAATACTTAGAAGCAGCGATTGACGGTGTGGGGAGTAGTGACGGTCTTGGAATGTCAGTAGCAGTAAATTCCAATGGCACTATGTGCGCAGCCGGTGCCCCAGGTAGAGCTTCAGTATATATATACCGGCGAGAGTTTAGCAACGGTGCGCTCTGTGGCATCGGAGATAAAGCTAACGGGTGGAGTCAAAAAATAGTAATAGGACAGGGTGCACCCAGCTCATCTGAACCAGACTCTAATATTCACTCGGTGGGAGGCGCCTGGTCAGGTGCCGCATCGTTCATCAATGGTTATGGAACTTCTATTTCTCTTGATGGTTCTGGATTTAAATTAGCTACATCTTATAAACATTATAATGCTGGCGGAGGTAATGAAGGTATAATAAGGGTCTATGAAATTGCATCGGGTTTTGGCACTTATAATTTTTGGGGATATACTAGTGATCCCCATGTTCAGACAGGACTTACAGGAGTTCAAGTTAACAGCAGAGGAGAGCAACTTGGAACATCTGTTAAACTTTCTGCAGATGGAAATATAGTAGCAGCCGGTGCATCAGAATTTTACGGCGCTGGGTTAACAAGTGGTGATAGAAGTGCTAGAATAAGGATATTTAAAAAAGATAGTAGTGGTTCAACGCCTGCTGCGCATCAATGGAATGATTATGGTTCAATTGAACCTAATTTTATATATTCAATTGGGAACAACTCGCCTCCATCTTCTAACCAAACCTATACCCAATTTAGAGCAACATCTGGTGCTAACTCTAGCACTGGTAATCCAAGTAGTAATCAGTTTGGAAGATCAATTGATATGAGCTCAGACGGGAATATAATATGCGTAGGTCAAAGCGGTTTTGACAGGATTTTTTCGAATCAAGGAATGGTCAGGGTATTTTATTATAGTGGGGACGGAAGTAGCACCCACACATGGGATCAGTTTGGAGTAACATTACACGGTAGCGGCTTGGATGCCTATTTTGGAAGATGTCTAGCACTAAATAAGGATGGATCTAGACTTGCGATATCCTCACCTAATGACACCAACATGTATCAAACACCGTCTGGAAATAATAGAAGGCTTGAGCACCATGGAGTGAGTCGTAATGATGGAGAGAGTGAGGGTATTGTGACATACTATTGTTTAAATACAAAAATGAATCCTTTGGACACCCGAAGGTTATCTACATTTTTAACTCACTTTTCTTAATAGGTTCCATAAAGTCTGGTCGATTATCCAAATCAATCTTACGATTATATAAGTTAATCTTACGACGACTTTCAAGTATTCTTTGATAGTATTTATCTTCTTGAACAGAATCAAATTCATCCCTGATTTCTGCCGCTATTTTTCTCATATTGTCCCAATACATAACGACTTCTAACTTTTCCTTACGTGTCTGAGCAATTTTATACATATTATTTACATTTGTAATATGCATAAAAGATTAAAGTATGTATTTTTTTGTAAATTTTATTTTAAATATTATTTATATAATA
>VMHT01061288.1_pt1 | contig 12239 bp, 13 predicted proteins | sample 4693611 | NCBI WGS metagenome assembly VMHT01 (sample SAMN12280063, study PRJNA550983) | marine metagenome | isolation source: seawater sampled from same location over 5 years 0.02-0.2 micron viral filtrate | place: USA: collected off the coast of southern California halfway between the port... ...
AATAATTTTAGTTGGACTTTGTTATCAAAATAAAAAAAATTACTTATCTTTTGGTTTAAATATTTTAAAAAAAATATCAAAGATTACCTTAGATAATTCTGGTTTTCCAAAATCTAGAAATATGAAACAGTTAGTCTTTTATTTAAAATATTTTATTCTAATAAAGGAATGGTTTAAAGAGTCTCAAAATCCCATCCCAGAACATATTGAGGAAACTATCTATTATCTTGGACAAAGTTATGCTTTTATATGGCAAAAAAGTGGATCTAATTTTTTATTTAATGGTAATAATAATTCAAATAATTCAGATTTTGACAATTATTTAAAAAGACTGGGCTATAAGTTTAAAAATGAAAATCATGATTTCGGCGGATATATTTTACTTAAAAACCAGAAAGTTTGCTTAATAATGGATTGTGGGTCGACTCCCAATTCAAAATATACAAAAGATTATCAAGCTGGCACTTTATCTTTTGAAATTATTACTAATGGAAAAAAATTAATCAGTAATTGTGGCTATTACAAAAAAAATAATACTAAACTCAATGAATTATCTAAATCAACAGCTGCACATAGCACACTAATAATAGATGACAATTCATCTTCTAAATTCTTTAAAACGAATGAATTTTCATCCATAAAAACGGGTTTAAAGATAATGAATAGAAATAGTATCTTTGAAAAAAATTATTGGAAAATTAACGCCTCTCATGATGGATATTCAAAAAAATATAGCTCTATTCACGAAAGAGAAATTGAATTTTACCCAGAACAAATGGTCTTTATTGGGCTAGATAAAATAATTAAAAAAAAAATAAACCATAACTATAAATTTGATATTCGATTTCATGTTGAACCAGATGTTAAATTAATGAAAACACTGGATAATAAATCAATTTTAATTGAATTAGGTGACCAAGGTTGGAAATTTACCTGTGATAACTATGATATTAATATTGATAATGGATTATATTTCGGTAATAAAAATTTATATACTGAAAATCAAAATATATTTGTCACTGGTATTTCAAATAATCAAATTGAAAATATCAAATGGAAAATTGAGAGAATATGATTAAAAAAATCAAATCAGCTTTAATTTCTGTTTCTGATAAATCAAATTTAAAACCACTTCTTCAAACTTTAAAAAAAAATAATATCAAATTAATTAGCTCTGGCGGAACCTACAAAGCAATTCAAAAACTTAATTTTAAATGTTTAGAAGTGTCAAATTTTACTGGTGCTAATGAAATTCTTGGAGGAAGAGTAAAAACTTTACACCCAAAAATCCATGCTGGAATTCTCTATAAAAGAAATGATAAAAACCACTTGAAAGATTTAAAGAAAAATAATTTTGAAAATATAGATTTAGTAGTCGTAAATTTTTATCCTTTTGAAAAAACTTTAAAAGCAACAAAAAATCACAATAAGATTATTGAAAATATCGATATAGGTGGACCAGCAATGGTAAGAGCAGCAGCAAAAAATTATAATGATGTTGTGGTAATTACATCAAGTAAACAATATTTTGAATTAATTAATCAATTAAAAATAAATAAAGGTTCTACCTCCCTAGAATTTAGGAAAAAAATGTCGAATTTGGCATTCACTGAAACTGCTTATTATGATTCACTAATTGCAGATTATTTCAACAAAAGCTCAAATATTCATTTCCCTCATAAAAAAATCATCCATGGAAATTTAGTTGAGCAATTGAGATATGGAGAAAATCCCCATCAGGAAGGTGCGATTTATTCTAAGAACGTAGAACTTGATATTAAACAAATTCATGGGAAAGCACTAAGCTTTAATAACTATAGTGATATTTATTCAGCTTTAAGTATTTCTAAATCATTACCTAAAAATACTGGTACAGTAATTGTGAAACACGCTAATCCATGTGGAGTTTCTATTATCAAGAATAATATTGAAAGCTATAAATCTGCTTTGGCATGTGATCCTACAAGTGCTTTTGGAGGAATTGTTTCTTGTAATTTTAAAATTACAAAAAATTTAGCAATGGAATTAAATAAAATATTTTTGGAAGTAATAATAGCTAACGGATTTGATAAAAATGCTCTAAGAATCTTGAAACTCAAAAAAAATTTAAGATTGATTGATGCTTCTCATTTTTCACTAAATGAAGTTTTAAGATTTAATTCAATAAATAATTCAATGTTACTTCAAACTGAAGATAGTAAAATATTTTCAAAAAATAATTTTAAAGTTGTTTCAAAAAAGAAACCAAGTAAATCTCAATTGGATAACTTGATATTTGCATTTAATGTTTGTCGTTATGTTAAATCTAATGCAATAGTATTGGCTAGCAATAAATCAACAATAGGAATTGGATCAGGGCAACCAAGTAGGCTTGATAGTTGCAAGATTGCTATTAGTAAAATGAATAAATTTTCAAAAACAAACAATGAAATAGTTGCTGCCTCAGATGCATTTTTCCCTTTTGTAGATGGAATTGAAAAACTAGTTCATTCAGGAATTTCTGCTGTGGTCCAACCAGCAGGATCAATTCGAGATAAAGAAATTATTAAGTTTGCAAACGCTACTCAAACTGTTTTAATTTTTACAAAAACAAGACATTTTAGACATTAGTTTTTTTATCAATTTTAGCAGCTAAAATAAAATCATTTTCAGACAGACCTTCAATAGCATGAGTTGTTATATGAATTTTAGCATATCCCCAACCAAAATAAATATCAGGGTGATGATTCTCTTCCTCTGATATTTTTCCAACCTCATTAACAAACTTTTGACTTTCTAAAAAATTTTTAAAAATAAATTTTTTCTCTAAAAAATAAATGTTTTTTTCATCTTTTGAAACAATCCAGCCATCTACTTTTTTTTGATATTTGTGGATCTCAGAAATATCAAAAGCAGTAACTCCACCTTCACATGGAACACATTTTTTATTCAACAGATCAGTCATTAATATCTAATTCTTTTTTTAATTCTCTTAATGGATCATCTTTATCTGGATCACCATATCTAAAGTCTTTATGATTCAAATTTTCTCCTTGATTTTTAACACTATATTTGCTCAAATTTTGGAGCGGGCAAAGGGGGTCGAACCCTCGACCTTCTCGTTGGCAACGAGACGCTCTACCACTGAGCTATGCCCGCTTATTTAAAAGCTATTATAAATAGCTAGTTTTTATAACACAAGCAATAAGAAAATATTACATTTTATTAAATATAATTCAGTTCTTTTAAATTTTTTTCAAATTTTTTTTCAAGATTAATTTGTATTTCTTTCTGCAAAATTTTTCTCCAATCATTTTTGGGGCCCAAGTAAAAAAAGGGTATTTTTTTTTTGTTTTTGTTTGAGAAAACAGATTCCTTAAAACCACCTTTTTTCTCTAAATTCTTCAACATTTCAAATGAAGTGGAACTTAAAGCATTTATTGCTCTTTCTCTATTGAAACTATTTTTATCACCAGAAATTGAAGATATAAACTCAATTATACTTTTAAAAACTTTGAATGTTTCTTTATCCAAATCTTCATATCTTATAAATTTGATAGGAAAAATATTATTATTTTTCCAAGACTGATAATTTTTATCCCAGGAGCTTATTATCTGAAAATCACTATAATTATTTTTTTTTTGATAATCATAGAGAAATTTTCTGTCACTTTGGATAAAATCTAATGACTCTTCATAAGTCATATCAAAATGATTTTTAAGTGAAGTTAATACGTTCCGTGGATCTCTTACGATATAAATAGCACCAAGTGTATTATCTTTGTTTGTAAATTTATAATTATTGAATGAACCAAGAAAACTGTGAGTTTTAAAAAATTTTATTTTCTTTTCAATATTTATTTTTTTTTGAGCCTCCAGCCAATACTTTGCCGTATCACCAATTTTATTTTTATCATATTCATAATTTATTAGGTATTTTTCTGTTGGAAATTGATCAATAAATTTTAAATTATCAGAGTTAAAAAAACCATCTTTAGAAAAATAGTAAGATGATATTAGAGCCCTCAACCATGTATTTCCACTTTTAGGATATGATGCAATCCATATAATCATTTAGAATGTTTTAAGTTGTTAAATCTAATGTATCAAAAATTTCTTTATAACCTTCGAATGTTCTGTAGTATTTATCAGTTCCATGAACACCTTTTGCAGTTAATTTATTTCCAATCGATTCAATCGCAAAATCGTTACATTCACTAATCGATGGCATCAATTCTGGATAGTGATGTCTTATTTGTTCAGTATAAAAAAGATCTTCAACCTCAGAGGTAATTATCTTATTAGTGCATAATTCTAACATTAGTTTTTTATCTCTATAACTAAAACCTCCATTGATCATAAACTTATGTTCATCTTTTAAGTTTACACAGACAGGCCCTATCATGCTCAATTTTGGAAACTCATCATCTGAAATATTTCTCAAAATTACAGTGTCAGATTGAAAAATTAAGACCCTGTCTTCATTAATTTTTTTCCATACATTCTGATCTAATAAAATTTTTGAATATTCTTTTAAGCTTATTTTGGATTTATTTATTTCAATTTTATTTGGAATTTTTCCAAAAATTTTCTCAAGAAAATTAATTGTTTCTTTGGTGCTAATTATCATCAAATTAAAATTTTGCATTTTTGATAAAGCATTTTTGATTACCAATATTAATGATAAAGATAGTCTTGTATCTAAAATCATCATTAAATTTTTGCAATTTTCTTTATGCTGGTAAATAATTTTTTTATTTAGATATGTATTCAGATAGTTTTGACAATTTAATTCAATCATATTTAGTAAGTTAATTAAAAAAGATATGGTTTTAAATAACTTTTTTTAGTATGATACATTTTAATGAAATTAATTGATTTACCAAACAAAATACCTGTCTTTCCTCTGAGCAATTTTATAATATTTCCAAAAACATCGGTGCCTTTAAATATATTTGAGCCAAGATATGTAGATATGGTTAATGATAGCATGAAATCAAACAAATTAATTGGCATGATACAGCCCAAGAAAATAGATAATATTAAAACTCAACCAGATCTTCATAGTACGGGTTGTATGGGAAAAATAATAACTTTTAAAGAAACTGAAGATAATCGGTTTCTAATTGAATTAAAAGGTTTGATAAGGTTTGAAATCATAAATGAAATCTCCTCAAATAAAAAATATAGAGAATTTGAGATTGATTTTCAAAAATTTCATGCAGATTTAGATGATGACAAAAAAGACCTTGAATTTTCAGATTTAGAATTAATATTTAAAGACCTAAAATCTCTTTTTGAAAAAAGAGGTTTTATAATAAATTGGAAAGCATTAGAAAAACAAAGTTTAGATGAAACTATAAATGCTTTAGCAATGGCTTCACCCTTTACACTTGAGGAAAAACAAGTTTTGTTGGAAGCAAAAAATTTAGACATTAGAAAAAATAAAATTGCTGAAATTTTAGCAACCTATACTCATGATGACTATAACAATACAACTATTCAATAAAACTATATGGAAATTCCAGCGTCAGCTAATTTTGTGAATAATTTATTTAAAGATTTATTTTTTCCTAAAAATTGAACTGACTTACTCATTAATTTTGTTTTTGTTTTGCTCTCTAAGTTAAAAAACTCATAAATTAAATCAATACCATTTGAAAATAAGTAATTTTGAGATTTTGATTTTTTTTCAAACTCTGCACAAATTGAACTATCTAATTGTATACCTAAACCTAAATTGTATTTTATTAAATCAACCAAAACTTTTATGTCTCTTAAGGTCATATTAAAACCTTGTCCAGCTAACGGATGTATTCTATGTAACAAATCACCAAAAGCTAAAATATTTTTATGATGGTAAGATCGTAAATTAAGTGATTTAAGTTTAAAACATTTAAAATTATGAATATTTTTAATTTTAAATTTTTTAAAATTTTTATTAATTAAATCCTCTAGTTCATTTTTGGTTATATCCCCACTTCCTCTTTCTGAATAGACCACGGATGTTTTATTTTCTGAAATTGGCAATAAAGCTAAAGGTCCTTTTTTAGTAAAAATTTGAGTGGCAATATTATTGAATAATATTTTTTCATGATCAATAACAGTTGTATACCCATAGCTTTTATAATCTTTACTTAATTTATTATAAAAAAATCTTTTAGTTATTGGATGGTTGAAGTCAGAATTAATTATAAAATCATAATTATTAACTAATCCAAATCCATTTTTATTTTTTTTAACATAAAAATTTTTACTTTTTTTTAATTCTGTTAATAAATGATTAAATAATTTATGATTACTTACTACAGAAAAAAGTTGGTTTTTTTTGTCCTCAAAATCCAGAATTTTTTCATTAACAAGATTGTCACTAAAAATTTCAATTTTATGAATATCCCATAACAATTTATCTATATTCAGAATGTTGGAATTGAAAAAATTTATATTATTTTTGGAAATACCTAATGTTTGAGAATTATCATAAATATTTTTTACATTATTTGAAAACAAATCAACTCTTAATCCCTCATTAATTAAAGTTTTAGCCAAAGATAGACTTGTCAATCCACTTCCTAATATACAAACTTTCATAATAATTTTTAATTTTAACAATAAAAATTAGATGATACAAAGTGATAAATTTGATTCATTCAATATGGATATAAAAAAAGTCACTAATTCTGCACTAGCATTTATAGCTAAAAGATTAATTGAAATCTTCGGCATATTTTTGTCTGGTTTAGGTTTTTTACTTTTTTTGGCATTAATTTCCTATTCTCCTGAAGATCCTAATTTTATTTTTCCAGATAATACTAAAATTCAAAATTTACTAGGTTTTCAAGGAAGTGTCATCTCAGATTTGTTTTTTCAATCGATTGGATTAATATCATTTTTAGTTTCATTTACATTTATCTTCACAGGAATAAATATATTCATAAGAAAACAATTTTTGATAATTATAGAAAATACTTTTTTTGTAGTAATATATTCACTGTTCGGTTCATTATTTTTTAGTCATTTTTACCTAGAAAGTCTCTCATTGCATATTAATGGTAATGGAGGATTTGTTGGGAGTTTTTTAAATACATCTTTTTTATACGAAATTATTAGTTCAAACGACAAACTATTCTATTACTTATTTATAATCACAATAATTTTTTTGTTTTTAGTAAGTATCAATTTTCATCCAAAAAAATTTTATTTGTTTTGTAAGAACTTTCTAAACACACGAAAAAAGAAAAATTATACAAATGAAAATGAGATAATTAATGAGTATATACCCCAAGAGGAAATAAAAAATTTAATTCAAGAAGACTTACCTTTTATAAAGGCTGAAAAAAATGAAGCAATAAATAAAACTAAATTTAAACTTCCTCCAGTTGACTTACTCAAATTGCCTTCCAAACAAGAAAAAGATTTATCAGATAAAAAGGAAAATAATGATCCGAAATTTCTTGAAAAAATTCTTTTAGATTTTGGTGTTAATGGGAATATAAAAAAAATTAGTCATGGACCAGTTGTAACTCTTAATGAATTTGAACCTGCTGCTGGTGTTAAAGTTTCAAAAATAATCAATCTTTCTGATGATATTGCTAGAAATACAAGCTCTGAGTCAGCTCGTATTGCAACTATTCCAGGAAGTAATACTGTTGGTATAGAGCTTCCAAATTTACATAGGGAAAATGTTTACTTAAGTGAAATATTAAACGACACAAATTTTAAAAAAAAAGATATAAAATTGCCGATAGCCCTCGGAAAAAATATATCTGGAACTCCTCTAATTGGTGATCTGGCCTCAATGCCTCACTTATTAATAGCTGGAACAACTGGTTCCGGAAAATCTGTTTGTATTAATACTATAATTTTATCCCTACTCTACAGACACACTCCAGATAAATGTAAATTTATTTTAATCGACCCTAAAATGTTAGAATTGTCAGCATATGAAGGAGTACCTCATTTACTTTGTCCAGTAATAACTGAAGCGAAAAAAGCTGCTTCAGTTTTAGGTTGGGTAGTAAAAGAAATGGAGAGTAGATATAAATTAATGACCAGGGAAGGGGTTAGGAATATTGATGGTTATAACACTAAACATAAACTTCCCATGCCTTACATAGTTGTTGTTGTAGATGAAATGTCTGATTTAATGTTAGTGGCTGGTAAAGAAATTGAAAATTACATTCAAAAATTATCACAAATGGCGAGGGCTGCTGGTATTCATATTATTATGGCGACTCAAAGACCCAGTGTGGATGTAATTACAGGTACAATTAAAGCTAATTTTCCAACTAGAATTTCTTTTCAAGTCACATCGAAAATTGATAGTAGAACAATTTTAGGAGAACAAGGGGCTGAGCAATTATTGGGTAAAGGTGATATGCTATATATGTCTTCAGCTAATAGAATAGTTAGAATCCATGCGCCATTTGTATCTGACGATGAAATTGAAAAAATAAATAATTATTTAAGATCTCAAGCAGAACCTGATTATGTTGATGAAATTTTGAATTTTGCTGATGAAAAAGAAATGAACGAAGGGTCAAAAAACCAAGGAGATAAAGATGAGCTTTATCAATCCGCTGTTGAAATTATTAAGTCTGAGGGAAAAGCATCAACTTCATTTTTGCAAAGAAAGCTTCAGATAGGATATAATCGTGCCGCTAGAATAATCGATATGATGGAAGCAGAGGGAATTGTTAGCAAGGCAAACCATGTTGGAAAACGTGAAGTACTTTAATGAAAAAAATTTTTTTTTTCTTTATTTTATTTTTTTTTTCCACCAAAACTTATCCTTCAGAAATAAAAGATAAAATAATTCAAAATTTAGTAGAAATTGACAATATATCCTTCAACTTTGAACAAAATATTAATGGAAAAATAGAAAATGGAAAATGCACTTTAGAATATCCAAAAAAAATTTCTTGTTCATATAATTTAAAAAATAAAAAAATTTTAATAACAAATGGTAGGACTTTAGTAATTAAAACTTCAAGTAGTTATTATCTTTATCCAATTGAAAAAACACCTCTTAATTTTATTTTAGACAAAAATTATTTGATAAAAAAAATCATTAAAATTAAAGAAAGAGAAATCGATAATAAATTCGTAAATTTTATTTTTTATGAAAACGATAATGAAATAAATTTATTTTTTGATAAAAAAACTTATAATTTGATAGGTTGGCAAACTTTAGATATCTATCAAAATTTAAGTATCACCTATATTTATTCAATAGTTAAAAACCAAAAATTAAAAAATAATTTATTTAAACTTCCAGAACAAAATTAATTAAATTGTAACATTCTCTTTTTTAAAAATTTTCATACCTCTAGAAAGATAATTATTTAATGCGTTTTTATGATCCAAAGAACATGTGTGAACCCATACTCTTTTAGGATTATTCAAAAAAGATTTCTTAATTGCTGATGTTAAAAGGTGCGAACCTAATTTTTTGTTTTGATATTCCTCTAATAAACCTAAATAAGCTATTTCAACTTCACTTTTATCTTCATGTAAAATTAGTTCAAAATAACCAGCAAGATCATCAATATTTTTAAGAACGTAAGTTTTAACCTTTTTATCTTCAGTATAATTAATCCACTTCCTATCATCCCATATTAGACGATCAACCCAATGATGATTTTTACCAATACTTTTGTAAAAGAACTTATTAATTTGGAAATCAGCTGGCTCAACAAGTTTAATAAAATACTTTTCTTTAAAAAAATTAGTTTCTTTTAATTCTTTAAGTGAATTAATCTCTAAATAATTTCTTTGTATTTCTTTATTCACTCTACCATCTTCCCAATTCTTTCACCTCCAAACAGGTGAAAATGCAAGTGAGGAACCTCCTGGCCGCCGTCTTCACTTATATTAGCTAAAGCTCTATAACCTTTTCCTTTATCAACTGAAATACCAAGTTTTTTAGCTACTATATTTATTCCTTTTAATAGACCTACCATTTCATCAGGTGATGCATTCAGACTAAAATCATCTAGATCAATATATTTGCCTTTTGGTATAACAAGAGCGTGAATTTTTTTTTGAGGATTTATGTCATGAAATGATAATACAAAATCATCCTCATAAATTTTTTTACAAGGGATTTCACCTCTTAAAATTTTTGCAAAAATATTATTGTCATCGTAACTCATTTTTTTCTTTTATTTAATTCGTTCATAACATCTTCTATTTTTATATCATTGGCCTCCAAATACATTATGAGATGATAAAAAACATCTGCAGCTTCATGAATTTTGTTTGAATTATTTTCAACAGCTTCGATAAGTTCATTAATTTCTTCAAGCACTTTCTCTTTACTCAAAGACTTATCGCTTAGTAGTTTATTTGTATAAGACCCATTAATGGGAGATTTCTTTCTTTCTCTTGCAAGATTAAATAAATTTTCTAGAGTGCTTAACATGCTAAATTCTAACAGGTATTCCTTTTGAGTCCAAATATTCCTTAGCTTCTTTAACTGAGTGTTTTCCATAGTGAAATATGGATGCAGCAAGAACAGCACTAGCCTTACCTAGTTTAATTCCATCTACCAAATGATCTAAATTTCCTACTCCTCCTGATGCAATTACAGGGATATTTACCTTAGATGAAATTTTTGACATAAGATCAATATCATAACCAACTTGAGTGCCATCTCTATCCATAGAAGTTACTAATAATTCTCCTGCACCGTTTTTTTCCATTTGTTCTGCATACTCCAAAGCATCAATACCACTATTGTTTCTTCCTCCGTGAGTAAATACTTCCCATTTATCTCCATTTTTTTTGGCATCGATCGCTACTACAATACATTGAGACCCAAATTTTTTTGAACTATCTGTAACAACTTTTGAATTTTCAACTGCTGCGGTGTTTATGGAAACTTTATCAGCTCCACAATTAAGTAATTTATTTATATCTTCTACACTTCTAATTCCACCACCTACTGTTAAAGGGACAAAACATTTCTTCGAAGTTTTTTCTACAACATCATAAATTATATCTCTATTTTCATTAGAAGCTGTAATATCTAAAAAACAAATTTCATCAGCTCCACCATCACTGTAGATTTTGGCTTGTTCCACAGGATCACCTGCATCTTTTAGATCAACAAAGTTTATACCTTTAACGACACGACCATTTTTGACGTCTAAACAAGGAATTATTCTGTTTTTAAGCATCTTCTTTCACCAATTCTTCTAATTTAATATCACCATCATAGATAGCTTTACCAACTATTATACCTTCAACGTTTTTTAAATTTTTTGCTTTTTTAATATCATCCATTGATGAAACGCCACCAGATATAACCACAGGACAATTTGAAATCTCAGCAACTTTTAATGTTTCTTCAAAATTTGGGCTTTGCTTCATACCATCTCGATTTATATCTGTATAAATCAATCTACTAACACCACAATCATTTACTTCCTTTAAATAATCCAAAGTCAATTGATTAGAATTTTCCTTCCATCCAGATACCGATAAATATCCATCTTTAGCATCTAGTCCTAAAGCAATTTTGCCCAGAAATTTTTCACATGCTTCTTTTAAAAAAGTTTTATCTTTTATAGCAGCACTTCCCAGAATTACTTTCTCAGCACCAGCATCAATATATTTTTGAATGCTATCAAGATTCCTAATACCACCACCTACCTCAACCTTTAGATCAAATTTAACAACTATGTCTTTAATAATATCTCGATTTACTGTTTTACCAGTTAAAGCTCCGTCTAAATCAACTATGTGTAAATTTTTAAAACCATGATCTTTATACTTTCCTGCTTGTTCAACTGGAGACATTTCGTATTCAGTTTTTTTATCAAAGTCTCCTTTAACTAATCTTACACACTTCTTATCTTTAATATCTATAGCTGGAAATATTTTCATTTATAAACTTATAAAATTATTAATTATCCTAAGTCCAATCTTATCACTCTTTTCAGGGTGAAATTGGGTTCCGAAAATATTTTCTTTTTCAACAGAACAAACAATATTTGATGAATAATCAGTTGTTGCTGAAATTACATCTTTGTCATTCGGCACAAATTCATAACTATGTACGAAATACATGTGTGCATTATTTTCTATATTTTGAAAAATCTTACTTTCCTTTACAATATTAATTTGATTCCAACCAATATGAGGAAGTTTAAACTTTCCGTTTTGGTTATCTATTTTGGATACTTTGCCTGAGATCCATCCAAATCCCTTAGTTTCAGTTTCCTCATAACCAATATCAGCAAACATTTGTAGGCCGA
>VMHT01016275.1_pt1 | contig 12238 bp, 4 predicted proteins | sample 4693611 | NCBI WGS metagenome assembly VMHT01 (sample SAMN12280063, study PRJNA550983) | marine metagenome | isolation source: seawater sampled from same location over 5 years 0.02-0.2 micron viral filtrate | place: USA: collected off the coast of southern California halfway between the port... ...
AATGTTTTTGCTGGCCCTTAATTTTTAAAATAATTCTTATAAATATTAGACATGGCAACAGAAATAGATCAAGGGTTCAGCGATGCTGAGATTTTTAACGAGAGTCCTCGAAGTCCACACATCTTCAAGGACATCAATCTCTTTTTTACTCGCAATCCTGCAACAAATGATGTCTCTAAGGTTACAGACATTAAAGATATAAAACGCTCTGTTTTAAATCTTCTACGGACTGAATACAACGAAAGATTGTTTCATCCAGAAATAGGGGCAGGTATACGACCTCTTTTATTTGAATTATTTACACCAATCGTTTATACAGAAGTAAGAGAACGTATTGAAAATATGCTAAAGGCTTATGAGCCTAGAGTTGCACTAACAGATGTAATAGTGGATCAACCTGTAGAGAATATGGATAAAAATCAATTAAGTATAAAAATTTATTTCATAGTTAAAAATATACCAACACAAGTACAGAATGTTGATTTCACATTAGAAAGGGTAAGATAAAATGGCAGCCGGAGTAAATACACAAGGAAAAATGGTGATTTCAGATTTAGATTTTGATTCTATCAAAACAAATCTACAAACATACTTAGAATCTCAATCAGAATTTACTGATTATGATTTTACTGGATCGGGATTAAATGTATTGTTGGATGTATTAGCCTATAATACACACTATAATGCTTTTATGGCTAATATGCTGGCAAGTGAAATGTTCTTAGATAGTGCTGCTAAACGAAGTAGTGTTAATTCTCATGCAAAAGCTTTGGGTTATACTCCTACTTCTGTTAAAGCGCCTACGGCATATGTAAATGTGACGGTAAATGATGCAACTACATCTTCCGTTACGATGCCAGAGGGGTTTGCATTTACAACTACAGTGAGTGGTAATAATTATCAATTTGTAAATACAACAGAAAGAGTTTTACAACCTACTAATGGCGTTTATACTTACGAAAGTATTCCTGTTTATGAAGGGTCTTGGGTCACGACTAGATTTACAGTAAACATTGATGATCCAGACCAACGATTTATTATACCAAATAAAGAAATAGATATTTCTACAATAAAGGTGGTAGTCCAAAATAGTGATTCTGATACTACACAAACAACATATACTAAAGCTAATAATTTAGTTTCAGTAACAGCTACAACTACAGCCTTTTTTATCCAAGAAACTATAGACGATAAGTGGCAAGTGTATTTTGGTGATGGTGTAGTTGGTAAGAAACTGTCTAATGGTAATATTGTAATTCTTTCTTATGTAGTTACCAATGGGGTTGATGCTAATGGTGCATCTTTATTTAAATCCGGGTCGAGTATTAGTGGGTTTAATAGTATTACTGTAGACACCGCAAGTGTAGCGTCTGGTGGAGCTATCGCTGAAAGTGAATCTTCAATAAAATATAATGCACCCTTTAATTATGCAGCTCAAAATAGAACAGTAACAGCAGGTGATTATAGGGTAATTGTGCCACAATTATATCCAAATGTATCATCTATTGCTGTGTGGGGTGGAGAATATAATAATCCCGCTGTTTATGGTAAAGTATACATAAGCATTTTACCAAAAACGGGCGGAACACTAACAACATCAACAAAGAATTCCATAGTTACTTTGTTGCAAGATTATAATGTAGCTAGTATTACACCTGAGCTTTTAGATCCTACTACTACAAAAGTTATCCCTACGGTTAATTTTAAATTTAATGCTTCAGCTACAACTAAAACAGCTTCTGATTTGGCTGCATTAGTTGTTACAGCTATTAATAATTTTAGTGATGTAGAATTAGAAAAATTTGAATCGGTGTTTAGGCATTCTGTCCTTACTACACTAATAGATAATACTGATCCGGCAATATTGTCAAATATTACTACAGTTAAAATGAGTAGGACTTTTACTCCGACTTTAGGAACAGCTACAAAATATACTTTAGATTTTTCAAATGCCCTTCAACATCCACATATGGGACATATGGCGGGTCAATCTGGAACTACACCTAGTGGTATTTTAACATCAACAGGCTTTACTCAAACTGGTAAAACTCCTACTTATTATCTAGATGATGATGGCGGTACAGCTACCGATGCTGCAGGAACAGGGAGTGTTTGGGTGTATTATATCTCAGGTACGAATAAAGTATATGATGCTGCAGCAGCAGGTACTATAAATTACATTACAGGAGAAGTAGTCCTAACGAAAATGAATATAGCTACTGTAGGTCAAGTTGATGGAATTGATAGCACTGTTATTAGACTAACAACAATCCCTGCATCATATGATGTGGTACCGGTGCGTAATCAAATTTTAGAAATAGATGCAACTAATCTTTCGGTAACTGGTACTGAAGATACAATAGCCGCTGGAGCTTCAGATGCTGGTGTTAATTATACTACAACCGCTAGTTATTAATTATGGCTGATTTTTTAGATAAAGTTTCATTACAGGTAAGAGAACAATTACCTGAATTTGTCCAAGCAGAAAATCAAAATTTTGTTGCTTTTATGAAGTCATATTATGAGTTTCTTGAAAGTGCAGAATTAGTTTTAACAAATTTAGGGGCTGTTGATGCTATTCTAAATGAATTAGGTACTTCTAGTTATATTCTTTTAGAAGATACTAATATCTATCGGCCAGACCAAAAGAAGAAAATTCTTCTGCAAGATACAACTAATGGAGCTTTTGTACAAGGTGAAACGATTAAAGGGAGTACCTCTTTAGCAACATCCACAATTCGTGTTGATGATATAAACCAGGGATCTCGTTTATTTATTTCTACCAATAATAAATTTGTAATTGGGGAAACAATAATTGGTCAAACATCTAATGCCACTGGCGTTATATCTTCATATACCCCCAATCCTGTTCAAAGTGTTTCACAATTATTAGAATATTCTGATGTTGATGATACCATAGATGTTTTCTTTAATCAGTTTAAGGAAGCATTTTTACGAACTCTACCTAAAAAATTAGCAAGCTCAACTACGGGTTCTGATAGTTACGCTGTTAATGAACGAAATCTATTAAAAAATATTACAGACCTTTATCGCTCTAAAGGTACGAAAAAAGGACATGAATTATTTTTTAGAATTCTCTTAAAAGAAGATCCAATTTTATATTATCCACAAAAGGATATGATAAGAGTATCCGCAGGTAATTGGGCTGAAGCTACAATTATACGAGTAAGACAAACGAATGATACGTTTTTGATGGAAGATTCTTCTACACTCAATGGTGATATATTCTTATTGATGGAAGGTGGTGGTCAAATTTTAGATGAGAACTCCGTAGATGGTGATGCTAATTTAGATGGTCTTGTAGGTCAGACTATAACTCAACGAGCTATAATAGATGATAGTATATTAGCCGGTGGGGATTATGTTAATAAAGGTTTTCCAATTATAGGAGAGGCTACAGCTCAGATTGATTCTGTTTTTAGTTATAATTTGGGTGGAGAAAATATTACTGAATTTCTAGTTAGTAAAGATAGCGACTTAGGAATTTTTGCTGTAGGACATAATATTACGGGTGTTGATAATGCTGTATCCGATACCACAATAACGGCAAAAGTTATTGGTATTTTGAGTAAATATGATGCAGCTAATTCTACTTCCAGTCAATATCTCACTACGGCAGATCCTTTAACAATAAGTGCCGCTAATGGAAACGATGGCGGAGCTAAAATAGACTCCGTAACTTCAGGCACTATTTCAGAAATAATTGTAGATGACGGTGGGTCTGGTTATGTAATAGGTGATACCATTACTGTTACTAATGCCAATACCAATGGAACAAATTTAGCCGCACAAGTAAGTCTTATTGATGGTGGTATTGCACCTGAAGCCGGTGATTTGTTGGGTGAATGGGAAATAACATTAGAGTCAGGTACAGTTGGTGGGCCGGGACAAATAATAACAGAAAATTCTGAATTAGTTATTTCAAATAGGACACAATTATTTGCTGTAGGTGAAACTATTACTGGTAGAGATTCTCAGGCGACAGGAACGGTTGTTATTAATGATACTGAAACTGTTATTTCTTATAAAGTAGGTACAGGTGTTTTTGTTATTAATGAAAGAATCTATGGTACAGATGATAATGGTGTTGAAACTGGAGCTACTGCTACTATTATTACTGTAGATACTGATGTATATATCCAACAGCAGGGTGCATATGATATGTTGGCTACAGACCACATTGTTTTGGAACCAGCTACTGTATATTCGGATGGGTTACCTGGAGATAAAATTGCACAAGAATCTGGTGGAAATGTAAGTGATGTTACCGATGTAATTGTTACTAAAATAGGTTATGGTTATACTGCTTTACCTAGACTAGCTTTACCTACTACAGGCTCTAGAACTGGCGGAACAATATATGCAAAAGGTGTTGGTGTAGGTAAAATTCGCTCTGTAGATATTATTAATCCGGGGGCACATTATACAACAACTAAAACTGGTGGCCAACTTGGGACGGTAATAAATGCACCCACAGCATTCTTATGTACTTCTATTACAGGAACATTTATTATAGGCGAAGGAGTTGTAGGCCAAACATCCGGAGCTGTTGGTACTTTTAAGGAAACGGTAGCTGATGTTAATGTTTTAAAATTAGACGTTACTTCAGGAATATTTGAAATAGGTGAAACTATTAGAGGAGATGTATCAACTAAAACTGCGGTTATAGATTCTTATACATTATCTAAAGGTCAATTAGATGTTGGGACATTAGTTCAAGCCTCAGGTAGATTTATTGGTGAAGCAGGATGGTTGGATGAAACAACTCAAAAAATCCAAGATAGTTATTATTACCAACTTTATTCTTATGTTGTAAAAACCGGAACATCAATTGCCCAGTGGAGGGATCAATTACTAGCATCCTTACATCCTGCAGGTTGGGCACTTTTTGGCCAAGTAGATTTGGCTACCAATGTCCAAATGGTAGCCAATATAACATCTATTACTGGACTTGGACCTGTATTGAAAGTTATTTTCCAAACTTTATTTGGTAGACGTTTAGGAACAACAGACCAAGGACCATTAAACCCGAATCCTGATGTAGGTATAAGTCATCCACCATATCATAGTAATGTGTTTGAATTAGGAAGTTCGGCTGTAACTTTTGTTAAAGGTGATATAATTACAGGTGGAACATCTACTGCTACTGGTATAGTTATAAGTGATGCTACAAATGATGCTGGTAAGAATTTGTTGACTTATTTACCCACAGGGTCCATATTATTCCAACTTAACGAAACTATTACAGCTAGTGGTGGTAAATCAGCTGTTATTCATGTGATGTTTGGGTTGGAAGGTAGGAGAGATTTAACACTTAATCGGCACTTTACAATTATTAAACCACCGATTTATATGACAGGTGCCAAATATGGATTTGCACCTAATTATTTGGATGCTGAATTTTGGAAATTTACAGATGGTATGGTGTCCTCTGCGGCATCATCTAGAACATTTAATAGTATGAATGTTTATCCAGTTTATCTGAATATGTTGACTACTATTACAAGTGCTATAAACAATTCAGTAGCTACTATACCAGTAGCCGAAACAGCTAATCTTCCTACAGAAGGAACAATTAAATTAGGTACTGAAGAAATAACCTATACTGGAAGGTCAACAGCATCTGGTGCAGGCAATCTTACAGGATGCACTAGAGGGGCTAATAGTACAGCAGCTGCATCCCATCTTATCAATGCAAATCTTACATTAGTAAGATTGGCAGCTTCTCAAAGTACTGCATCTGGTTTCAGATTATCAGATTGGGCTACTAATTGGGAAGGAACATCATTTACTATTGCTGATTTTGTTGAACCAGCGAATGATAGTACCAGTTGGGTGGGTATACGAAAGAATAATATTTCACCCCCAACAGAAATAACTATGTGGAAGACATAACTTAACCTATATAAATAATAATAAATATTAGAGAGAACTAATACCATGGCAGCTATAGTAACTAATAAATTCAGATTAACCAATGCGGAGCAATTCTACGAGTCTTTTACCGAAGAAGCTCCTCGGTACTATCTATTCGTAGGTAGACCTCAACCTTGGACAACAAATACTGGGGGTGGATCAGATACTGCACCACCTACTCCTTTGGACAATGTTGTAGATGAACCAATGTATTTTCGGGATATGCTCGCAGCAAAAAGAATTACAGCTAGTAATATATCTTATATGGTTCCAAGACATACTTGGACAAGTGGAGTAACTTATGACTATTATAGAGGTGATTATGGTGCAACGGTAGATGGTTCAATAGTAACAACCGAAGCTGGTGGTACAAATCTATGGTCAGCATCAACATTAAATTATGTTATCAATTCTACTAATCAAGTTTGGAAATGTTTACGGAATAGAACTGAAAATGGATCCAGTGCTATTGCTTCTACCACACAACCCGAAGCTTCGGTACCTCCCACAACACCCACAGCATTTGCTGATGGGTATGTTTGGAAATATATGTATACATTGACAACCACAGAAATTACAGATTATTTAACTGCTGATTTTATACCTATACATACAGATTCGACTACATCAGCGGCAGCTGTTAATGGTGGAATTTTACATTATTATGTAGATGCTGGTGGATCTGGTTATACTGACGGAGCTTTCGGACCTATTACAGTATATGGTGATGGTTCTGGTGCTACTTGTACTGTTACAGTATCAAGTGGTGCGATTCAAAAGGTTGTTATGGTTGCTTCCGGTGGTGGAGCATTAAAGTCTCAGCAGTATACATTTGCAACTGTAAATATAGATACTATTTCTGGTATTGGTAGTGGAACTGGTGCAGTAGTAACACCCATCATACCAAATAGAGGTGGTTTTGGTTTTAATGCTGTATCAGAACTTGGTGGTTATTACGTTGCAACAAACACTACAATAGCTGGCTCTGAGGGTTCAGGTGATTTTGTTGTAGACCAAGATTTTCGTCGAGTAGGTATTGTAGCTAATCCGAATAATTATGATGGTAGTGCAGCTACTGCTTCAACATTAAATGCATTACATACAATGACGTTTAGTGGAACTCCTACTGGGTTTGTAAATGATGAAGTAATTACTGGTGGAACTTCAGGTGCAAAAGGTATTGTGGTAGATTTTAACGCTGCAACAAAAGTATTGAAATATATTCAGACACAATGGACTGGAGTAATCTCTACTAATAATTTAGTTGCATTTGCAGCGCTAGAAACAGTAACATCCACTGGTGGTTCAGGTACTATCGCCACTTTAACTAACCCAGAAATTCAATATGATTCGGGTGATACAATTTATGTAGAAGATAGAGCCCCTATTTCCAGAGCAACAGACCAAACAGAAAATATTAAATTGATAGTAGAATTCTGAGTATTAGGATAATAAGATGCCACAAAAGACTGATTTAGATGTATCTCCATATTGGGACGATTGGGAACTGGGAGACGATTTTTATAGAGTATTATATCGTCCAAGTTTTGCTGTACAAGCTAGAGAACTAAGTTCCGCACAATCAATTTTACAAAACCAAATCGAACAATTTGGTAGTCATATGTTTAAGGAAGGAACTATTGTTATTCCTGGACATATTGGTTACGATTCTACATTGTATGCTGTAAAAATTCAACCTACTTATTTAACAGGTACGGTTGCTGATTATTTAAGTAGTTATAAGGGTACAATTGTTACAGGAGGAACGTCTGGTGTAACAGCTAGAGTTATAGATACTGCTGTAGCTACGACTGGAGGGGATCCAGATACTCTTTGGGTAAAATATATTAAACCTAATGAAAGTGATAATTCTACTATAACATTTTCAGATGATGAATTAATTTCAGCTGATACAACCATCTCCACATATACCTATGGTAATACGAGTACACTTTCAGCAGCTATCACAGATTCTGCTACTACTATCGGACTAGCCAGTGCGACTGATTTTCCATCATCGGGTTCTATAAAAATAGGTGAGGAAAAAATAACATATACAGGTAAGTCTACAAATGACCTTACTGGCTGTATTCGGGGAGTTTTAAATACTACTGCAGCGGCTCATGCTTCAGCGGCCATAGTAACAAATACAACATTAACAAGTTCGGCACAATTACTAGCAACATCTGCAACAGCTACTGGATCTTCTGCATCAGTACAAGCTGGTATTTTCTTTATTCGTGGATTTTTTGTGCAAAATGCATCAGACTTATTGATCCTTGACAAGTATACTAATACGCCATCTTATCGTGTTGGTTTTAATATTACTGAAACATTAGTAACGCCTGAAGAAGATCCAGCCCTATTAGATAATGCTGCAGGTTCTTCAAACTATGCAGCTAAAGGTGCTCATCGTTTAAAGATAACACTCACTCTCGCTAAGAAAACTCTTACAGAAACTGATGATTCTAATTTTCTAGAATTAATCCGTATAGAAAATGGTGAGGTATTATCTAAAGTTAATCAAACAAAATATTCTATTGTAGCTGACATGATAGCTCGCCGGACACATGATGAATCTGGCGACTATGTTGTAAAATATTTTGATATAGAAGCTAGAGAGCATTTGAATACTGGAACAAACAGAGGAATTTATACTGCGGCTAATGGTGGTGACGCAACTAAATTAGTACAAGTAGTAGGACCGGGTAAAGCGTATGTAAATGGATTTGAAATAGAAACTGTTTCGGCTACTTACGTTAATCAAAATAAAGCTCGGGAGACTTCATCAAGAAATAATGATTTTATTCCTTTTAGTTTGGGTAATTATACTAATGTTACTAAGATATATGGTGAACCAGATGTCACTAAAGTAGGTTCTAATATAGATGCTTTTGGAACTCTTAAACTTTATGATAAAAGAACAGCGACAAGAGGTTCTCCAGCTGGATCTTTAATTGGATATGCAAAGTCTAGAGCTTTTGAATATTCTAGTGGTACAGTAGGTGCATCAGCTAGTAATCTAACATCTGTTTATAGACATTATTTGTTTGACATTAATATGTTTAACATTGTGGATGTTAATGCATCAACAACGCTCACAACAAATGCTATTGTTACTGGTCAAACAAGTGGTGCTACTGGGGTAGTAGTTGCAGGTGTCACGGCCGCACAATTTACAATAATGCAACAGGCTGGTACATTTAAAACAGGTGAACTTATTACTAGTAGTGTTAATACAGATACACAAACTTCCACTATTTTAGCCACTACTAATTCAGACACTTTCTTGAAGAAGAATTTTTCAAGAGATGTAAAACAAATTTATATGGATGTTTCTATAACAGGGTCCGATTATACGGCAGATACATCTTTAAATGATACTTTTACCTTAACTGGAGAAGTATCAGTAACTGGTACTACCGTCACGGGAACGAATACAGATTTCCTACGTGCTGGTGATGCTGAAGGTGAAGTATCACGAAATGATATCATACAATTACCAACTGGTGCTGCTGGTGCAATAGAAGAATTTGCATTAGCCGCCGGTACTCCTGGTCAAGCGGGTTCAGGTATAGAATCAGCTACTAAATTAAAGTTAGCTACATCTGCATCTAATGCTGTAACGTCTGTTAAAGCTTCAAGAATACGAGCTGCATTACAAGAACAAGAAGAAACAGTCCTCATCTATAAGATGCCGAAAAATGATATTAAAACATTATTGGATGCAGCTGATGCTACAGATACTACCTTTACAGTTAGACGCCAATTTACAGGAACATCTAACGCTTCGAGTGAAATAACATTTACAGCACCTACTGGTCAGTCTTGGGATTCATATGCGGCCAGAGATTATACTTTAGCCCTTGTAGACCAACCAAATGGTGGTGGTGCCGGGGCAGCTGGTGATATAATTGCAGCTGATGCCGGAACTTTTGATATCACCGGTCAAACATTAGAGATTACTGATGTAGCAAATTTTGGTGGTGCAAATGTTGATGTAAAACTTTTTGGCACATTATCAATTGCATTAGCTGGTCAAGCAACAAAAACAATAACAAAGATGGCCCAAGTGACCATCAACAAAAATGCTGCAGGTCAGGGACCAGGTAATACTTCACAAAGAAATGTTTATGGATTTAGAGTAGCTGACAAGAGTTTATCTTTGAATAAGGGTGATGGCTTCCAATTCCATGCTGTTTATGAATCAGCTAGTATTACTACTGTACCTACCCCACCCACTTTAACTATAGCTGGTGCATCTGGTACATTTACAACGGGTGAAATTATTACAGGTGGCGCTTCTGGTGCTACAGGTAGAGTTATTATTGACAGTAATCCTTCATTAAAGTATGTGATACTGTCGGGAACATTTACAACATTAGATACCATCACAGGTGGTACTTCTGGAAAGACCGCAACAGTGTCTGCTGTTGACGTAGGTGATACAAACATTACTTCTAGTTTCACATATGATACAGGTCAGAGAGATTCGTTTTATGATATAGCTAGATTGGTAAGAAAACCAGAAGCCATTACGCCTGTTGGACAAATATTGATTATACATGATTACTTTACTCATGGTACTGGTGATTATTTCTCAGTTGATTCTTATACAGGTCAAGTAGATTATGCTGATATACCAGATTATACAGCAACAAAAGTTGATCCCGATTCACGCTCACCTAAAGGTTTATACGAATTGCGTGATGCATTGGATTTTAGACCAATGGTAGGTAATATTGATAATACAACTGCAACAGTTACACCATTTTCTTTTAATAGTAGAGATTATGAATCGTCTGGAGCATCCATAGGTGATATGGTAAAACCAGATGACAACATGAGAGCTGATTATAGTTTCTATTTACCACGCAAAGATATTTTATATCTTGACGAACTGGGGAATTTTAAAATACTTGAAGGTATTTCTTCAGAGCAGCCTGCACATCCTGATATTGATGAAAATGTGATGACTTTAGCCAATATAGATATGGCACCATATACTTATGATGACCAAGATTTAAGAGCTACGCACGCTGATAACCGTAGATATACTATGCGGGACATTGGTAAGTTGGATCGGCGTATTGGAAATTTGGAATATTACACTACTCTTGGTTTGTTAGAAAAAGAAGCACAAAGTTTTCAAACACAAGATGCAAATGGATTGGATAGGTTTAAATCTGGATTTGTAGTTGATAACTTTTATGGGCATAATATAGGTGATGTATTATTTCCAGATTATCATATTGGTGTAGATCCTGAAAAGGGACTATTACGACCAGAAAGTTCCATGGATATGGTAAAACTCATAGAAGAAAATACTACTGATGCTCAAAGAACTGCTGATAATTATGCTAAGACTGGTGATTTAATCACACTACCTTATACACATGAAGCTACTATTACCCAACCCTATTCGAGTAGGGTTGAATATATTAATCCGTTTGCAATTGCAGCTTGGATTGGAACTATTGATTTAACTCCAGCTACAGATATTTGGATGGATACAAATAGAGTTCCTGCTGTTACGGTAAATGTGGAAGGTAACTATGACCAAATGGTGAAAGAAACAGAAGGACAACTAGGAACGATTTGGAATGATTGGAATACAATATGGTCCGGTAATCGTAGAGAAGAAGATCAAGGTCGGGTGCGTGAGCAAACATGGCGAGCAAATAATCCATGGGCTGGTACTGGTGTATGGGGTGGCTTGGGTATGCGAGCGATTGTGGCACGAACCGTGGTTACTGAAGATATCCGCCAAGTAAGAACCGGTGTAACAACTCGACTTACTGAAAGAATAGACCATGTTAGCCAAGGTGATAGACAACTTAATATGCAGGTTATACCGTGGATGCGCTCTATAGAAGTTGCATTTACGGCAGAAAATTTAAAACCCAATACAAGAATATATACTTTCTTTGATAGGGTGGATGTTAATGCAGAAACTAGACCAGTTGGTGGAAGTGCAGCATCTACAACTATTGCAACTACGGCTTTAACAAAAGCAGCAACTACTATTACAGTAACCTCTACGACTGGTTTTCCAACAACTGGTAGTTTAAGTATTGGGCCTGTTGCTACTTTATCACTCCGAGAAAAGGTAACTTATACAGGAATAACTGCTACAACATTTACCGGGGTTTCTCGTAACACAGGTATTCAATTTGACGAGCCACAAGAGTGGCCCATCGGTACTGTTGTGTCGATGGAAGAATATGGAGCTTCTTTAATAACAAACAATCTAGGTACTTTGAGTGGTGTATTTAAAATTCCTAATACAGACAGTAAGAGA
>VMHT01091713.1_pt1 | contig 12237 bp, 13 predicted proteins | sample 4693611 | NCBI WGS metagenome assembly VMHT01 (sample SAMN12280063, study PRJNA550983) | marine metagenome | isolation source: seawater sampled from same location over 5 years 0.02-0.2 micron viral filtrate | place: USA: collected off the coast of southern California halfway between the port... ...
ACAAATAATAAATGTAAGCGTGAATAATATAGATATAAAAAATTTTAGTGGAACATTACCTTTTGGAACTTTACAATCTGGAGCATCTACACAAGATAGTAGTAGTGGTGATAGTAAGGTTGTAGGAACAATACCATTCCCAGCAGACCAAGTAGGTGATAGTAGTATTATTACTGAAGTAGCATACGAACCATTTAATTTATTATATAGACCAATAAATAATCCAAATATACAAACAATTAACCAATTAAATGTAGAAATATTTTATAGAGATTTTATTACGAAACAAAAAAGAGATTTAGATGGAATAATAGGAACAGCAAACGTGGAATTCCATATTAGAAGCGGTGGAAACCCAGCACCACCCAACAAACAAGGTTTAAGACCATATTAAAAAAATATATTATATATATAATGAAGGATATTAGAACGTGTAAGATATGTGGAAAACCGCTAAGACCATTACTGAAAACGCACGATTGGGATACAAGAAGCTACCATGTCGTGTGCTTTAATAATATAATAAAAGATTTAAATAATTTTAATAAAGTCGCCTACACGAAATATAATTACCAAAAACGTGTAGCAAATATGACTGAAGAAAATGCGAGAAAACACGCAGCCGCAAACAAAACATTTATCGTTAAATTCGATTAAAAAAATATATATATATAATTATATGGATAAATTAGAATTCCAAAAAAATCAGTTTAAGGATTTAAGCGATGTGGAAAAAAAATTACACTTAGGAAAATTACAAGTGTTAGAAACTATTGTAGAAATGTTAAATTGTATGAGAGAAAGCATTACTCGAGAATTATATGTTAATGGTGTAGAAAATGAAGAGGATATTTTAGAAGAAAAAAAAAAAGAAGAAGAAAAAATATCATATAATATTAAGGATTTAAGCGATGTAGACTAACTGCTACTTTCGCTGTCATCGCCACTCGAACTTTCCTCCTCATCACTACTTATATTATTTTGTTTTTCTATTATTCTATTTATTTTTTGTGTGTCCTCGGTTTCATATTTAAATGCTAACCAGCACGAATACCGCTTTCCACTATCAGGGCATACAAAATGATTACAAGTCATTTTTTTTGCTCTTCGTGAAAATGCTTTATAACGCCATAATTCTTCGTTTCTTTCTTTATGATTTTTATATCCTGCTTCGGTAAATGTCTCGCCACAATGTTTACACAAAATAGCATCCTTTTTTTCTACGTTTTTTGTGTGTTTCTTTCTTTTTATATGCCGAATATAATCGTGTTTAGCATTACAAGCAAAATAGCAAAATTCTATTTTACCCATTCCATTTATTTTTTCTACACCACAATGGTCGCACCAATACATATCTTTTTTAGAGGTCATTTCTTATTATATAGACAGAAAATAATTTTAAATATTATTCAATTTTGTCATTTTATTTATACTTAAAAAAACATTAAAACATTAAAACATTTCTAGAATTTTGTAAGTTCTCAAAAATGCGTGGAAGCTTTTATTTTTAAAATACTGGTTTCTTAAAAATGTTTTTATGTTTTTATGCTTTTTTTATATTTATATGTTTTTTTTATATTTATATGTTTTTTTTATTTTATATATTTTATATATATTATATATATTTATATATAGTTATATTATATATTATGAATACTATTCATACTAAGTTATTAAAGATACTAGAAGATTTAATATTATGTATAGAGGGTGAGTGGTTTGTGGGGGACGGAGCATTACTGGGACTAATACGAGAAGGGAAACTAATAGAATATGATGATGATATAGATTTATATTTACTACCTGGGGCAAAGATAAATATAGATAAATTAAAAGAAAAGAACCTTTCTTACCAAAATTATTATATCTGTGGAAAAGTTTATGATGAAAAAAATATACTACAAAAAAAAAATAAATGGAATGAATATATAAATTACAATAATCATCTACCAATAAATTATGGGTGTAATAGGGCAGAAGTCGCACAATATGCTACAAAAAGTTATAAGGAAAATTGTATAGAACATACATTTACTTATCCTTGTATAGATATTTTTTACTTAGAAGAATATAATAATACATATATTTTACCTTTTTACTTCGGTCAAAAATGGAATGACTATATTATTTTTACAAAAGATTTAACAGAAACTATAGATACATTTTTATATAATATTAAAATAAAAATACCAAAAGAATATAAAAAAGTGTTGGAAATAATATATGGGGAAGATTGGCGAATACCTAAGAAAGACACTTACAAACCATTTTCATCATCATCGCTTTCGCTAAAATGATTACAATATTCCATATTACAACCTTCGCAAACAAAGCTTTTTGTTATTTTTGGTTTATATTCGTATAATTTTTTAAGGGCATTCATAAGCACTAAGTAGTCATTATTTTTTATATTTTGTTTATTATCATATAATAAATTTACGATAGTAGATATATTTTCCATTTTATCTATACAACTATTAGACATTTATAGATATATTTAAGATTTTTTTTATATATTTATATATATATATAAATATGGCAGATATTATGGATAATATTAAAAGAGAAGTGGTTGATAGTGAGTTGGAAGAAGAGAATAAAGTAGAAGAACCTACACCTAAAATGGAAATAGTAGAAGAAGAAGAAGAAGAACCTACACCTAAAAAAAATGAAGATGATTTATTCGAAAAACCAAAAAAAGAAATAGCAGTTGAAGAAAAAAAACCAAAAAAAAAGAAAAGGCAATTGTCAGCATTACAACTGGAAAATTTAAAAAAAGCAAGGGAAAAATCTGTGGCAAAACGTAAAGAGCTTAAAGAAGCAAAAGATATAGAAAAAAAAGCACGAGACATTAAAAAAGAACAAGCAAGAGAAGAACGTAGAGCAAAACGAGATAAGCAAGACGAAATGATAGAATTAAAAGCCCAACTAAAATTAGAAGCAGAAAAACAAGCGACTTGGACTGAAGAACGATTACAAGGTTTAATAAATAGCAGTATAGATAATTATATAGAAAAAAAAAAATCTATGAAACCACAACCAAGAGAAGTAGTTCCACCGCCAGTCAACCCAAACGCAATAGGACAAACACCACTACACCCTAAATATTATATGCCTAATCCACAACACTATATGCCTACACAATATATACCACAACAACAGCATACCTACGGCAATCAGCAACCTCGATCATCGACAAAAGACCCAACTTTAAGTGGATTGTTTGGAAATTATGAATAAATATTTTATTATATTATATTAAATGAAAGGTAGTAGAAAATTTAAAGAACAAAAGGATTACAAAATTTATCCAGTTAGAAAAGAAGAAGAATTCGTCAGCATAGATAGAGAATTGCCTGAACCATTTAAACCATTATTCGAGAAAAATGGGGCCGCAATTGCTATTTTTGGCGGTATGGGAAGTGGAAAAGGAAATTTAATGTCTAACTGGTTTTTAAGAGAAGATTTTATGAAAGGATTATTTAATAGTGGATTATATTTTATATCGCCAACAGCACACAACGATTTAACGAACGTCCATTTAGTAAGAGAAGCAGATATGGTAGAAACAGAATATAGCGATGAACTGATGAATGGAATTTATGATAATATAATGAGTATTCCAACAGACGAAAGAGAATTAAGTTGTATAATTTTAGATGATTGTTTAGGTAGTATTAAGCAACACTCAGTTATGAACCGCATAACATCGACGGTTCGACATATGAAGTGTTTATTAGTTTATTCTTTACAAGCGTGTAAGGGATTACCACCTACAATAAGGTCGAATATATCAGCAACAATTATTTTTTACACACCAAGCGAAAAACAATATAAGGATTTAACAGAAATCCATTCGCATTTAGGCGGTGAAGAAAACTGGCAATCGTGCTACCATGAGGCAACCAAAAAAAAATACCAGTTTATGTATAATTGCTTTAAGACTATGCGAATTTTTGCTTGGGGCGGTGATTTAGTAGAACCAAAATTATTATATAGTATGTATAATGAAAATGGCGACCGAACAAATGAAAATTTTTTGGATATGCCAACTGAAAAAAAAAATAATGATTAAATATATATGAGTTTATTGGCAGCTTTACAGAACCAAGCAAACGCATTAGACGATTACGAAAATAGAATAAATAATGGAATGAATAATTTTGACCTCGAAAAACAAATGTATAACAACACCGACTTAGCATTTAAGCAAGGAAAAGCTTTAGCGAACCAAGTATTTACACAAGGTCAACTCGAGAATTTAAGTTTAGCAGTTCCAGCAGTCTATGGATTAACAAAAGGGGCATACGCAAGATATAAAAGTGGGAAACCTATATTACCTACAAGAGAAGAAATAACAAATTCGGTAAAAAATTTTGGGCGAGGTCAGTTCCAGCGTGGAGCAAAAGCAACTACAGATAAACTAAAATCAGCTTTGCCTGACGATGTAGCAAAAATATATGATGATAAATATGGGGGAAAAACACCACAAAATTTAGATGAATTACAAGACCATATAAATACATTAAAAGATTTAGCAAAACAAAAAATAACTGGAAAAGTCCAAGAACAAGCACAAACACTAAGCGATACAGCACAAGACATAGGAAGACGAGCGACAGGAAAAGCACCATCAGTTCCACCCCCACCTGATAGTTTAAAAAACAGACCATTCGCATCAGCAGAAGATTTAGCAAAACCATTAGGGCCTGAGCCTGGCGAAGTTTCTTTACCATCAGTTTTACCAAGCGACCCCGGCGAAGGTGGAAGAGCAGGTGAAGGTGGAAAAGTAGGTGAATTTCTAAGTCCAAGAGATAATGTTTTACAAGCATTCCATAATGAAAATGTAAGACAATTCGAAGGTTTCCCAGATAGTGTTAAGGATATTATCGTCCAAAGAATGGATACTATGGGTGTGCTACAAAATGAAGATGATGGAAAATTAAATGCCGATAAATTACAGATACATAGTGATATTTTAGCAGAAGCCGCAGGACAATATGGATTACCAAAAGCAAAAGGATTAGGTGGAGCACCTGGCGGTGGAAGAGGATTTAACCCAGAATTAAGGTGGGAAGTAAGCGGAGGACAAGGGCGATTAGTAAATAAAAATACTGGCGAACCAGTCCAAGATTTAAGGACACTTGGGGGCGAAGATTTAGCACCATCGCAACAATATAGAGATTTAAGTCAAGAAGCAGATGATAGAACATTTAGCGGCCCAAGTAGAAATTTAGCACAAGTTCTACCATTTGAAGACCCTGATAGACCACAACCAAGCATACCATTAGGCGAACCACAACAACCTACGGAGCAACAAGCAAGACAAGCACGACTAGTAGATGACCCAGCATCATTCGCACCAAGAGTAGAAACAACAAGACCAGTAGCAGTGCCAGAAGGCACACAACCAGAACTACCTGATATAGGAACTTTAGTATCGCAACAAACACAACAAGCAAGAGCCGCAGACCCTACACCACCAATAGAAAGACCAATAGACCAACCTGACGAAACTGGAATATCCGCATTAGATAGAACACAAGATAGAATAGCACGAACTGATGATGATTTTTTTGCTACTTTAGGAGCAGATTTACCAGCACAACCACCCCCACCCCCAAGAGACCAATTAAGAACAGCACAAGGAAGGACAGCAGATTTAGACAATATCCAGCAACGAAGAGATTTAAAAGGCCCGTATGGAACAACAGCAGACCAAGCAAGTGGAACAGCACCAACTACCCAAACAGCAGAAGCACAACCACAATTAAGACAAAGTGTCGCCGACCCATCAAGACCACTCGCATCTAAAGAAGATTTAGCAAAACCATTAGGAGCAGAACCAGTAGAACCTGTAGAACCCAAAGTAGCAGAACCTATTAAGACAGAAGTAGATGAAAAAGTAGGTGGAAAAATTACAGAAGACGATGTTGGTGGAGCGGCCGGAGGTGTAGCAGCTTTGGGCGAAGGTGTATTAACAGCAACAGATAAAGGTTTAACTGGAGGACAAAAAGCACAAGCATTAGGCGAACAAGGTGCGAGTTTAGGTGCTTTCTTAGCAGGTGGGCCTGAATTGGGGGCAGCTGTCAGTGGAGCAGAAATTTTAGGTTCTAACGAAAGCGGTGCTATGAAAGCAAAATCTATAGGAAAAATGGGTGCTGAACTGGGTGGAGCTGCGGCCGCATCAGCCGCTATTCCAGGTGCTGGAGAAGTTATTATGGGTGCTTTGGCGATTGGAGGTTTAATTAAGGATGTTGTAGATAGAAAAAAAGAAGAGAAAGAACAAACACAAGCCCAACCTACAGCACCAAGACAACCACAAGTTTCAGGCATAGCATTCGATTCAGCACCAGTTATAGATAGTAGCGATTTTCACCAATTATAATTTATTTAATTTAATTTGGATTTAATTATTATTTTTATTTTCTGTTTAAATATTATAAAATGTTTAGACCAAGAAGCGACGCAGTTAGAATAGGCCAAGATTCACTACTTTTACCTTGTAAGAACGGCACACAATTTGTCGAGAATAATATTGTAAGGTTTGATATACCAAGAAATGTAGGCTTTGCTGATATGGCGAATTCTTATGTAGAATTTGAGGTAGAAATCGGTGTTCCAAACCAAGCAGAGAACGCAGCCCAACCCTGTTTTGGATTAGACCCCCTAACAGGGGCATCAGCACTATTTGATAGAATTATGATTAGAAGTGAAGGAAGACTTATAGAAGAATTAAATTCGTATAATGTTTACGCAGCTTTACACTATATGGCGACTGATAATGAAGGAAATAATAACAAACGTGGTTTATTCGAAGGTTGTTCTAAATCAAGACTTATACAAGATAATCCATTTGTCCAAAAGAACTCAGCGATTACACCAAACGCAAATCCAAATGGAACAACTGGTTTATCTACAGCAACTACACCACAAGCAGGTTGGAAATATATTAGAAGAAAAATATGTTTACCATTACTTGGCGGAATTTTTACCAACGCAAGAGCCCACCCTTGTATCGCTATGCCATTAGAAATAGAAATTATATTAGCACCAACCGCAAAAGTTTTAAGACTCGCAGAACTCGCTGATAGTGTAGGTTGCGATGATACGCTCGGCGGTGGGGCGGTGAATTTTTTAGTCATAACACAAAGAGCTCAATTTAATAGTATAGGTGGAAATACAATAGGAACACCACAAGCACCATTAGAAGGCGAAGGTTTATTAAATAGTGTGTGTAATTTTCCATTTAAACCAGGTCAGGTCGTAAGACTTGCTGGTGGTGGTTCATTAGTTCCAGGAAATTACACTATAGCAGCGATAGAACAATTTTCTCAAGGATACGCAGCCGTAGCAGGAGATAGAAATAAATTAAGAGTTCAGTTTACTGGAAACATCGACGGAGCCGGAGCCGCAACTGGAATTACACTACATTCATTATCGGCAACTAATACACTATTAGCAGGACACGGAAATTTAGGATATAGCGTGAATAACCCAAGATTAGTTTTACAAAAAGTAATTCCACCCCCAAGTGAAATACAAGCAATTACTCGTGCTATAGCAAAAGGAGCATATAGTCAAGATATTATAAGTTGGACGGCATTAAATAATGCTATTCCAGCATCGCAAACCGCCTCAACAAATATTATTCCAGCAGATTTAACTCGTGTCAAATCTATATTAAGTGTTCCATTATCGCAAGCTGGAGATAGTGTAGTAAATAGTAATAGTTTATATGGATTATATCTACAAGCAGAAAATTACCAATACCAAATAAATAATAAATTAGTTCCAGATCGCCGTGTGTCATTAGTTAGAGAACAATTCCCAGCACGAGACCCTGTAGCACCTGGAGATGTAAGAAGACCATATGTTTACGGACAATACGCCGAAGGAGCCCATATGTGGGAAAATGAAAAAGCATTAAGGTCGTCTAATATAAATTTAACCCAATTAAATAAATTTACTATAAATAATAGTGAAAATACGGCAGATTATCCAGGTAGTTGGTTTGTTGGAAGAAGTTTAGCGAGTGGTGTAGGGTCATCGCAGAATTTAGTAGGAAAATCAGTAGTTTTATATTTAAATTACAGAACTACAAGTGATATGGTTAAATTACTCGTCAACTTTTTAATACACATTAGAACAATGACTATAGGAATGGACGGAACACAAGTCTTTTATTAAATTTATACTTAGTATTTATTTTTTTATATTTTTTTTTTATTATTTATTATAATGAATTATAATAATTTACCAGAAGAGATTAAGTCTAAAATAATGTTTAGTGGATATATTATCCACCCAATAGCAAAAGTATTTAAGGATTTTAAGAATGACAATTTAGATTTAATAAATAATAAATTTAACCTAGATAATTTTATTTATGAAGATTTAACTATGTATGAATATTTAAAAGAAATGGAATATTTTAATAAAATATTTATATATTATGATGATATATGGCTTTAAGCAAAGCACCAGCAGATTTTAAAACCAAAAAACCATTATATAAACCATTTAAGAGTAGCAAAGGTGGAAAAAAAGGAATGGTCTATGTCAAAGGAAAAGGCGGTGGATTAAGACTTATACATTTTGGCGATAGTAATATGAAGGATTTTCGCCAACACAAGGACTCGGCAAGACGCAAAAATTATTTGGAACGCTCAGGTGGAATAAAAGACAAGCAAGGAAATCTTACTAAGAATAATAAAAATTCGGCAAACTATTGGGCGAGAAAAGTATTATGGAAAGCTTAAATAATAAAATTAAAAACAAAACCGATTTTTTACAATATTTTTTTATTTTTTTATTATATAAAATGAATAATGTTCGTATGAATAACTTAGGCAATATTAACAAGAAATATCTACAACTGAACCCCCAAAACGCAACTAGTAATGGCGTATTTTCGTTCCGTAATGGACTTCCACTAATTAAATTTGACATAGCAGCTACCGCATTACCTACACTTTTAGATGGAAAAGAATTAAGATTAAGTGGAAAAATAACTACACGCAGAGGTGATAATGGAACTAACATCGCAGCCAACGCAACAGCATTTAACGATGGATTTACTGGGAATATATATCAAGCAATCGACACCATAACAATCGCATCTAAAAGATTAAATAGTGTATTAGAAAGAATAAATATGACTAATAGATTAGTTCCATCGTTAATCTCAACAATTAACGACGGCAAAAAAATAGACACCAAACTCGCTGTAGGAGCAAAACACAAATCTACAATTCCACTTACAAGACATAATTTAACTACTTATAATGTTTTAGATAGAAACGGACAAGCACCAGCTGCTAATAGTGAAAAAGGTGTAGATTTTGCTATTCCTATTTATGCTGGAATTTTCCACTCTGGCGAAGATTTAGATTTATCATCTATAAGTGGGGTTGGCGGACTTACAATAGAAATTTTATTAAGAAGCGATGCTGGAGGAGCCCCATTTGGTGCTAATGCGGCCGCACAAAACGCAACTTACCAACTAAGCGATTTATTACTGACCTGCCCTGTCTATGAAATGGGTGGGGCCGGAGCCCAAAACTTCCAATCGCAAGTCAACCAATTTAATTTTAACTCGTGGTCGTCTATGTTCCAAACAATAAATTCTAATACGAGTGTATTATCATTTACACCAGGATTGTCAAAAGTTTCGTCAGTATTTATGAATGCGATTACCGCAAGTGATTTAGGAAACCAAAGTTTTAATTCATGTCGATTATCGCCAGTTGGTGAATTAAGACAATTAAGATTTAGCAAAAATGGTGCTTTACTACCATTACAATATCGCTTACAATCTGTAGAACAAAGTAATAATGATAATGCTAAAGTAGATACTGCTTCCAATAACTCATTCCATATTAACTCGCTACGTGTGTCGGTTCAACGTAATACTATTGAAGGCATTAGAACCGATAGATTTAATAAAGTTAATGATACATCATTATCATATAATAATTGGGGTGCTGGTTGTGTAGATGTCGCCCAAAATACTGGAAGAACTGGTATAGAACCAGGTGGTGCTTTCTCTTATGGAATTTTATATGACGCGTATGGCAGTGGACAAGATTTTTCCAATATGGTTTGGTCGTGTGAATTTAATTTTAGTGGTAATAATGCTCTTTCGCCAGGATTAGCGGCCGCCCCACCTGCTCTTATCGCACCAACAACTAATAGTTTAGACGGAACAGCTGCTACAGCACAATCAGTTAATATCTACTTTCTAAATAAAAATACACTTATATTTAACCAAAATGGTATAGACGTTCAACGTTAAAAAAAGCATATAAACACGATATTATTTTTTAATTTTTCTATAATTTTATTGTCATTTTTTTATAAACAAAATAACAAAATTGTTTTGTGTTTTAATGTTTTAATAATAATAACAGATATATATAATAATGCCTACTGAATTTGGAACTTACAATTGCGAAACTAACTATGTTGTTAAACTTATGACTGGCGGTGGTGGTCTTGCTAATGGTAATGCTTATAGTGAATTGGAACTACATTTTGACAACGCTGATGAATGGGAAAATCTAGAGCCCGCTAAAAATATTTATTATGTAGAACACGGCAAAAATGCTGTAAGAGAACTACTCAAGGAAACTATTTATGAATTTAAGGAAGATGAGGATTGTGTAGTGCTAAAGACTGAAACTGAATACGAAGAAGAGATACGAACACAATGGGCGGAATATAAGGGAAAATGATTTAAATATTATATTCTATATATTTAATAAATGAATTTTAAAATTGCTATTCCAAGTAGCAATCGTTCTAAAGAAATAAATAAGAAGACTATTCGAATGTTGTGTTTTTTTTCTTTAAATATAAATCCTAAAGATATATATGTTTTTGTAGATAAAGAAGAAATAGAAGACTATAAAAAAAATAATACTTTTAATGTTAATAATATAGAAGGAAAAAAAGGAATAAAAGAAAATAGAAAAGCACTTAGTAATTATTTTGACGAAGATGAATTTATATTAAGTATAGATGATGATGTAGAACATATATTAAAATTAAATATTAGAGCGGTTAATGGGAAACACACACTAAGAAGACTCGAAAATTTAAGAGAATGGACTGAAACTACAATAAAAAGAATGAAAGAAGAAAATATTTATATGGCGGGCCTATATCCAGTAGAAAATCCATTTTTTATGAAGAATTTAGTATCCGTGGATTGTAGATTTATAATAGGAAATTTTAGATTATTTAGAAATAAAAAAATATTAGAAAATAGAAAATTTACATTATTAGAAGACTATGAAACTACTATGAAATATTTTTTTTATTGTGGAAAGATTTTAAGATTTAATAACTTAGTTGCTTCTACAAAATATAAAATATTAAAATGGGGATTAAATAATGAAGATAAAGAAAAAGAAGTAGTATTATTTAGAGAAAAATATATGGATTATAGCAAAATTGTAATAAAATCTAAAACAATAGATATAAGATTAAAGGATTGTGGATTTTCTGTAATAAGTAGTTTATGGATTGGTCGAGATCTAAATGAATTAAGTAAAATGTGTATTAAATCTTGGATAAAAAATGGATATGCTGTAGATTTATATGTAGATAAATTAACACCAAATCATTTTCCAGATGATTTAATACCATTTATAAATTTAATAGATTATACTACAATAGAAAATGAATATAATAATGATGATATATTACCACTTAGTGATTATTGGCGATATAATTTATTAAGGAAACATAGAAATTCTGTATGGGTCGATGCTGATATGTTTTTATTAGATAGATTACCTAATACTGATAATATAATAAGTAGCGAACACACTTTCCAAAGTGGAGCATATAAAAGCGATAAGACTTTTGTTCCAAATATAGGTGTATTAAAATTTAATAGTGATTTAGGACAAGAATTTTTGGAAGAAATAATAACTAAGATAAAAAATAATGCTGAAAGTAGCAAAGAAGCTGTTTTTTGCGATAATATGAAAATCTTTCGGCAAAATCTAAAAAAAAAAAAATATAGTAAATTAAATGAGTTTATTTATTCCCCAGAATGCTTTTGTGGAATTCCATTTTGGTGCTGTAAGGAAACATATAACACAAATAAAAAGTTGCCTACAAAGTATAATGTGGACGTTAAAGAGGTGGACTGGTTATTAAACAACAGTGTAGCAATTCATTTATGGCAAAACTTCACTTACAACAAACACAAAATAGATTTCTACA
>VMHT01061836.1_pt1 | contig 12236 bp, 11 predicted proteins | sample 4693611 | NCBI WGS metagenome assembly VMHT01 (sample SAMN12280063, study PRJNA550983) | marine metagenome | isolation source: seawater sampled from same location over 5 years 0.02-0.2 micron viral filtrate | place: USA: collected off the coast of southern California halfway between the port... ...
CAATTATATCGTAGCAACCCTCAGAACCTGCTGCGGGTGTGCCACTCCAGAGTCCGTCCTCGTCAATATAAACGCCATCAGGGAAGTTTGAATAAATTGTGTTACCGTGGTGGAATGGGCTAGGAATACCTGTGTCTACAATTTTCATAGGCAATTCCATCATCCCATGAGAGTCTACGGCTTGTCTAACAATTGGTGTTCCGTCTGCAAGCTGTGTGACAGGTGTACCAACTTGAAGGACGATTGTACCTTGCCTGTCATCCGTCCAAGTAGCTCCTTGGTTAGCTAGTTTGATGTATGGAGTAGCTCTGTCGCAGTGGCTAGGAGCTTCGTATTCATCACTACCGTTTGTTATAGTTCCTGTGTATCCTGCCTTCCAGTCCGAGGTAAATCCGCCGTATTGAGCCATCACATCTGAACTATCAACTGGGTCACCATCTATGTTACTAGCAGGATAATACCCGCAATCTATGTTGTAAGAATCTTGCCCCAACCCAAGGAACGTAGCCTCCATAGCGTTATTGCTCCAGTACAATGAAGAAGGTAAGTCGTTTTGCGACAGACCTGCTGCTAGAGTATAACCGTCTAATACTAGACCAAAAAACTGAGGGGTTGAGCCTGTAGGTGTTGCAAATGTAGCCCACTTATCCGACCTAGAGATTCCGTTAATGGTATAAGTAATAGTCCATTTAAGGAGAACAACTTTAGATATCTGCGAGCTATTGGCAAGACTATTACTGTAGACCACGGAGTCATTGTTTGTCCAGTAACCATCAAAGTTCATACTGATGTTCGCTGTCAGTGTACCGTTAGGCACTACAGTATATCCTGGGTCTGGGTTAAACATGTCACTAGGCCAAGTCACAGTATCAGTATTATAGGCAGAGAGGTCGTGTGCTTGACCTAAAAGACCAACGCCTGTCACACTCCAATACTGAAACCAATATCCAACCTGACTTTGGTTAGGCGGCTGGAAACCACCACCAACTGCACTAGGTGATACCTCGTCCCATACTCTCCACAGACCTATATTGGCTAGTCCGCCCAAGGCATATCCGAAATCTGACGCTGCATTATTCGATGAGTAGGCACTGTTGTTCAGCCCAACCCAGTCATCGCCAGTTCTATTGCTAGGTTTTACGAAACTTTGCGTGTTGATTTCTACGTCCCAGCTTACGCTAGAGCCAAAACTCCAAGGAATTGTTGTACTTATTGTAGCTGTCTCGAACGCTTTTGGGTGAGATGTGCCGCTGCTATCGGTATGGGCCTCTTTCTCGAAACAATCTAAAGAGCTGCTTCCAGAAACAATATCGCTTTTAGGAAATACACCTATACTGGAAAAGTCCGTGCAAGGTTGTGCCTGACCTCCATTTATTGGATTAGCACCTTGCGAGCTGAAGTATCGACTAATTATGTTAGGCGCGCCTTCTGTTGTTACGGGTCTTTTCCAGTTAATTAAAGAACTTGCAGATTGATTGATTCGCTGGTCTTTCGAGTCCATAAATCTAGGATGAACCCATTCACACCAGTTATATACGTCAGCCGTACCCTCACCAAAATTATCAGGCAAGGTGTTTGAAAGGGGGAAGTTGAATTTGCTTTTAGAATAGTTTCCTATAGGGGGCTGTACTTGAGTCAGTTCTATCTGCCCCGTACCTATACCTATAGTCAGCTCCCAGTCCGAGAAATAGCCGCCAGAACCATCGCTTAACTTCATTGTACGAGGGGCCGACGTGAAGTCCCAGTAGTTAAAACCTTCGTAATCTCCACCAAGAACCAGACCTCCATCGCTCAACGCACCACCGACTGTAAACGAACCTGTGATGTCGCCAGTACATGTCATCCTAAACCTGAAGCTTAGCGTGTATTGATAACCTGCTCTTACGACAGATTGTCCAGAGGAAGCACCTGCAGGGTCATTAAGCACATAATCTGACGAAGCTATTACGGCTTGGCGTAGATAATATTGCTCAGCGTCGACTGTAAAGACTTCATATGTACCTGCGAAAGGATTACTAGCAGGTAGTGTGAAAGAGTTGCACCTAGCTCTTGGTGAGTTGGGGTTGATGTATTGCCCGCCTACACCTTGAGCTGGTCTGTGGTCGACACACCAGCGAACGTAGTCACAACCTGTGACCATATCATTCGAGCAGCAGCAACTTGTTTCTGCCGCATCGAACACTATATACTTATGTCACGACTGAGAGAACTTGCCGTTCTTCAGCATAACGTATTTTCCATCTTTAGTCATTGTTAATTGCCCCTTAACAAGTAGCAGATATAATAGTTTCATTGCAGGAGATTACAACTAATGCTCCTGTGTTATCGTATGTCGCCAAGCCATAAGTAGCTTTAGTCATCTGACCCGTTGGTCTCCGGTAATGGTTTGGGGGTGCAACGATGTCGTAGTCCTCTTCTATGTATGTGCCGTCACCTTCGAACAATTTAATTGAGTATGTCCAAGAAGCTGCGCTGTTAAACGTACCTTGAAGACCGCCGTCACCAGAAGAGTTACCTTCAGCCTCTGGGTCATCCCAAGTCATCTCAATTGGGAATACGGAGGCAGATGGTGCTGATACTAGTACGACGAAGCAGTTGTACTCTCTAGAGTATGTCGCTGTATGTACTCCAGCAGGTATAGCCGTACCAGAGACGTTGAACACTTTAGCGTGCCAGTTGTCATTCTTCTGTACGGATTGAGTGTCTGTAGTTGGGGTCGTAGCCTCCATGGAGTAGAAGACCTTAGCATCCTTACAAGTCATAACGACCTCGCCTGTAGGCTCCATCGTCTCGTCACCGCTATCCGGCTCTTCTGGAGTTGGGTCGACCTCTTCCTCAAGCTCTGACACTGCTGGTATGGACTCTGTGGTGACTACTCTGATAGTAGTCGATGGTCTGTCCATGTTAACACATAAGAACAGCGACTCAGCTCCTTCAAAGTCATCTGCGATATAGAAGCTAGTTATTTTAAAGTGTCCGAATGGCGCGATGCGAACAGACGAAGCACTGCTTAGGGTTAAGTCTTTAGCGATATAGTAGGCTGCGTCATGCTGCCCTTCGTACTGGTTCTCAGGGTTGTTAACATCATATCCAGCTAGTATGCCCTCACCAGATACAGCCTCTTCCATAGTCACCTTAACGATAGCCATGCCTGATACATAGACAGAACCGGATTCTTTATCGACACCTTCACTGCCTGTTATAGCGTAGTTAGCTGGCTTACCACCAACCTCAGTACCAGTCTGTAGTTCTCTAACTACATACCCAACTAAAGATGGGTCCTTCTCCTCTAGGTTATACCTAGCAACGATACGACAAACTGTATGGGGTGGTATGAAGTCTCCATCTGTTTTAGCAAATGCTAGATTCTCCGTGTACTCAGGACTAGGTCCAGTACCGTTTTCGGGGCTGTTAAACCTAGTAACTGCATCTGCGTATTGGTTCCAAGTGCTCGCGGATATAGACCTTGAGCGAGATGTTAGTCTTTTAGGTGTAGCCATTTTATGTTCCTATTCCAAGAAGGGCGAAGCTAGTCTCTTTGTATATACGAGAGATAGAGAAGCCGGATGCGGTTAGGGAAGACTTCTGAGCGTTTGTGTATCCAGATGCTCCTGCGTTAATACCATCGCCGAAGTCTCCGATTGCAACCTCTGTGTCCGCTTGTCTTGTCTTAAGGTAGAAGTAATCCCATGCTGAGAACTCGAAATACGTCTGCTGATTGTTTGCTGGTGGGACTATGATGTCGCTATCAGCATAATTGAAGAAAGTGTTCTGTTCCACTTGTGAACCAGTGCTCCCTACCCATTCGTTAATACGACCCCCCGAATGGCTCGTTGAAGAGACTATAGGGTTGTAGTACCCTTGAAGAGTGCTTGCGTTCCCGTCGAAACCGGAAGTGTCGTAGCTCCCTGCGCCAGTTAATTGTGCATTTGGCAACTTAGGCGAAGGTAGGCTCATTTGGACATAGGGCCTAAACTCGAAGTTGTAGGTTATATCCCAGTCGCCAGAGGCTCTCTGGCTAGACTGCATACCAGTTAGCATAGTTGTACGAGCAGCTAGGTCTCGGAACGTGCTGTCATTCATCGTCCACACTTGAGACATCCTAGCGTATAGCCATGCGTTAGTTACTGTAGCAGCAGCCACAACCTTAGTCACAGAAAAAGTAGATGCAGCTATATTCTTCTCGCACCCCATTGGTAGCGATTGTCGGCTGTCTTTACCAATCTGGTTACCCTCATAGGAGGGGTATGCGAACTTACCGGCTGCGTCTCCAATACCCGACTCTGAGGTGTACCAGCCACTCCTTCTGGCTCTCTTCCCAGTGGCATTGGTTCCTTGAGTATCTATATGTCCGTGGAAGTAGGCATTAAGCTGCTTATCAGCCAACTGGACATATGTAGTACGAGAAGCAAAGTCTCCCGAAACTAGCTCTGGGTCAGTGGGTTCGACGGGAGGACGCTTATCCTGCAAGTCTGGAGTAGTATAGTTAACTGTGCACTCATAGAGAGATTCGGCACCAGCAGCGTCGTAGGCTACTAGTGTCCGAACATCTACATCGTCCACCTGCATTGTCAGAGCCTGAACAGTGACTGCTGCTGGCGCATAGGCTAGTACAGCGGTGATAACCGCTGACTCATCTGAGTAGCCACGAAGCGTGTATAGGCGTGACTGTGTAGCCGTACCTTGCTTTATGTTAGTGGCTCTTGAGCCATGCTTCTCTGTTATAGGTTGGTTCGACATTACTGCTCCCGAAGGTTATTAAGGTTTAATTAAAAGTGACTCTAGTGCATACTTCTTTAGCTGCACGTTAATCTGACGTAGCTCCGACTCTTGTCGATGCTGTGAGTCTAGGTTCTGCTTGTGGACGTCGTTCTGCTTCTCAGCAAATTGACGCATGACGCCTTCGCCACCTAGTCCGCCAATACCCTCTCGTGTAATCTTACGAGTGGTTTCAGACATACGAGAGAACTTAGCCGACTCTCGGCCAGTCTCAGCATCAGCTTCAACCTTAGCAATAATGCCAAGCTGTCTTAGATGCTCACGCGCGACTTCGATTTTGCCTTTTCTGTCAGCCTCATGAGCAGCCTTCATGCGTGCAAGCTCATCCCGCTGAGATTTCTTTTTGCGGCTCTCTTCTTTAGCGAGTGCCTTATCTCTCTTAAGCCTTAGCTTATTTCGCTGGTCTTCTATCTGCTTGTTTCTCCAAGCCAGACCTTCCTTGTCTCTACCTTCCTGAGCAGCAGCGTGCTGTGCCTGCTTGAGAAGTATATCTCTAGCTTCCTTTTCTTTCTCAAGTTGTTTCAGTCTTCGGTCGTTACTATGGAAGAAGCCAGTGCCCTTCTTTTTCTCTAGCTGCCTGTCGTACTCACCCATTTCGTCAAAGAGCTTGAGTGAGTTCGACCCAGTTACGTCTGAGATACCGCCTAAAGAGGAGACGTACACAATCGCATCGACTACATCACCTATGAGGCTGGCTAGCATTGAGAAGCCTCTGTATATTGTTCGAAGCCATGTGACGAATGAGCCGTTCTGGAAGTCATTCAGGGCCGTTACGAAACCTTTAACTCCCTCGCTCATGTTTTTCATCAATGTTCGCCAACCTGTTTCGAGAGAGAGTGTAAGAGCCTCCCAAGACTTTCCCCAATCTCCGGCCATAGCGAAGCCTATAGCAGCTTTAATCCCGTCTGCTATGACGATGCCTCCAGCCTTTGCACCTTTAGCAAAGCCTGAGAAAACGGCTCCAGTCATAAATTCCGAAGCGAGTTTGTAAGAAGCCTGAGCTTCAGAGCCAGTGACTCCAACTACAACACCTTCGACCAAAGTAAGGGCTATGGCTTGGGGACCCCACTCAGTTACTTTAAAAGCATTCACCATACCCTTCATCATAATGCTAGGAGTTTTCTGAACGCCTGATAGTATCTTCGCGTTTAACTGCTTAATTATCTCAGAACCCATCTTAGCTCCTCCCTGCTTAGGGAGAACTTGAGACAGATTAACTCTTTTAGCGTTTTGGTATACAGCCTGTCCAGTTCTAAGAGCAGCACCCCTCTGTTGGGCAATAGCGTTTCTAGCAGCGTATTGAGATTTGAGAGTGGGACCTGCCTGTCTTGAAATCGTCCCGCCAGCTCCGACATTACCCCTCTTAACGCCTGCTGTGAGCAAGTCGTCGGATACTACGGAGCTAACACCTTTCTCGATACCTTTTATTAGGTCGTCGGCGACGTCGAACATCGCAGCCTTGCCGGACGCTCCTGCGCTAAACATCTTTCGAGCCCCGCCAGCATTACCAGCGATTGCTCCATCGTAAGCTGCGCTCACACCAGCCGGAAGACTTCTACCGACAGAAGACTTAGTAGCTCCCGCTATCTGTCTAGCAGATAAGGATGTGCCTGTCTCGAATAGTTTTTCGTTAGCTGCTCTAGTAACCTTTTCGAGACTAGCTAGGTTTAGAGATTTACGCTTAGCCTCTATTAAGACAGCTTCTGCTACTGCCGATTTACGAGTATTCCTAAGTGCCGTTGCTGCGGCTCTAGCTGCCTCTGCTCGAAGTTTGGCACCTTGTCTGCCATAGCCCAACTGCATCTTAGCCATGTTAGCAGTAGCTTTAGCCACTTTGTTTATGGACTGACCAATCTTGTCGTAGCCCTTTGACATCTTAGTCAGTGCCTTGGGGTTGCCCAATGCCATTGAGCCGACGAGAATCTTGTTTAGCTTAGATACAGCGATTCCGGCACCAGCAACAGCGGCAGTGGTTTTTCCGGCTGCGTATGCGCCTATGCCTAGGAAGGCTAGGAAGCCAGTCCCTGCTGTAGAGGCCATAGATAGTGATGTAGCTGTAGCAATCATCACCCCAGTAAACTGGATGAGGCCCCTAGCTACTTTGGGTATGAGGTCTGCTATATGCTGCAATAGCTCTTCGTTATTACCTAAGTCTTTTATGAACTGGGTTATCGTAAGAGTTGCCTTCTGTACGCTGCCAGCTAGTTTATCTCCGATGGCTAGCCAGACGTTTTCTGCGGCTGAGTATAGCTTTCTGAAGCTACCTCCGATACCAGCGTCCATATCTTCAGCGGCTTGCTCTGCCGTGCCAAAAGAGTTCTTTAGCTCCTTGGTGAATTGGTCTAGTTCTTTCTTGGAGCGTCCTAAGATAAGAGCAGAGGATATACCGACCTTACCGAACGCCTTCTTGTATTTCTCGAACTTCTCGACATCAGTCATGTCCTCAGTGGCTTTACGGAATTCTTGTAGAATGTCTCCGAAGTCTCGGAACTCTCCTGCTGTATCCGTAAGGTCGATGTCCAGAGCCTCGGCTGTCTCAGCACCTCTAGTAGTCAACTGGAGGAACGCAGCTCTAAGCTGAACACCAGCACGAGAACCGCGAATACCGTTGTCTGCCATAACAGCCAACATAGCGGACACACGCTCAATCTCCATGCCTGCATCACGAGCTGTTGTGGCTACATAGTTATTAGCTTCACCGAGGTCGATTAGGTTTTGGTTAGAGTTGTTAACTGTATAGGCTAGTACGTCGGAAGCTCTTCTCGCATCTTCTACGCTAAGACCGTAGGCGTCCATAGCTGACTGAGCGATTCTAGCGGAGTCTGCCGTGTCCTCAGACATAGCACGAGCGAGGTAAAGTACGTGTTTTGTTATTGCCTGAATCTCTTTAGCACTCTTACCGCCTTGGGCTAGGACGATAGCTAGGTCAGCTACCTGCTTAGCTGTAAAAGCTGTCTCTTTACCCAGCCTAGCAATCTCATCTCTAACGCCTTTGAACTTGTTCCCGTCGAAGGCGATACCAATTTTAGCAGCTAGGTTTCGGAGGGCATCATCATATGCAGCAGTTTCCTGCATCAGCCTAGTTAGTCCGAAAGCCATAGCTCCGGTTGCTGCGGCACCAATCATGCCGAACCTCTTAGCGGCACTAGAGAGTTTGTTTAGGCTTAGTGTGGCTTTTGATAGACCTCCGGCCATGTTGTTCTTAAGGGACAGTATTACGTCGACTCTTGACTTAGCTCTAGGCATAGCCTATCTCCCGTATATTCGATTGAATTTCTTCAATGTTGGCTTAACTGTGATGCTCGCATAAGGTCGAGCAACGTACCTAGCAGATGACCATTGGGTTGGGTACTTACCGCCATTCCCTGTGATTCTGCTCCACACGCTTTGTACTTCAGCGGTGCGGTCTGTTGATAATGTTTTTACTTTTCCGGTTCCGCCAAACTCAAGCATCTCAGGGATGTTGAATCTACTGTTCTTAGAACCTTTTGATTTGAATTGTTTAGGTCCGATTGCGTATGTGTCTGGGTCTAGCTTAGTAAAGACAATCGTCCTGATACCCCATTGCCTACCCTTCGTGTGGTAGTGGGGAGCTTTTGGTGGCTTAGAGCGAGTCCTCATTGTTGAGGTGACTCCCCTCTGAGCATTCCTGCCTGAGAATCTAGAAGGCTTCTTCTTAACAGAACCTTTCTTAAATCCTCGTCTCATTACAGTACGACAATAAGCGGCGGCCCCCCTGAGGTACTTTCGGGCTTCCCGAATTTCACCTTTTGCGAGACCGTCGCTCCATTGCCTGATACTGCGATTTGACAGAGCCATCCGTCTACCTACACCTTTATAAGAAGGCATGGTTATTGATATTGAAACCTTGACACCTTTTGGCATCAAGTTTGGTTTCTTCATTAGACTAGACAGCATGTCATCTCCTACTTCTGTGGGAATAAGTGTTTAAGACTACGCATTGCAGACTTAGTTTCTACCTTCGTAGCTTTCTGTGGCTTATCTATCACGGAGAACTTATCGAAGTGCTCCTGCTTAGTATCCTTACTGCCAACAAACTTAGAAAGTGTTAAGAGCTGGAACGAAAGACGTTCCCATCTTTCACGCTCTGCGCCCTCCCTCATGAGAAGTAGTTGCCAAAACTGAAAGGACCAAGGCTCTACGCCTACGGCCCCAGCAGATTTGAATAGGAACTCCTCGACCTCAATAGCAGTTAGTTGCTCTCCATCTCCTTCTGAATCGTCTGTTCTAACTTGCCCATCATCTCTTCCTTGTTCCGAAGAGTCTCCGCTGCCACTACTCTCCCCAGCTCGTTCAGTCCCTCGTTCGTCGCGTCGACTAAGTTGCGAAGAGCTTCTCTGCGACTGGGATGTGAAAAATTTATGATGGCCTCCACTAGAGCTTCAGCGGAACTTTGCATTGCATCTCCGTCGAATCCTTCATAGAAGTCTTCCATTGAGATACCTTCTCGCTCGCGCTCTTTGTCTGTAAGGATGCCGATTAGCTGTAGAAAGAATGTTACATCTTCCATAGCTACTAGCTTTTGGAGCCAGCTATCGTCATTGAATATGTTTCCAATGTCTACGTTAAGCTCCTGCTTCATTTTCTGGTATTCGAGAACAGTGATGACAAGAGACCAATGACGGTCTTTTGAGTCAATAAATACGTTCTTTGGTAAATCACTCATAGTTAGAATCTCCCCGATTCAAAGTTAAAATTCTGTAAGGTCTTCTTCGATAACTTCCATGACTTCGTCTTGCTCGACTTCAATCACTTCAGCTTGCTTAGCTACATAATCTTGTAGGTCTCTAACAGCTACTCGCCGTGGGAAACCGATAGCCTCTGCCAACTCTTTATTAAGTACGACAATTGTGTGAGGCTGCATCCGTAGTAATGCTTCTGGAATCATATTAGTATCTCCGTTAAAGGAAAAAGATAGCCCACCACTGTGATGGGCTATCAAAGCAGTTCACAAAGAACTAGCTAACAACGTACCACTGTGGGTTTGTTGTAGGGTCAGTTGCTGGAGGAACTGCTGGGCGGAAAGTAACGTCTACAGTGCATCCGTCAGTCAAAGGCTGAGCGAAAGAGTTGCTGTATACGTTTGCCCAGAAAACGAATCCTTCGCTACCAGTTGTAGCAATAGGTCCGTCCATAACAGCGATAAGGATAGGCTTACGAGCCAAGAACTGGTCGCGCAAGTCTTGAATCTTAGTGTCGCCGTTCTCGTAAGTCATCGTCATTGAAGACTCAAGAGTAAGCAAAGATGGGCAGGTTGTCTTGAAGACAGAACGACGGTCAGAAGTATCAGCTTCGTCAGCAGATGCGTCAGTCGTAACGTCACGGGCTACGTCAACTTCGGTCCAGACAGCGGAAGCAAGTGTTCCGTCTTCTAGAGAAGCTTCGTAGTAAAATTTGGCGTCTAAGCCTAGTTCACAACTCATAGGGTTGTCCTTTTACGTTTGTGGGTGTAAGTGAAATCAGTAACGGAGAAGAAGACGTTAGCCTCTCGCAACATTTGAATGTCGTAGACAGCTTCCATTTCGTACGGCATGAGTAGACAAGCCATTCCGTTAGTGATAGTTAATTGCATATTGTTGGGATTAGCCAGATGGTTCTGGATGTCCTCACACAGCTTAATAGCCGTGTCGTAATCGCCTTCTGAAGTACAAGGATAGTGAAGAGCGACTCCGATACTATAGTCAAGTGTTTCATTGACTCGGTCGAACTCTCTAATCTCTTTGCCTTGTATAGTGACGATTATTTTAGGGTTAGCTCTTAAGTCCGAAGACTTCTCCACTTCAGGGAGAACATGCCGTTCGATTACGCAAGTCCCAAAAGTCGTCTCTTCTAGTTTTGCTTTTACGGCATCCAGTATTTGTATAGCTAGAGCACTCATTATATCTCCTTCGTATGAACTCGATAAACATTTCGTTGTTCACCATGAAAGACATATGGCTCCTCGGCTGCAATGGCTGTTACTTGGAAGGTTAATGGCTGACCATCAACTACTTCGGTTATAACATCATGCCTAGCAGGTCGCGAGGTTTGGGCATCACCAGTGAAGATATAGTCTGCTACATCAATGTAGTAGTCTCTCGACTTGGTGTATAGCGTAGTACCATCGTCTTCATAGGTAATAGAAGAGGAAGTACCAACGGTGGCGACAACCACCTCGGAAGCCTTAAGACCTCGCGAGATGGTTATCTGTGAGCCACCAATGGACTTCTGTGCTTTCCTAGCAGCGTTAAAGGCACGCTTGACAGGATTAGACACTAGCTAATTGCGCTTTCGCTGTTGCTGATAGCGTCAGTTGTGACGATACGGATACCAGCTACGTTGTCAACCATAGGAGCAGGTGAACCAATTACGTTGGTTGCAGTTCGCGACTTGCGAAGTTGCTCTTGGGTCTTCTTGGTCATAATCATGACGTTAGGACCAGCTCCAGCAGGGAATCGCTCAAGAGCTGAGAAAATCAAGTCGTCAGTCAATGGGTTCGAAGCGTCGATGTTGCAGATACGAGCTGTCGAGTAGAGAGCACCGTACTGAGCACCAAACCAGCTACCGGCTGGAGTGTAGTAAGATGGGAAGTGCTTACCAGCGTTGTCCAAAGTGTCTTGGATACGGGTCTCGCCCAACTCAACTGCCATTCCTTCGCCCTTGTAAACCATGCAGTTTTCTGCATCGCTAACACGCATCAAGTAAACTGAGCTTCCGCCAGTTCCGCCAGCGTTGATAACCATTTCAGCAGCAAGGTTGTCTAGGTTTCCGTTGTCAGCAAGTCCGTTGAATCCGCCAGCTTTTCCGCCAACAGTTCCGTTGATGAACTGAGTCTCAAGTGTGAAGAGAGCAGACATAACGTGTCGTCGTCCTTCGCGTGCGATAAGGGCTTCCTTACCACCTTTCTTCCAAGCCTGAGCAACAGCAACGTCGACGTTCCAAGAGAAGTCTAGGTGCTTAAGCTCAAGGCTTCGGATGCTGTCAACCGAGTGGTCGAATTCGCGTCCAGCGTACTCGCCGCGGAAATCCACAACGGGAAGCTGAGTCAAAACGCTGTACTTGTGGAAAAGTCCGTTCGAGGACTCAACAGCAGGAAGCATTGAGATTACAGGTGCGGCTGCTCGTACTTCGTTCAACTCTTTGCCAGAAAGGTCAAGAGCGTCAGATACGAGGTCGGAAATTGTTAATAGGTCATCTGCCATTTTAAAGGCTCCTAAAATAAAAAAGTGTGTGATGCTCACCAACACGAGGTGAGCTAGAAAGTGTTAGGGTTTAGGCAAAGCGAATCTTGTTAGCAAGACCCTTGCCTTTTGCTATTACGTCGTCTTCGTCGCCAACAGAAAGAGCAGCAGGCTCTTCTTGCTGAGCTACAGATAGTTCTTGTCGCAATCGCTCAATCTCTTCTTTCTGAGCTGCGATGAACTGGCCTTGTGCCTCAGAGAAGTTAACTTCTCCAA
>VMHT01081955.1_pt1 | contig 12236 bp, 10 predicted proteins | sample 4693611 | NCBI WGS metagenome assembly VMHT01 (sample SAMN12280063, study PRJNA550983) | marine metagenome | isolation source: seawater sampled from same location over 5 years 0.02-0.2 micron viral filtrate | place: USA: collected off the coast of southern California halfway between the port... ...
ATCACCTTTTTGTAATTGCTCTCTAATATTCATATAACCTTTATTTTTTGTTTTCCGGCGTTTTGCCTTATTTACATGGTAAATATACGAACCCTCCTTCAGGTAACCAAATTTTTACGCGGAGATCTAAATATATCTATTTTTAGTTGCATTATAAACCTGTAATATCTCAGTAGCTGTTAGTATAGTATCCCAAACCCAAACCTGACCTATTAATCCATTCATATAATACGAAGATGAATGGTAATCTGTTGCTACAGCTGTATCACCACTTTCTACTAAATTTCCAGTTATGCCAGTATTTGTATTAGTTGTTACAAGGGCACCATCTTGATAAAGAGAAATTGCAGCTGTTGACTCTTTTCTAGTACAACAAATACAATGAAATAAACCATCATCTGTTATATTATTTCCAGATCCTACTAAAACACTATCTGACCCTCCATTACCTACCCAAGCTGACCATTGTCCATGATATCTGGACATTAATTTTAAACCATATCTATAACCTGTTGATGTACAAAAAACAGTTTGATGTGGTGAAGTAGTACTATATTGTTTTGCCCAACCCATAATAGTTATATCTCCTAAACCCCTTGCATCATTAATAGTACCATAAGAAATATATTCCCCGTTACCTGTAGGGTTTAGAGTTTTTACTGCAGTAGTAGATGTACCTGTTGAATTATTATTAGTTGCTGTAAATCCAAGTGGGTTAACTACATTACCCATAAATCCATTTCTATCTGATGCAGCATCTGCTCCAAATACTAAATTTTCATTACGTATGTGTGGTCCTGTATACATTATAATCCGAATCTTGATTTTTGTGCTAAGAAGTTTTGAGCTGCTTCTGCTGCGTTTAATTTTTTATTATAAAAGTAAATTGGTCCCATATATCCTGACCATTCAGTACTAGTAGTATATCTTGTACCAATTCTATAGTTAATGCCAAAATCCTCATCTGCTGAAGTAGATGTGGAGGTTGAAACTTCAATCCCATTTAAATATAACTTAGAACCATCTCCATCAGAACAAGCAACCATATGTATCCATTGATTTAAAAAATCAGAAGCTGAAGCGTTGTAAGGATCCTCAAAATCATATGTTAATTTTTCATTCCAGTTTATATTATCTTCTGTATAATTAGATAAAAACCAAGTACCACCATTATTTCTACCATCTGTAAAATATTGTGTGTTTGAAGAGTTTTTGTAAAACCACATAGAAATGGTTGAAGCAGTTGTACTTCCTAAATCACCATCAATATTTATTCCTTTACTTCCCACAAAATCAAAAATACCACCATTAAGACTATTGTAAGCTGGGAAATTAGATGGATTAGGGGTATGAGTACCTGCAAATGGGGTTCCATTTGCTCCCGAACAATTAAATCCAGATACTAAACAGGTTGCTGTAGTTGCTCCAGAAGTAAAACATTCGGGATTTCCTGCATCTATAGCAAATATTAATCCATCTTGTATTATATGTGGTCCTCCGTATGTTCCCATTATAATCCGTATCTATTTAAATTATTAAAATTTTGGAATATCTGTTCTTGTGTTAATACTGAATCATACATTAAGACCCAATCCATTAATCCATTCCAATTTCCTCCTCTTGAATTTGTTGCCCCAATATTTAAAGTATTACTATTACTGCCTATAGCAACATCAGATGAAGCACGTTCATCAATAAGTCTTTGACCATTAGAATCAAATAAATAAGATTTAACTCCTGTAGTTGAACCTCTTTGGTATGTTACACCATACATCTGCCATACACCTGCTCTATAATCTCCAGTACTACTTCCTACATCAACATACACGGTAAATGCTGTTCCTGCTATACCCCACCTAGGTCCATCACTACCCCAACCTGTTCCAAACACAAACCCATCATCTCCATCCCAACCACCACCTGTTTCTTTTCCAAAATTTGGGTGATCCACATTACCGGCATCTTCAAAATATTGAGCCCACACCCAAGTACCTGTATCTCCTGTTGGAACCGTAATATTAGCTGATGGAAATTCAATGTAACAAGTTCTAGTACCATCAGATGCATTGTCAAAATCAACACTTCTAACAGTTTGTAAATTAGTATCAGATATAATAGAAAGAACATCTGATCCAGTTTTTGTTCCTGTCTTACTTCCTACTAAATCATAATGAGTTGTATTTGCAGTAACACCAGTCCATGATCTGCCTGTTCCATTCCAAGCAAAAACTAATCCATCTAATACAATATTTGGTCCTCTAAAAAATCCCATTTATACGTTTTATTATAAATATTAAACGGATCTTTTTACTGTAGTTTTAAATGAAGTTGTTGCAGGTTTATGTTTTGGGTTTTCAATATCAAATATACTTTTTACTGATTTGTAAATATCTATATTTTCTTCTTGTGTTCTTGGTGATTCATATACTTCCCAATTTTTACCTTTTAAACGCTTACCAGAATTATCTACACCTCTAGATTTTGATTTTAACCATAATACACCTACTCTATCAGCGGTTTTACCAAAGCATTCTTTGTAACATTGAGCGTATGCTGCACCTTGTAAATCATAAGTGGTTTGTAAATGGTTTGATGTTTTAAAATCTAAAACCCATAATTCATCATCTATTTCACAAATTAAATCACAAGTACCAGCTACTTTAAGTTCTTCACTAAATAAATGTACTTCTGTTTCAATTAAGGTAGGGTTATGTGTTTCCCAAAAATCAACAAATCTTAAAAACATTTGCCAAACTAAAGGATCCATTTTAGGATAACCTTCTTTATTAAGATAAGTTAATTCTGCACCTGTAAAGTACTCTTCAATCATTTCATGTACTTTAGTACCTTCTTCACTTGCTTTTTTAACAATCCAGTCAGCTGAGTAGCCTACTTTTTTAAGCCAATCCTGAAAGTATTTACCTTTTGGGTAACAGTTTAAAACATAAGTAATAGAGGGATAAAACTCACCATTACGTCTGTAATACCTTGAGTCAGGTAAAGTAATTTGTTTGTGGTCATCAGAAATTTCTAAAATTCTGTTATACGATTTCTTTATCATAAAGATAGTTTTTTCTCCATTAAATTATAATAGGTTAATGAAGGAGTGTTTTGGATTAATTTTGTGAAATTAAGGAAACCCATTTCACTTGGATCCTTATCTTGTAAATCTACAAGATAGACTTCTTTACCTTCTGCTAGTAATAATTCACAAAAACGTAAAGCTTGTTTTATTGCATCCCTATCTAACGCAATATATATTTTATTTACTTGAGTAGTAATTAACTTTTTCATTAAATTACTCTGAATGTTTTTACCTAATAAAGGTATTGCATTTCTTTTTATAGCTATAGCATCAAATACTCCTTCACATAAAATAATTGGTAAACTCCAATTAATAAAATGTTCATTAGGAATTATATCTCTTGATACTTGTGGATTTTTATATTTTATAAATGAATCTTTTTCAAAAGAACGCGCAACAAAATAATTTAATATACCATCTTTGTCATAAGTTGGTATAATTATCATATTTTTATATATTCCTTCTTCACAATAACCAATATTATATTTTATAAAATCCGTGGAAGTAATACCTCGCTTTTTTAAGTACGCTATAGCGTGTTTTCTTATTATACTGTTGTTATTTTGTTGGGTTAAACATATATATTCTGCAGGTAGTTTAATTGTATCCGCTGATTTTATGGAATATTTTGCATTTGGATTAGTATCTTTTACTAAAGATTTAGCCTCTGCTATTTTAGTAGGAGATGCTTTAGATTGAAATAATAAAGGCATAATTGATTTACCTTTTTTATCACATACCCAACAATGCCAAGGATTTAAACCTTCTTTATTTTCAGTAAAATTAATCTCTAATTTAGGTTTATGGTGATTACAATAAGGACAAGTATATGCCAAATTACCCCTGGAAGTTTTCTTACCTGTACCCAATACAGAGTTTACTAATGTAACTAGTAGTTGATTAATCATTAACAACAATATATGAAATTATTTACTGGTATCCAAATTATTTGGAATATCTAAATCTATAAAATCTTTTCTATAAAATTTACCTAAAATATTATCATTAATATGAGTACTATATTTAGATTCTAATACATTATGTTGAAATAAATGTTTAGTCTCATAGTAGGTAAGTAATTTTTTATTAGGAACAAATTGTAATATATGTTTTTCCCAATTTTCACCTGCATTATCTTTTTTAGATAAAGCAAGAATTTCTTTTTGTGAACCAAAATATTCTTTCCAATCAGATTCAGTTATTACTTTTTGTTTAATAGGAACTCTACCTCTTAATCCTTTTTTAGCTCTTTCTTCACGTAAAGCTTCTAAAGCTTTTTTACCTAATCGTTTATTTCTTTCAAAGAAAAGGACTTTTTTTCCAATGTATCTTACGTCTGTTGGTTTATATACTACTTCATATATAAATCCGTAAGTACCTTCTGGCATATCCTTTATTGATGTTATAACCCTTCCCTGGTAAGTCCAGGTAGCGGTTGTTGGCATATATCCCATTTATTATAAGTATTAAAGGTTTGAACTAGATAACCCAACAAAATAACTTTTTTGAAGGGAGTCAATTATTTTATTTATATCAAATATTTCTTCTAAGTTATTATATGCGCAAGAATGTACATCCTGCGATAAAGATATTGGCATAACATTACAACTATCATAATTTGGAGGATTTGTAAATTCATTTGCTAAAATATTATCATGGAAATTATAACCAAAAACTTCAGGTTTAGTAGTTATCCAACAAACTGTTGATTTTAGGTTTAAAGCTTTAGCTAAATGTTGTGAAAATGAATCTATTAATAATCTTTTATCTGACATTTGTAATAATATAGCTATACTTCTCCAAGGTGATTCTATTGGAATACACCCTTCATAATTTATTTGGTTTGGAGATTTTATATGTAAACATTTATGAGTTTGACCCATATGATTTAATACTTCATTTACAACACATTCTGGTAAGTCTCTAGTCCAAGAATAAGGATATGGTTGAGTTATAGATCCTCCATTAGGATGAATAACAAATATAGGTTGATTAAATTTATAGTATTTTTTACAATCATCTATTTCTGCTTTTGAAAGAAATATTTCAGGTTGTTCATTATCATATTTTAAATCTAATAAATCACACCACATTTTAATTAAATGAACTGGTTGTTGTGTTATAAAATCAGAAGTATCATATGGATCTAAAGTAAAATATTTACATTTTTTATCTTTTATAAACCTTGAATAAAAAACATTTACTTCATTTAAATGAAAAGATTTATATACATCAGGATTATTATTAAAAACATCAGGACTACCTGATGATACTATAATATTTGAATTTTTATATTTTTTCTTAAGAGCTTTTACTACCGCAGTTGATAAAATAACTTTACCTAAACCACCACTAATATTAAATATTATATTCATATTATCTAAATTGATTACCTCCTACCCATAAAACTAAAGATTTTCTTACACCTTTAGTTACAGGTGTTACTCTATGTCTTAAATAAGATGGAAAAACAAATACTGATCCTTTAGTTTTAGGTGCTGATATAGATATATCATCCCCTGAGTGGTTAAGTTCTAAAATTCCACCTTCATAATCATTAGGATCTGATAGTTGGACTGTTAAAGATATTTTACGTAATGAATAATGATCATTTCCAATATCTAAATGCCAATTATAATGACCTTTATCCTCTGCATGATATTCAGTATATTGTATTTGTTCTATAATAGAACCTAATTCAAAACCCCATAAATTTTGGTTAGATGTTTCTATTAATTTAGAAAGTTTATCATATAATTGCATAAAGGGAGGTCGTTGAGGAATCCATTTTACTCTAGATGTTCTAGTTTCTTCATCACTTTTAACTTCACCTTCAGTAAATATACTAGCTTCAGAATATTCAATTTTTTCTAAATCTTTTAATATACCATCAATTTCATAATTATTAAAACCATCATTAATAAATTGTGGGGTAGTAGCTTTATTTCCTTGTTTTAAAAAAGTTAAACTATAGTCTATCATATATTTAGTTTTGATTGTAGTTCTAATATACGAACCGTTTTTTAATTATCCAAATTATTATATAAATGTTTTTTGAGGTACCCAATATACACTTCCAGTGTGTAATTCTTTATAATATTTTTGAGTTGGTACTTCTATTGGGTAATATAAAGTATCTGGTATTTCATGATTATATGGGTTTCCATTTAATGGTGCTTTTCCTGTTGCTATAGTTGATTCTTCTACACCATTATACCAACTAAGAATTGTTCCTTTTTTAGTTAATGTTCCATCTTGTACACAATCCTTCCAATATCTAAATTTATCATCACCATAAGTATCAAAAAATATACCATCATATTTTTCAAATAAACCTTCTTTTTTAGCTTCATACCAACTTTGACTTATGATTTTTACATTAGGTTTATCTTTAGACCAATCTATTAATTTACCAATAATTTGAGGATGATTTTCAACTATAGTATGTGAATTAATACTTGAGGATTGGACATAATCTGCAAAAATACCCATACCAAAACCTATTTCTAATATATCACCTCCATTTTTAGTAACAACCTTAGCATGTTCTTCCATTATGGGATGTTCAAAATTATGCATTACTACATGAGCATTTTCACTATGAGCAAAAATATCTAGCATAATAATAGCATTCTCAGTCTCGTATAATATTTCTTCAGTAAATTTTACTCTTTTTAATTCTGACATATAACATTTTTTAAAATTTTAAGCTCCTACTCCCCTAAATTGAAAGTGAAAATAACAAGTAGCATCTGATGGGGGAGCACCATAACCACTAGTAATAATACCACCTGAAAATGCATTAAAACCTCCTGATCTACTAGCATTCCCAATTGAAGCATTACCCATAGCTGTTGGAAAAGGACCACTAGGTAAACCCTCTGTAAAACATCCTGTACTAAAATCTGAACTATCAACTAAATTACCTGTATAGCAGGTTCTAACAGTTGCTCTTGCAAAACAATTAGTTCCATTAAATGAAGTAGGTACTCCACTGTAAACACTACCTGCATAAGTAGTTGCACCTAATGTTTGTGTACCAGTTGCATTACATTTTACTTGATTAGATGTATTTTGTAAACAAGTCATAAAAAATGCATTTTGAGAATATAAACTTGTATCAAAATCTACTAAGATTGATTGTCCTTTTAATGAAATACAATATGTTGATGATGGGGGTGAATAATCTTGATCATAAGTACGCATAGAAAACATACTAAAATTATTACAAGCTGCAGCTATAGCAGCTATTGCAGCATATCCTGGGCTATTTGTATTTAAAGCTGGAAGTGAATTACCATTATCACCAACAGTTCCTGCATAATATTGACCTCTAAGACTAGCAGGAGCAATAAAAGCTGTTGGTGAATAAGTATTACTATAGGAACAATTTAGCCTTTCGTTATTTACATATTTTAATAGTAATTGTCCTGATGCAGGTACTGCCATAACTTATTTAATTTTATTTTCCAGTTCTTTTACTTTATCATTTAGTTCTTTAACTGCTTCAATTAATACTGCTACTAATCTATCATATTTAACTGCTTTATATCCATTTTCTCTATTATCAACTATTTCTGGGAATACTGCTTCGACTTCTTGGGCTATAATACCTACGTCATGTCCTTCATTGGCATGTATTTCTTTATTTTTATTAGCTTCAAATTCTTTCCAATCAAATGTAACACCATTTAACATACTTACTTTTTCTAAAGCATTTGGTATATTTACTATATTAGTTTTTAATCTTCTATCTGATGAATAGAATGCTATTACGTCATTTGTAGCTCTAATTAATCCAGTGGTAGCTGTAGCTGTAGTACCACCAACAATTAAACCACCACCACTAAAGAACATATAACCTTCATCAACTCCCAATTCTCCTTCACCTCCAAATCCATGAACTCTAAAACCAGTATCATCATCATCAATATTATATACTAAGTTTCCACCATCTGGTCCTATACCAAATGGAAGATCTGCATAATTTAATTTAGCACCACTAAATAATAAATTAGCTTCAGCATTTAAAGTAGTACCACTTACAGATGTCATTACTCTATTAGAACCAGCATTAGTTATGGTTGCAGTACCACTAGTTCCACTTGAACCTGATGAACCTGAATTACCGGATGATCCTGAAGTTCCTGAATTACCAGATGATCCTGATGTACCACTTGATCCTGAAGAACCACTTGATCCTGAGTTACCTGGGTCACCTTGTGCACCACTTGTACCTGAAGATCCTGATGTTCCTGAATTACCAGATGATCCTGAAGTTCCTGAAGAACCACTTGATCCTGAATTACCACTTGTTCCTGATGAACCTGATGAACCTGAAGAACCACTTGATCCTGAGTTACCTGATGTTCCTGAAGAACCACTAGTTCCTGAATTACCAGATGATCCTGATGTACCTGATGAACCGGAATTACCTGAAGAACCTGATGAACCTGAGTTACCTGATGTTCCTGAAGTACCATTAGCACCTGATGAACCACTTGTTCCATCTGATCCTGAAGATCCTGAAGATCCTGATGAACCTGAATTACCACTAGTTCCTGATGAACCACTTGTACCAGATGAACCTGAAGAACCTGATGATCCACTTGAACCAGAATTACCTGATGTACCTGAAGAACCTGAAGTACCTGAAGAACCAGATGAACCACTAGATCCACTTGAACCACTTGAACCACTTGATCCTGAATTACCTGATGTACCTGAGGATCCACTTGTTCCTGCATCACCTGTTACTACAAAAGCACAAGTTACGTCTTCTCCATCTGAAAATGGTGATCCAGTTGAAAACGCTACACCAGTTAAACTTAATGTCCACCAACCTGTATTATCTTCTGTATTTGTTATAGCAAATAATAAGAATTGTGTTGCATCTGTTCTATTAGCTATTCTTATGTGACCCTTAACAGCTGATGTTGCTGAATCTATCGTTTGTAAGAATGATTGTATAGAAGTACCATCATCATCAGTTATGTCTATATACCCAGCTGTTGAATTCTTTTGATTTGTTGAATTATTTAATCTTATTTTACCTGTTCCTGGATCTGAAGCTGATGTTGATGTTGAAAATGTATAATCAAAAGTAGCACCACCAAATGAACCATCTGCTCCACTTGAACCTGAAGATCCACTTGAACCACTTGAACCTGATGAACCACTTGAACCTGATGATCCTGATGATCCTGATGAACCACTTGAACCACTAGAACCTGAAGAACCACTTGATCCTGATGTTCCTGAAGAACCTGAAGTACCTGATGATCCACTTGATCCTGAATTACCTGATGTACCTGATGAACCACTAGATCCTGAATTACCACTTGTTCCTGATGATCCACTTGTGCCACTTGTTCCTGAAGAACCTGAAGTACCTGAAGATCCACTTGAACCAGAATTACCTGATGTTCCTGAAGAACCTGATGAACCTGAGTTACCTGAAGTACCACTAGATCCACTTGTTCCACTTGATCCTGATGAGCCACTTGATCCACTTGAACCTGACTCACCAATTCCACCTGAAGTTCCTGATGAACCACTTGTACCATCTGATCCTGAAGATCCGGATGATCCAGAAGAACCTGAATTACCTGATGTTCCTGATGTTCCTGAAGAACCTGAAGTTCCTGATGAACCACTTGAACCTGAATTACCTGTAGCTCCTGATGAACCTGAAGTACCATCTGAACCAGATGATCCTGACGAACCACTAGAACCTGATGTACCACTTGTTCCACTTGAGCCTGATGTTCCTGAAGATCCACTAGATCCACTTGAACCACTTGATCCAGAAGATCCTGATGATCCAGAAGAACCTGATGAACCACTTGATCCACTTGATCCTGAAGTACCACTTGAAGCAGCTGCTTCTTTTGTACCTACTCTACCATCTGTATCTACAACTAATACTGTATTGTCTGATATAGTTGGTAATTGTGTTAATTCTATATGTGAAAATGATGCTGTAGTAGCTAATGAACCACTTAATCTACCATCTACACTAACTAAACCTGAACCACTAACTGATAATATTGGAACACCTGATATGTCAGATGCTGCAAATACTGTTCCTGTTAAATCGTCTGTTACTGAAAATAATTGTCCTTGACTTCCTTGAACATCAAAAACTGTTTTTGTTGGATCAGCTGCTGCTGAACCTGATACTGTTAATTTTGTTGAAGCTGAAAATATTAAATTAGGATTTGCTGTTAATTCACCTGATACTCCAGTAGCAGTTGTTACTCTATAAATTGCATTATTTGCAATTGTAGCTACACCACTTGTTCCTGATGAACCAGAAGATCCACTTGAACCACTAGATCCACTTGATCCACTTGTTCCTGATGAACCTGATGAACCTGAAGAACCACTTGATCCTGAGTTACCTGATGTTCCTGAAGAACCACTAGTTCCTGATGAGCCACTACTTCCAGATGAACCATCTGTTCCTGCTGTACCTGTTGTACCTGAAGTTCCTGAACTTCCACTTGTTCCACTTGATCCTGAAGAACCTGATGATCCTGAAGAACCTGATGAACCAGATGATCCGCTTGTTCCACTTGAACCTGATGTTCCTGCATCACCTGTTACTACGAAGGCACAAGTTACATCTTCTCCATCTGAAAATGGTGATCCAGTTGAAAACGCTTCACCACTTATATTTAATGTCCACCATCCTGTATTATCTTCTAAATCACTAATAGCAAATAGTAAAAACTGTGTTGCGTCTGTTCTATTAGCTATTCTAATATGTCCTTTAACAGCTGAGGTAGAACTATCTACCGTTTCTAAAAATGATTGTATGGAAGTACCATCATCATCCGTTATGTCTATATATCCTGCTGTTGAATTTTTTTGATTTGTTGAATTATTTAATCTTATTTCACCTGTTCCTGGATCTGCAGCTGTTGTACTTGTATCAAAAGTATAATCGAAAGTAGCACCACCGAATGAACCATCTGCTCCTGAAGAACCTGATGAACCACTAGATCCACTTGATCCATTTGTTCCTGAAGAACCTGATGAACCTGAAGAACCACTTGAACCTGAAGAACCTGATGAACCAGATGTACCTGAACTTCCACTTGAACCTGATGAACCTGAATTACCTGATGTACCTGAGCTTCCACTTGTTCCTGAACTACCTGATGTTCCAGATGAACCATTTGAACCTGATGTTCCTGAAGAACCTGAAGATCCTGAAGTTCCATCAGTACCATTTGAACCTGATGTACCTGAAGTACCTGATGATCCACTAGTTCCTGATGAACCTGAAGTTCCTGAAGAACCACTTGAACCACTTGAACCTGATGAACCTGAAGAACCATCTGCTCCTGAATATACAATAGAAACTAGTAATGTATCTTCATCTGTAAATGGTGTTGTTGCAGATGCTCCTATTTGAGTAACAGCAGCTGTTGTAAATGTACCACTATCAGTAGTATTTCCTACTAAAAATTGTATAAATTTTGTATTATCGTATAATTTTGATATTGCTAAAACATCTCCTGATGCAAAAAGTGCTCTAGTATTTCCATCTTGATCTATTTCAGTTATTTTTATTTGAGTTGCTGATGCTTGAGTATTATTATTCATTACTATACCACCACTACTTGGGTTGGAATAGTTTATATTATATGTAAATGGATAAGTTAATCCACCATAATTACCTGAGTTACCACTTGAACCTGATGTACCACTAGATCCACTTGAACCACTTGATCCTGAAGATCCTGAAGATCCTGAAGTACCTGATGAGCCACTTGTACCTGATGAGCCACTTGAACCATCTGTTCCTGCAGTACCTGTTGTTCCTGAAGTTCCTGAAGAACCTGAAGTTCCATCTGTACCACTTGTTCCACTTGATCCTGAAGATCCATTTGAACCCGAAGAACCTGAAGAACCTGATGATCCACTTGTTCCTGAAGAACCTGATGTACCATCTGAACCACTAGAACCTGAAGATCCACTTGAACCTGAACTACCACTTGTTCCATCTGAACCTGATGAACCACTACTTCCTGAAGAACCTGATGAACCACTTGATCCACTTGAACCTGAAGATCCTGAAGATCCTGATGTTCCTGCTGTACCTCCACTTGCAAAACTTACAAATACATCATCACCATTTGAA
>VMHT01034722.1_pt1 | contig 12233 bp, 14 predicted proteins | sample 4693611 | NCBI WGS metagenome assembly VMHT01 (sample SAMN12280063, study PRJNA550983) | marine metagenome | isolation source: seawater sampled from same location over 5 years 0.02-0.2 micron viral filtrate | place: USA: collected off the coast of southern California halfway between the port... ...
ATTTCTCATTTAAGATGCCTACCCTAGATAAAAATGGAGAGCCTCCGTTTTGATACAAGTAACATATAAAGACCACATGGGTTCAGATCTATCAGTTGTGAATGCAGCTCGCGTATCGTTTGGTAAGGAGAAGGAAGCTCTGGGCTACACTAAAATTGGTGATGATCCCAGCATTCCTGTGATCCATGATACAGATAAAAACCTGATAAAATATCTGGCGAAGCATAGACATATGTCACCTTTTGGGCATTCGTTTGTGTCCTTTCATGTTAAAGCTCCTGTGTTCGTAGCTCGGCAGTTAGTTAAGCATAAGTTTCTTAGGTGGAACGAAATATCACGCCGCTATGTCGATACAAAACCTGAGTTTTATGAGCCTAGTAAATGGCGTGGAAGATCCGAAGATAAAAAGCAGGGAAGTGAGGGGGTAGTACATATATATATGGATCAGGAAATGCAGTGGTGCAGACAACTGGCTTCTTATGAGACCCTCATTAACCACGGCGTCTGTCCAGAGCAAGCTCGAATAGTACTACCTCAAAGTATGATGACTGAATGGTGGTGGAGCGGAAGTTTGGATGCTTTTGCAGATATGTGCAGCCTCCGATGTAAGCCTGACACACAAGAAGAGACAAGAATTGTTGCTGATCAGATCAGTAAAGATATGGAAAAATTATTTCCTGTTTCTTGGCTCGCTTTATTACCTCAATAACATTTATAGATAGAAGGTTATTTACGCATGGAAGAATGGAAAAAGGAATCTACTCGTAAAACATTTATTACCTACCGATGGAGAAGTTGGACTGTAAGATCTCTCCCTTACGATGAGGTCTGGGAAGATGTTTTTGAACTGTACGATAAAGAAATGTTTGTGATGCAAGGTTCTCTAACCTCCTGCATGAACAAAGCTGAAAAGGAAAGCCGACTCGAGCTCGAGGATCATGAGAAATTTATACCTCCTCGCCGCGCTATAATCAGACGTTTAGATCAATCCGAAATAGGAAGGGCTATGGTTAGAGCTAAAATGAACAAGACCACTTAACTAATGTAGTTTCATTTTTAAGATGTCTAAAACAAGGAATAATGAAGAATAAAATAGAATGAAAATTATTTGGCGCCGTATTTGCCTTATTTATCAGGCTTGGTTGCGGGAGTAGGATTTGAACCTACGACCTTCAGGGTTGTTGGCAGTTAATAAAATCAATAACTTACAGACACTTTATTCTATAGACAACTAACTACGCATTTTGTTAAGGTATTAGTACAGGTAGGAGGATGTGATGTATAGCTATCGTGAACAAATTGAAATGCTCGATAATATTATAGTTAAAGAAGGACACGGGATAAATATTAATTGCCCCTTCTGTGGAGGCCGTAAAACATTAGGTATAGCAATTAAAGATGGACGTAAATTATGGCACTGTTTTAAGATAAGTTGTGGGGTAAGAGGAGTTAAGTCTGTAGGTATGTCTACCGCTACTCTACGCCGGAAACTTAATGGTGTATCTACTACACAAACAAAATCTTTATTGGAAATACCTACACTCCTATCCTCCCCTCAATACCACCCTGCCGTTTTAAAATATCTTGAGGACAACAATAGTATCGAGGCGTATGAAAAAGGTTTGATACGAGTTGAATACGCACCGGCAGAAAAGAGAGTGTTATTCTTTTCTCAAGAGGGTGCTGGAGCGGTAGGTAGATCATTAGTGGGAGATCTTCCTAAATGGAAACAATATGGAAGAATAGAGGGAATATTAAGGGTAGGATCAGGAGATACTGCCATAGTTGTTGAAGACGTAAACTCTGCCTGTGTAGCTAGTCTGTTTCACAATTGTTCTGGTTGTGCTTTGCTAGGCACTGTGCTAAGCCAACAACAGAAGTCTGAGTTATGCACTTTTGATCGTGTAATTATTGCACTAGATAAGGACGCAAGTAGAAAATCTATTAACCTTAAAGAAAGGTTAGAAGGAAGAGTAAATGTTAAAGTTGTATTTCTGGAGGAGGATCTTAAATGTGTAGGACACGTAAGAGCTCAGGATATCCTAGGGATATAACAGGGTATACTGGGGCTTATCTTAGTTCAAGAAGAGGTAAGCATCATAGAAGTTCAGTACAGATATTGCAAAAAATATGTGCAGATTCCTTAATATGTATGTTTAGGACAAGAGTATCGTCATGGGTTCACCCAGCCCTTGCCCCACCATCTTTGTGTTTGGTAAAGACATTTTAAGTATAGCAAAATAAACTTTTACAAGGAACACGAGATTATGAAAGCACGAGGTTTAATTCTCATAGATTATGAGTTGCCCGGTGGATATATGGAAGCTGCCGAAGAGCAAAAGCGACTAGAAGAAGCAATGAACACTTTGGTACGAGGAAACAATCGAGTTTCCTATTATCAATGCGATATTAAGGAGAGGCGTGGAGATGCCAAGCCAGATCTCCGGAAGCTCAAAATAAGAACCGGATAAGATAAAAGCCCTCGACTAAAAATCGGGGGTTTATTTTTCGTTCATACTAATGTATCTATTAATCACCTAACGGAAATTAACAAGGTGACCATGCTAGATACATCAATTTTAAAGTCCCTATTAAACTATGAATTCTATGAGCAGAATAAGGGCAAATTAAATCGTAAATTATTCGCTGATGAAATTAGATCATTATACACAGTACTTACGGCAGCTCACGAAACCTACCAACACGATCTTACTTGTAAAGAGCTATATAAGATATGGGAGACAGAAAACCCTGTATCTACTCGAGCAGAGAAAGCAGACATTGAGGACGTAATATCCTTAGTCGATCTTGAAGAGGAATATAGTCCTTCGGTAGCCTCGGATGTTATCAACAAACTCTGGCAAAGAGATGTAGGTAAGAGAGTAGCCAATATAGGGCTCGAGATATCTGAAGGTAACCCTCACGCACTCAAGAAAGCTCAGGAGATGCTTGAGCAATACAGTGAGGGGTTTATCGAGGATCAGTTTGGCCCAGACACAACATTAGATATCGATGATCTAAAGCACGACATGGATAATACCAATCGTGCTAAGTTTAATATCGAAACCTTGTCTCGTCATGTCTACGGGATTCAGAAAACTGAATTTGGAATTATCTTCGCTATGTCCAACGCGGGTAAAACTGCTTTTGTATGCAGCTTAGCACTAGCCCCCGGTGGATTTGTAGATCAAGGGCATCGAGTCGTAATCTTAGGTAATGAGGAAGCTACTCGTAGAACAGTTGTTCGAGCTTACTCCTCCGCCACCGGACTTACTAAAGAAGAGATACTCGAGGACACAGAAAAAGCTAAGGTAATATTCCAAGCTCGCCATAGAGGTCTCATAAGCTTTAAAGATACCCAAGATTGGGATCTCGATAAGATCGAGGAGTACATCCGTGAGAAAAAAGCATCGATAGTTTTTATTGATCAGGCTGATAAGGTTATGATTGGCGGTAACTTCAACGCCAGCCACGAAAGGCTCCGAGAGTTATATCGAAGATTACGGGAAGTAGCTAAAAGGCAAGATTGTGCCATCTTTGGAGTTTCTCAAGCATCAGCTGAAGCCGAGGGCAAGACGCGCCTATCCTATACCATGATGGAGGGCAGTAAAATCGGCAAGGCTGCCGAAGCAGATCTAATCATAGGCATCGGAAAACATGATGTAGATCCTGATGATAATGTCCGGTTCATAACAATCAGCAAAAATAAAATAAGTGGATGGCACGGCACTATAGCCACAACAATCCACCCCCAAATTTCAAGGTACACGGAGTAGATATGTTTAACCTAACAGGAAAAGTCCTAGTATGGGATTTTGAGACCACAGTAAAAGAAATCAACGGAAAAATTGATAACTCACCATTTAACAAAGATAACAGATGCGTTGGTGTATGGTGGTGTATGATAGATAATGGAACCATTGGGCCAGTGCATAGGCTTGTATGGAACCACAATGAGAAGCCCCAGCCTGATGGGAGGGATGCGTTTCAGAAAGATTTAGATCAGGCGGATCTGATTGTAGCGCACAACGCTAAATTTGACACTATTTGGGCATTAGAGCTCGAGTTTCGTATCAGCTGCTCGATCTGGTGTACCATGATTGCCGAATTTGTTTTTGCAAGAGCTCAGCAAGTATCGCTTAGTTTGGAGAATACGGCTATCCGCCGTGGCGTTACGCACAAGAAAGCAGATCTAGTCAGCGGAATGTTTAAAGATGGCATCGGGTTCGAGGCAATGCCTTTCGATACTGTTGATGAGTATGCCGAAGCAGATGTGATTTCTTGTGCAGAAATATACCTAGCTCAAGTAGCCGAGCTGGATGAAGATGCAGGGCTCAGGCCTGTTATAGAGCTCATGAATGAGATGCTAGAGTTTTTGGTTGAGATTGAGCGTAATGGTATCAAGATAGATATAGAGGCATTAGATAAAGTTGAGGCTGAGTTTATTGAGGAGAGAGACTCACTAATCGCTCGTCTAAACGAGATAGCTAGATGTGTGTTGGGGGATACTCCATTTAATTTAAATAGTGGCCCCGACCAAACAAAGATCGTGTACTCTAGAGAAGTCACGGATAGGAAACTACACGCTACTATATTTAATATAGGTGTTGGTGCTAATGGTAAGCCTTTACCTGTACCTCGAATGAAACCAACTAGGTTTAACGCCAGTGTTCGAGCGTCTACTAAAGTAGTAAAAAAGACGATAGCTAAGTGCTGCCCTGTCTGTGATGGATCAGGCAGACAATATAGAGTTACTAAAAAAGGTGAGCCGTACAAGAACCAACCTAGGTGTAAAACTTGTGGTGGAGATGGCGCCGTATATACTGAGACAGGGGAAACTGCCGGTCTTAAACTATCTCCCCTGAGCCCTAACTACGCCAGCATCAACGGATTTAAAGTTGATAAGATTACGAATAAGCTACTAATTAATCAAGCTCGATCTAAAGGTAATGATCTGGCTGTTGAGTATCTTGAAAAGATGAGCCGGCTAAATGCTGTAAATACTTATCTTAACTCCTTCGTAGCTGGGATCCAGACATGGGTGCGTGATGATGGAATTCTTCATGCTAACTTTAATCAGACTGTAGCTCGAACAGGGCGCCTAAGTAGCAGCAATCCAAACTTTCAAAATATTCCAAAATCTCAAAAGTTTCCTGTCCGGCAATGTATTGTAAGTAGGTTCGGAAATTCGCATTCGATCATGGAAGCTGATTTCTCTGGGCTTGAATTTAGAGTCGCAGGGGAGCTTAGCAGAGATCCTCAGATCATCGATGATGTTCTGTCAGGAAAAGATGTACACAAGCAGACTGCTTCTATCATAAATCAGTGCTCTACCGCAGAAGTATCTAAGGATATGCGTCAATCAGCAAAGGCGTACACATTTGCCCCCTTGTATGGAGGTATGGGTATGTCAGAACCAGACCATATTCAAACGTACTTTAAAACGTACTTTACCATCTATGTAGGTCTTAAAGATTGGCATCGACAACTAATGGATGGGGTGCTGAAGGATGGTATAGTTCGCACTCCTAGTGGTCGAGAGTTCTTTTTTCCTAATGCCAAACGTCTTGGGAATGGTCGTGTGACCAATGCTACTGCGATAGTCAATTATCCCGTGCAAAGTTTTGCCACAGGAGACTGTGTACCTATCGCTTGTATTCGCGCGCTAAAGTATTTTCGAAAGCACAACTTAAAATCTAAACTTATTTTGACGGTACATGACTCCATCGTGGTGGACTGCCTTTCTGAGGAAAAAGATAAGGTAGTGGCTGGATTACAATGGGCAATGGAAGGTGTCAAAGAGGATCTACATAGCCGGTTTAACTACACTCCCTCGCTTCCTTTAGACATAGAAATTGAGGCAGGAAAAAATTGGATGGAGATGAAGGAATTAGTTTGACTAGTTACACTAACTAATGTAAGATTTAGGTTCCACTTATAACAACAGGAGTTCGGAAACATGAACCAAGTTGCAGCGATCAACGAGGCAGAGACCAAAAACATTCTTTCAGAATTAATGGGAGAACAAGAGCAGCAAATCAAAATTGATTTTCTTAAAATTAATCATGATGGAGAGGACAAGCAGGGCCGTGATGTAAAAAAAGGCTCAATCTCTTTATCTAATCAAGAAGAACCTGTGTACGCACAGGAAGTTAAGATTCATGTACTAGCCCAATATTTTCAGTACCGTGAACAGGATGAAAAGGGTAAAGTACAGAATAAGACTATCTTAATGACAGACTTCCGTAAAGGGCAGCCAATTGATATGCAGGGAACTCTGCGTTGTGGTAAACCTACGAGAAAAGCTCTTAATCAAATGAGCGAAGATGAGCAGAAGTTCTGGTCAAGCAAAGTGAAGACAACTCGTATTATTAGAGGTGTCATAAACTATACTGGCAAAACGGTAGATGGCAAAGAAGTTACTGTAACAAATGTACCTTTCCAACATTATATGAAAGGCTCAGGTTACAATGATTTTGAGCACATCGTAGAGTCTATGCCTTATGGTAAAAAGTTCCAAGATTACATTATTAATGCGAAAACAGAGAAGCGTGGTAAATATTACTACACAACTTTTGCTGTAGATTTTGGAGCTCAGGCAGCATTCACCCCAACTCTAGCTGAAACTGCAAAAGTATTTGTGGAAATGGCTAATCAGGAGAATACCCGTATCACCGAGAGATACAATTCTTCCTTATCCTCTGGAGCCACCGGAGGTATTGTGGATGAGGTTTACGAGGCAGTAGGCCAAGATCTGGACGCTGACGTAGCTTAATTGGGAGGGCTTCGGCCCTCTCTTAACCCATAAATTATAGGTGTTTATATGCTTTCTATTATAGAGAGCCAGCTTCGTGCTGTCCTAGAGGATCTGTCTAATGAGCAGACCTTGGAGTTTACTGCAGAAGATAAGGCAAAAGCAGTAGAGCAGTTCGCAGCGGCTTTAGACAAGCAGCTTACCCCTCGGGAGAAAGATCCTAGAATTCGAATGTCGAATATAGGCCGGCTCCCGTGTCAGCTGCAGCAAGAAATACAATTAAAGTCTCCTCGAGAGAGAATGCCTTACAATCACTGGATCCGTATGGTGGTTGGCGATTGTGTTGAGATCCTAGTACGAATGGTGCTGGAGAAGACAGACGTAAATGTTACATCTGATGGTGATGATGTAGAGCTCAATGTCGATAAAACTAATGTTAAAGGCACTAGTGATATAGACATAGATGGTGCTGTCTACGATATCAAATCCTGCAGCCAATATGCATTTAGAAATAAATGGAGTGGGGGTTTCCAAGCTCTCTATAAGGCAGATGATTTTGGGTATGTGGGCCAGTTATATGGCTACGCTGATGCTCAAGGTAAGAAAGCCGGTGGCTGGATAGTAGTCGATAAATCTTCTGGAGAAATTAAAATCGTTGAGGTCGATGCCTCTAGCGAGCAGGAAGCTTTTATTCGCCAGCATAGGGAGCACGTTGTCGATCTTATATCGAACAACCGTCCCTTTCAAAGGTGCTTCGAACCCGAAGAGGAGACGTTCTTCCGTAAAAAAACAGGCGGTAAAATCCTCAACAAAAGCTGCTCATGGTGCTCGTTCAAGCAAACGTGTTGGCCCGAAGCGAAGTTCCTCCCAAGCCGCCACAGCAAGGCCGAAAAGAAACCTTACAAATGGTACACGGAATATCCTGATGATCCAAACACAATCAGCGAAAGCTAAGGGTCGCAAGCTGCAGCAATGGACTAGGAATAAAATTTTATCCCTTATCCCTGCGCTCGAACCTGATGACGTTAAATCAACAAGCATGGGCGCCGGAGGAGAAGACGTTCAATTAAGTCCAGCTGCGCGCAAAAAGATGCCTTTTAGCATCGAATGCAAAGCAAGAAAGTCGATAGCGGTCTACTCATATTACTCTCAAGCAATTGAAAACTGCCCAAAGAATAGTGAGCCTTTGGTTATAATTAAAGCCGACAGGAAAAAACCTCTAGCCCTAGTTGATGCTGAATATTTTTTAAAATTAATTTCCAAAGAGAGGTCTAAATGAAAGTAGATGATATCCCCAAGAACACTGTGATCCTAAAAATTAAATTAGGTCATGATCCTGACTCCCTAAATGTAGCCGTAGGTCACAATGTTGAGACTAGCGATTTTAATGAAGAGGGCTTATCATTTATTGATGATCTAGTGGCTGGTCTGGGTCTTCAGATCGAGCATTCTATGGATACAATTTTAGCAATGGGGCGTATGTCTAATATGATTAGGGATATGATCGAGGATGAGGACGATGATATTGCCTTTGAGCCCGATCAGAAGCTTCTTGATGCACTTGATAACAAAAAGAATGGGAATGTAATTCCTATTAAAAAGAAGGTGCATTGATCATGGTTAGCCTAGACGCGATAGACGCAGTAAATCATCCGCCGCACTACCAATCAAATATAGAATGCATCGATGCAATGGAGGCTATGGCAGAGGGATGCGATATACCTTCTCATCAAGCTTATTGTTGGCAGAATTGTTTTAAATATCTTTGGCGATGGCCTTACAAAAATGGGATTGAGGATCTCAAGAAAGCCCGTTGGTATTTAGACAGACTTATCCAGAAAGTAGAGGAGGATAACCTTGGTAAAAAGTAGCGATTATATTACTGCCTTTGAGTATTTTGATGAAAATAATGAACTACTACGGGATTCAAATACTTACTTAGGAAAAAGCCCACTTGATATGGTTCACCATTTTGCTCGGGTATACGGGCAAGCAACAGGCCATGAGTGGGTTAAAGACACAGATAAAGATCTTCTAAGACTGGTTCTTTTAAAAGAAGAATACGCAGAAGTTCTAGCAGCAACTAAAGCTGAGGATCTTCTCAAGGAATTAGCTGACCTAGTGTACGTCACTTATGGTTATGCAGCCACATTCAACTGGAACCTAGATGAGGCAGTACGGCGAGTACACGCTTCTAATATGTCTAAGTTAGATGATGAAGGCGATCCCATCTATCGGGAAGATGGGAAGGTTCTCAAAGGGCCAAATTACCAAGAACCCGACCTAACAGATTTAATATGAGGAAGAGTAATGATTAAGAACGAATACGGGCCAACAATAAATATTTCAGAAGAAATTCACGCTTTAAAATATCGTAGCGAAGGAGAAACCTTCCGCGAGGCAATGACGCGAGTAGCAGAGTCGCTGAAAGATAATGAAGGACACTTCGATAACTTTAAAACAATCCTGTGCAATCAGAGATTCCTACCCGCTGGCAGAGTACAATCAGCAATGGGAGCTCCTAGGACGGTAACGCCTTATAACTGCTTTGTATCAGGTACGATCGAAGACAGTATGACAGGCATCATGGAGAAGGCCGGAGAAGCCGCTAGGACAATGCAACTTGGCGGGGGGATCGGATACGATTGGTCTACCTTACGTCCACATGGAGACCTAATTAAGAGCCTAGATAGCCGTTCTAGTGGCCCCTTATCTTTTATGGGAATATTTGATGCTGTCTGTAAGACTATTGCGTCTGCCGGTCACCGCCGTGGAGCTCAAATGGCTACAATGCGCTGTGATCATCCAGATATCGAAAAGTTTATCCATGCTAAGAACAACAGTACTGACCTAACTCAGTTTAATATGTCTGTAATGGTAACAGACAAGTTCATGACTGCCGTGAAAGAGGACAAGGAGTTTGACCTAGTTTTCGAAGGCCGTGTGTACAAGACAGTTAACGCTCGAGCTCTCTGGGATGATATTTTAAGGAGCACATGGGATTGGGCTGAGCCCGGGATCCTGTTTATCGATCGGATTAATCAGAAGAACAATCTACATTATTGTGAAACTATCGCAGCTACTAATCCATGCGGAGAGCAGCCGCTTCCTCCATACGGCGCCTGTCTATTGGGATCGTTTAACTTGGCTAAGTACATTACTAAGATCGATGGTTCATTTATCTTTAATATCCATATGTTGCGAAATGATATCCCGCACGTTGTCCGAGCAATGGATAATGTTGTAGACAGAGCGACATACCCACTTCCTCAACAAGAACAGGAGGCTAAGTCTAAGAGACGCATGGGACTAGGAGTGACAGGTGTAGCTAATGCTATAGAGGCACTAGGCTATGATTATGGCTCAGATGCTTTCATTGAGAAGTTTGAAGAGATCATGACGCTTATTAGGGATGAGTGTTATAAAACATCTATAGAGTTAGCTAAGGAGAAGGGAGCATTTCCTCTATTCGATAAACAGTATTTGGATAGTGGTTTTGCTATGACCTTACCTATTGAGATACGCGAAAGTATTAAAGAGAATGGCATTCGTAATTCACATTTACTCAGTGTAGCTCCCACAGGGACAATCAGTCTAAGTGCTGACAACGTATCTAGCGGCATAGAGCCCGTATTTAGTCATTTCTATGATAGAACTATACAAACATTTGATGGGCCTAGAATAGAAAGAATAGATGATTACGCCTACAGAGAGTTTGGAATCAAAGGAAAAACAGCCGATGAGCTGTCTGTATTTGATCATGTAAAGGTATTGAATGTAGCTTCTAGGTTTGTAGATTCTGCCTGTTCTAAAACGTGTAATGTCGGAGATGATGTTACATGGGAAGAGTTTAAACAGGTGTACATGGAGGCTTATGAAGGTGGATCAAGCGGCTGCACAACCTTCCGTGCATCAGGTAAAAGATACGGAATTCTAAATGCATCTAGTTCTGAAGATGTAGCTGAAGAGGATGTATCCGATAGTAATGATAACTTCATCGAGGAAGGAGGGGCGTGTTATTATGACCCCCAAACTGGCCTCCGAAAATGTGAATAATAGACATAAAAAAACCACCCAAGTCATTGACTTAGATGGCTAGATTATGTAATTTATACGGGAATATACCGTTGGTCTGGTACATTCTTCGTTAGGCAACCCTCGAGCTTTACGGCTCGGGGGTTTTTATTTACCTAATTAGGTTTAAAGGTACTTCAGATACGTTCTTTATTGTATTTTGCATATTCTCAAGCATTGAGTCCTCATCTGGATCATCTGCCGAGGCACTTGCTTTAATAATAGCGGTAGATAAATAATTTATCATAAGATCCTCTAATAAAGGATCGGAAGGACGTTTATTATACCGATCTGCAAGCTTTAAGAAGTAATCAGAACTTGCTAGTAACTCTTTTCTAATAGCAGCTGCTCTAGTATCTGGATCTGCTCTTTCAATCACAGCCCCCATGACAGCTCTTACCCTCGAACCACCTCTACTTAGAGGGCCAATGAAGGTATATATGAGCCGTGTAGTTGCTGTAGCTGCTTGTCTATTAAATGATGTGGATGACTGACCCTTAATTGGGGTAGCTCTCATAGACTGTGCATTGTCGGCAGCCGCATCAATAGTGGTTCGTATGGCATTCATGAACTCAGGTTGATCTGCGTATATTAAATCGCCAATATCCAGTATTGAAGTACGACCATCTAAACCTTCTTCAATATCCTTAACCTTTACCGGCCTAGTGCCACCTGTCTCTTTAGTTACGGCAAACATCCGATTGTCTAAGAAATTTGAGTAGGCTGTCTTTAAACCACGAAGTAGGATTGCCCTATTAGCTTCCGGCTGCTCCCCAATGATGCCCATAAGTTCTGTTACTCGAGCACGACTTTCTCCACCTAGTTTTTGACCAGATCCAAATATCGTCTCAAAGGCTGCTTGCGGGTTAGATGTTCCTTTTATCTGCGAGCTATCTAGTAACTTAGATATTGATGGTGTCTTACCTTTATCAAAGAAGTTACGAAGTACGCTGGTTTCTACTTCAGCCATAAGTCCTGCCGAAGCCTTTTGAGCAGAGTCAAGTATATTCTGCACCTTAGCCTGATCTCCACCCGCTGCTTCTAATCTACGGATAAACTCGTTAATACTGTTTACTTTTTCTGCCATTTCCGGTGATGTTTTTGCCAAGGCATTGAGCTGCTCTGCGTATCTCAATAATTTCTGGGAAAACCCTGAGTAATCAGCCCCATCGATACCGGCAGTCTTTACAGAGTTAGCAAACTGATTCACCGTATCTAGGATAAAATAGTCTGCTATCTTAGAAGGATCGCCAACATCATTTAGAGCAGTAGCTAAGTTAACTGTTCGAGCCATGTTACCACTATTAAGAATTCCCTTAGTAAATTCTTCTGCTTTAGCATCAAATCCGGGTCTAAAGGGCTCAGTACGAGTAACAGTTTTATCAATAGATTTAGCTGGAGTACG
>VMHT01206582.1_pt1 | contig 12232 bp, 26 predicted proteins | sample 4693611 | NCBI WGS metagenome assembly VMHT01 (sample SAMN12280063, study PRJNA550983) | marine metagenome | isolation source: seawater sampled from same location over 5 years 0.02-0.2 micron viral filtrate | place: USA: collected off the coast of southern California halfway between the port... ...
GACTATGTATGTGCCTAAAGATTTATGGGTATCAGCGCTGGGTGAAGAATGGGTAAAGCAGAACGAACGCCCCCAGAACAAATCAGCGGTTATCGTTCCTAAGTAAACCAATCTCTAACAGGGGGGCTTATGCCCCCCAGAAAGGAAACACAATGGCATTACATTGGAATGCAGAAGATGTCAAAGACTGGGAAAATCTCCCAGACTATAAACATTATGTTATAGACTGGACTATGGTCATGGGCCTTGGACAGGTTAGAAAAGACAATGTCGATAGGTGGTGCGACAGAGCGCGCTTCTATCGCTTGGTAAATGGTCCTATGGTCTGGATCTCAGCGGACAGGGCCGAGGATGGTAAAGAATACCATCCGCTCGAAGACCGAGAGTTTATAAGCAAGCTTGTCGGGCTTTGGACCAATGCCAGTAATGTTCCACAGGCCACATGGCTGAAGCGGATGTTCGAAGGCAAGGTATCAGACTGGGCATGGCAGCGGAGAAACGAATGTTCTGGGGAGTAATGTCAGTACTATTCGGAGCAGCAGGGGCAACCCTGCTGCTTACCGGAGTCGACATGTGGGGTCGCGATTTGCATCTCATACTGGCTACTCAATTCATGATACTGGGCACGGTTATATTCGGGGCTGGTTTATTGTTCTTATCCAAAGCAGGAAGGTGGTAGGACAGGGGGCTTCGGCCCCCTTTTCTTTTGTCCAAAATTTCCTTCGGAAATTTTGGTACAAGGCCGCAGGTCGCAGGATGCAGGTCGCAGGATAAATAAACACTTTACCTGTATCTAAAAATTTGATAAATTAGGATAAGCCCAAGTAATGGGTACTAAACCAATAGGAGAAAAAAAATGTTAGATACACTTTCAGTTAAGATAGCAAGAAAGCTTGCTAGTGCTGTATGTGAAGCGCGGTCCTGTGCTGAAGAGTTATCACAGGATTTACACTGTGACAGCATGGAAGCAAAAAACCAGCACGTTTCAGAGGCTATGGAAAACTTGGCAGAACAGATTGCCGAGTGGGCAGAAGAGCTAGCCCATATCGAAGCCCAGGCCGATGATTTAATCCAGCCATATGATAAGGAGATTGCATAATGAGCGGCCTCTATCATCACTATTTAAAGGGTATCGGCCTCGCCGATACCCGTATCGATAGCATCCGCGAGGCAGTGGATAGCCTTCATGCCGCAGTCGGGTACTTGGATTTAGAAAATAGGCGCAAGCTCCGCGAAGCTTGCCCGTGGATTTTCGATACTGTTCAGCAATATGCGGACACGGAGCGCGGCCTAAACCGCTACGATGATTAGAGAGTTTCTCCCTGAACAAGCCCGGAATATTCCGGGCTTGTTTTGTTTTGCATTCATACATATACGCGGGGCCGCAGGCCGCAGGCCGCAGGATTAAATAAAACTTGTGTTATATGTAAAGATTAGATAAAATAAGATAACCATAATATATAGGAGAAAAAAATGGTTGCAATGTTATCCAAACCCAAAAAGATGCCGGGTGATAGTTTCAATATCAGCGCGTTCGGTTGTGTTACTGGTCAAAAGCTTGCCAAGATTAAAGGCTCGGTTTGCCATGATTGCTACGCTATGAAAGGGGCTTACCCGTGGCCTGTAGTACAGAACGCCATGCAGGCTAGGCTGGATTTTTTAAACGCTGACAATTTTGTACAGGACATGGCGGGCCTATTAAACAAATCGCGCAAAGATACAATGCGCTGGTTTGATAGTGGCGACGTGCGGAGCGTCGCGCATTGCCTAAAAATTATAGCGGTTGCCAAGCTTACACCAAATAAAAAGCATTGGATCCCAACCAAAGAGCGCAAGTTATGGCAGGAAGCTTTAAAGATGGACAGCCTGCCAGCCAATGCGGTTGTTAGGTATAGCGCAACAATGGTTGATGATGCCCCGCCTGAGTCATGGGAAAATTCAAGCGCGGTTGTTACTGATATCCAAAAAGCAATCGGCAAGTTATGCGAGGCATATCGCACAAAGAAAAACGGTGAGATGATAACCCATGATGAATACAAGACAGCCAAGAAAGAAAAAGCGATAGGCAAGCTGGATCTAGGCTATTGCGGCAAGTGCCGCGCTTGCTGGTCGCCTGCTGTCAAAACCGTTTCATACCCCAAACACTAAAACCAAGTGCCAGGCTTGACAGCCTGGCATCTTTCCCCCTACCATTTAGAATATGCATTGTTTCTCCCAAACTAAGGGGCGCAGGCGCAGGTCGCAGGTGCCCCTCTTTTTATATAGACCAGAGGTCGCAGGCCGCAGGTCGCAGGTGCTGCATTACTTCAGCCTTAGATCCAGAGAACAAGGCCGCAGGCCGCAGGTCATCGAACCGCGAACCTTGGATCTGGGACGCTAAACCCCCCTCAAATAAAAATGCAAGCCCCTCCGAGGCCGTGTAACTAAGAATAAAACTTACACCACCACAGCGCGAATGACTGGTATGCCATGCTATCTGTGATGGTCTGATATCTATTCGATTATTTTTTATTATTTTTAATTCTACCCAAATAGGTACACCATCTATGCAGATATAGCAGTCGGGCATCCCCTCAGATACGCGGTTTTCAATCCGTTGGGCGTGACTCTTTTTCGGTAGGTATTGTTTCAATGAGTTCCACAGTTTCTTCTCTGTCATCTGATGGCGTGACATTCTTTATATCCCCCTCAATAAAAGCATTAGGATAAGATTTTCTCAGTTCTGCCAGACGCGCTACGATATCCTGTTTGCTCATGTTGTCTAGCTGATGGACATGGGTTGCCTCGCGCCTGTCTATTGTCAAACCGCCAAGGGCAGAGCGTATCTTTTCAGCGTTGATAGCGGCAGAGAATTGCCCCGACTCTTCTGCCCCTCTGGACAGTTCGTCTAATCTTTTAAGCTGATTGATAAGGGTAACGCCATATCTTCTCTCAGCCGCTTGCCGTAATTCCTTTATCAGTTCCACAACCTCTGGGAAATCATGACCATTCAAAAGCTTTGAAGCTTGGACGTTGGCAGATTTGTCTGCGTACCCAGCCATCCGCGCACATTCAGTATTGCTATATCTACCCTCGACATAATACTTGGCGAAAGTTCTTTGCCGCTCTGTCAGCCCTGCTGGTCTGCCTACCTTGCCAGTTTTGTCTATAGTGTTTTCTGTGGGTTTTTCTTTTTCTTTTTCCATTTTTCGTCTCGCGCTCCTCTCCGTAGTGTTATAACGGGATGAAAACGGGATGAGAATTTGTTAATGTTTTCAACACTCATCCCACTCATCCCACTCATCCCACCATTTTCAGAAATTTTTTTTTCAAAAACTTTTTTCCGTAGAAAACACTATAGAAGCTATTTTGTTGTTGACTATTAGATATAGTTAGATGTAAGGTGGTATATAACCATGACTCATTATATCGGAGGAGAAGAGACATGACAACAGAATTGCAAAAAGTTCAGGACATAGGTTCGTGGATCGAGGACGGAGATTATCGGGTAGTTAATCATCATTCTATCTTCTTGTTCTATCCACAGAATGACGAGGCTTTACAGAACCTGATTGATAACACCGATGACGAGGCACAGTTTTTGGGTAATGCCTTGGTTGTTGAACATGGGTATGTGTCTCACTTGGTAGAGTTATTGAACAACGATGGCTGGAGGATTGTGTAATGGAAAAGCTAGTTTCTTTTGATTTCACGCTAGACAATATCATCAGTGTGAAAGCCCCGAAGGGTACAGACCCTGACACATTGTTAAACCAATTGCGCGGCAAGCTGTGTGAAGTTATCAACGATGAGTGCGAAGTTTTTATGTTCGAAGGTATTTTTGAGGAGGACGAATAATGGGTACGAGAGCGGTTTATTTTTTCGAGGATAATGACGGTATGTATGGTGTTTACAAACACTATGACGGCTATCCGCAGGGTGCGGCACATCACATCGAGGCGGCAAAGGAGTGGGCATGGAAGTTTCCAAGGTTCGAGGCTGACGAATTTGCGTCCGCGTTTGTTGCGGCAAACAAGAACAAGGACGGTGGCGAGATAAGGCTGATACCATTGTTTGAACACACGTCGACAAGGCAAGTAATGGAAGACCATAGATGGTGTGACTATTACTATCGCATTTCTTATGACAGTGATGTCGGGGATTTGGTGGTTCAGGTCTTTGAAAGTTTTTACGATGAGGATATCGGTGAGACAGTGTGGAAGCTGATAAATTATATGCCGCATCAACAGATGTTACGCGCATATGCGGAGGCAAGCTGATGACTAAGATAACACCAACACAAGTTGAAGCATGGCTAGGCAGTGATACACTGCCTAGCGAGATACATGAAATTCTGGCTGAGTTAGCTAATGGCGAATATGACCAGAAGCAGTTAGCTAAAGACATTAGATCCTATGGGTGGGATGAAGAACATGACTAAAAAATATAAACCTGTCGATGGCTGTGAAGAGTGCGAGTTCTACGAGAGCGCGTGTATTGAATGCATTATGTATGGCGAGGCCGAGGAGATTGAAAATGGGCAAGTTAAAACAGAAGATGATTGAAGAGATGGACATGGCGCGTGAGTGCGGTGACCTGCGTGGTGATGGGGTTATGTTTACCTGTCACCCGACAGACCATCTGGATTGGTCGGAGGTATCACGTTTCATTTATCGGTTACGCGATTACTACGAGTTGGATGGTCGGGAGATTATCGAGGTTAATACCTATCACAATTCAGGCCATGACCTGATGTCTAACACACAAACCAAGCCAGCCGAGAACGGCATAGAAATTCAGTGGAGGGAAAGTAATGTCAACACAATTTAAATCATCAGACGAAGTGGTAAAGATATTGCGGCAAGCAGACGTGGAGATTGCCACCTACAAGAGGGACGAAGGTATATTGGAACTGACCATTCCTGTTGATGACCCAGTAGAAGATTTAGAATTGGATGATTTCGAGCGTGGGTTTGTCACTGCCTTTTGCCTAGAGATAAATGATAGGGTTCGGGCTGAGTATGCAGAGTTGGGTCATGTGGATACAGAAGAGTTACCATGTGATGATTGGTCTGAAAGGTTTTGCCGTGTGCCGTGGCATTATTCGGCATCGGGTGAAGAGCCAGAGAAGGTGTTCGATATCAATTACGGCTTCATCGAAGACAATGGCAGTTACAGGTTTTGGGCTACGGCTTATGCGTTGAACATGAAGGACAAAGGTGATGCATGGCAAACAGATGGCAACAGTTATGTGAGGATAGTGTAATGGGTGTACATGATAAAAGCTTTAAGCGAATACAGAACAGACGCATCGTGTTGGATTTAGTGGATGGTCAGACAGGTGACCCTCGCTTGGCAGAAGAGGCTGTGTTCTACTTTGGGGATGACCCATTTATTATGACGCCTGTCGATATCAAGCATGGTGATACAACGTATCATTTCACAAAGATATTTATGATGGGGCGCGAGTTCATCGTGACGATGGGCTTGGAAGATTTAAACTACGCATTGTTTCATGAGGAGATGTAGAATGCTTAATAAACGTGGAAGACCAAAGAAAGTTAAGACTGTACAGGTAAAGCTAACAGAAGCAGAAATTTCTACCCTGCTTAACTTAGTAGACCTGCGGCACGACAAGCTATTGGAAGATGGGTATGAGGATGACTGGGCTTTTACGCAGGATGCATACCCTCAAATGGCGCGGATATACACCATTGGCGCGAAGTTGTTTGAACTGAAAAGGAAGGTGCAAGATGCCTAGAATATACATCACATGGGAATGGGAAGAAGCCTTTGAAAAGTTCGGGTTCGGGGATGGCGATGGCTGGAACGGAACGCATGAGGTTGAAGGTGAGATTGAAAGCCTTGGCTATGAGGTCGAGACGGATAGCTGGGGCTGTCACAATTACATGATCTTTGACATCAAGAAGGACGGCAAGTCCATCCTGTTTCCCGAAGGCAATGAAATCGGCAATCGTCTAGATGACTGGTTGCCAGAGGTAGAACAAAGGATCAAGGATCGAGGTCCAAGGAATCCGAACGTGGAACCATTGGGCTATGAGCCAGCGCGTAATTACTTGCCGAACGATATCATTGAACATCTGGACAAGGTATTCAACGAGGAGTGGGAGGATGATTATTATGCGTAGGGCGGCGGACATGACAGTCGAGGAGTTCAAGGCGCATCTCAAACGACAGATGGATGAAGTGCTGCATTTTGATAACTATCGTGATGGGCAGAGACGCGCAACTAGGACGCAACAAACATACTCAACGAAGGTGGCTATGCAACGTGGGCGGACTAGCAAGTGGGGGTATTTTGGATGATACATTGCAGAAAGTGTGCCAAAAAGGCTATCGTCATAGAGCAGGGGTGGTATTACTGTTGCGAATGTTGGATGAAAATATTTGGAGGAAAGTTTCGTGCAGTCACGGATGAAAAAAAGTAGACACAACGCCACAAAGTATAAGGTGCTGGTGGCTGTGGAATGCATCAAGGAATATAAAGTGGTGGCGCGAGACAAGGAAGAGGCTAGCGCATTTGCAGAGGCCAGAGCCATGAAAAACAACAACAGCCTTGCGGTAAAAGGATATGTCGTGGGGGATGTTGAAACAGCCTTGGTAGAGGAACTAAAGAAATGAAGACGGAAAAAGAAAAGGCGGACAAGGCATCAGATTTGGTAATGGATTTGCTCGACCAGATGAAAGAGTTGGATCTAGACCCAGACTATGCGGCCTTTGTCATGCTGTCTACGGGCGCAGGACTGGCGATAGCCAGCAATCGTGACTCGCCTATCGTGGTTAATCAGCTTATCGCAACAGCGTTGCTGGTAGCAAATCAAAACGTCCTGGGGGCAGAAGCCGACCAAGAGGAAGATGAAGATGAGGAGGGGGATACAGATGAAACATTTCACTGATGGCGATGGGTCATGGCAAATGCGGTTGGACGCAGGTCGCTGTCCCAAATGTTGTAGCAAACTTACGTTGAGTAAAGTAGACGGAACTATCTTTTGCGATGTATGTGGCCTTGAGGTTGTTGACAGTTCGATAGTATTTGATACTATATCAAATAGGGACAAGGAGTCTGAGATGGAAACACATTTAATGCCTGACGAACAAACTATCGCGGACAAAGAACCGAGGATGCAGTGGCAAGAAGCAGTGTCTTTGATCGAAGGTATTCTATTGGATGAAGCCGAAGACATAGAAAAGCAGGACGGCAATCCTGAGTTAGCGAACGAAGTCCGTGCCGCATGGCATAGAATTTTACAGGGGTAATTATGTCGGACGATAACGTAGTTTATCTGCACAGTAAACTTGTGTTCAAAGCAGACCCAGTTCCAACAGTGTGTGAACTTGCAGGAAAGATCCTAAAGGATGTGGTTATCATGGGGGAGGCAGAGGATGGGACTATCAAGATGATGACAACCCAGCCCGACCCCGCAGAAATTTTATTTTATTTGGAGTCTGCCAAGTTTGCTATCATGGCAGGAGGAGGATTGGATGACGGAGATTAATGTAAGCACTGCTGACTTTTTAGATGTGTGTGAATTGTATTACAAGGGCAAGGTCAACATCGAAGAGGCTACGGCTATGATTTGGGGCATACTTCCTGAACTAAAAGAGGAAGCTATTATGGATATGCTGGAGGGTTTCGAACGGGACAACGTAGTTCCTTTCGGAAAATAATAAAATGTTCAAGTACAAAACAAAACCATACGCGCACCAAGAGACTGCGCTACAGAAGTCCTATAACAAAAAGAACTACGGTTACTTTATGGAGATGGGTTGTGGCAAATCAAAGGTTCTCATCGACAACATCACTTGGCTCTACGAGGAGGGTGAGATCGACACCGCTATCGTCGTCGCACCCAAAGGAGTCTATCGCAACTGGCAGATATCAGAGATACCGACTCATTTACCAGAGGACATTGAACACGAGGTATATGTTTGGAGTGCGAACCCAAACAAAAATCAACGTGAAAAGCTGTCCGCTGGGGTTGAGGAGCGTAAGAAGCTCCGCATTCTATTGGTCAACGTGGAGGGGTTTGGCGCGTCGAAAAAGGTTGCTCAATATGTGGAGCATTTTACACGAGGTTCGTGTTTCCTACTTGCGGTTGATGAGAGCACAACTATTAAGAACCCCAAAGCCAAGAGGACTAAGGCTCTGGTTAGCCTTGGTCAGAGTGCAGCGTACAAGCGTATACTTACCGGGTCGCCCGTTACTAAATCGCCTATGGATCTCTACGCGCAATGCGGATTCATGGACAAGAAACTACTCGGCTTCGACAGCTACTATTCGTTCCAAGGACGATACGCTATCACGAGAACTCAACGCATGGGTTCGCACAGTTTCCAGCAGATTGTGGGCTATCGCAACCTTGAAGAACTATCGGACAGGCTGACAGGCTTTTCCTATCGGGTGACCAAGGACGATGCTTTGGATTTACCTGACAAGGTTTACACTACCCGCGAAGTAATGATGTCTAAGGAACAGCTAGAGTACTATCACTCTATCAAGACAGCGGCTATCGCTCTGCTAGATGATGGTCAGTTGGTGTCGGCACCAGCAGTCATGACCCAGTTACTGCGCCTACAGCAGGTGTTGTGTGGGCATCTGATGACGGACGATGGAGAGTTAGTCGAGTTCCCAACCAGACGCATTGACGCCCTCCTGGACACGGTTAACGAGATGTCTGGTAAGGTAATCATCTGGTCTAGGTTTCGGTATGACATAAGAAAGATAGAGGCAGAACTAGCCAAGGTTCACGGACCGAGTTCCGTTGTCACATATTATGGGGACACCAGTGATGAGGACAGGCAGACGGCTGTTCGCAGGTTCCAGTTCGAAGATGCAAGGTTCTTCGTGGCGAACCCACAGACAGCGGGTTATGGTTTGACGTTAACTGCGGCAACAAATGTAATCTATTATGCCAATGATTTTAATCTGGAGACTCGCGTCCAGTCAGAGGATCGGGCACATCGGATTGGTCAGAATCATTCTGTGACGTATGTGGATCTGGTGACAAAGGGGACGGTGGACGTTCATATTGTGAAGACTCTTCGGAACAAGATTGATTTGTCTGCAAAGACGTTGGGTGAAGAAGCGCGTCAATGGTTGGAACTTGACCCCCGCAAAAGTGCTGATTAGCTATTTTGTTTGCGGCGTTTTTAGTGCCTTGGGCTGTGGGAAATCGGGATAGTTGATGTGGATACAGTGCACACTTCTCGGACTCTAGGTCTACATACAGAAGTCGAACACCAAGTTTTTGTTGAGTTGGTTTTAACATTCGTGAGATTATCGAGCCGTCTTTTCTGCGGCCTACAGTCTTCACATCAAACAAAAGAAATTCACCTTTAGGGGTGAGTGCGATAAGGTCGATAGGACCTTGTTCAATAAAAGGAGCATAGACGTAACAGTTTTGTGAGATTAACCATTGAGCCGCGATTAGTTCAGAGCGTTTACCGTCTCTAACTTTATGATCTGGTCTCATATCTTACTTGACCCCCCGTCTAGTTTTAGATATGTTGTATAAAGGGTAACACATGAAACATGAGGTGGCAAATATGAACCAGAAGAAGTGGCGGTCAGTCGCAGTATCCGTAGACCTTTACAAGGTTTTGAAGGAACGTGCGGACAAGAATGACAGAAGTGTTAGTGGTGAGCTTGCACATATTATTAAAAACGCAGATCAAGAAGCTGCTTGACATACCTCTGGGGAGTGGGTTTATACTCTCCATCACGCCCGAAGGGGATAAACTTTAACGTAGAAAGTACAGGAGATTGTACGATGAGCGATGTGTTTTCGCTATTTGATGAGGAAGTCGATGCCTCTAAGTTCGACAAAGTCAGCGATGAGAAAGGCAGTACTCTGTCTACTCTTATCCGTCAATCAATGGAGGTTGATCAGAAGATTGCAGAAGCAGAGCAATATCTGAAAGACCTTAAATTCCAGAAACGAAAAGTAAATGAGGAAGACATCCCGAACCTGATGCAGGAGATGGGTATGGATTCTGTAACAGTCGATGGCAACAAGGTTGCTTTACGACAGTTCGTTCATGCGCGTATTGCTGATGACAAAAAGCAGGAAGCGTTTACTTGGCTTCGTTCTATTGGCGAGGGTGACATCATTAAGAACGATGTGACAGTCTCGTTTAAATCTGGTGAAGACAACATGGCAGGGGATGTCGTTGAGGATCTTCGCAGTAAGGGTCTGGAGCCAGCACAGAAGACTCATGTCCACGCACAGACGCTGAAAGCATGGGTAAAGAACCGCATTGAAAGCGGCAAAGAAATCGACTTCGACACGTTCGGTGTTTACGTCGGAACTGAAGCTACAATTAAGAGGAGCTAACAATGGCTGAAGCAGTAGCAAAAAAAGAAAGCACAGCAGTTGCTAATATTATGGATGACCTGTACGAAGCAGCGGGTCAGGGTATGGAAACCATTGGTGCGGAGGATATGCAGATACCGTTTCTGCGTCTGCTCCAGCCTCTGTCCCCACAGTTAATCAAGACTGACGCGAAGTTTATTAAAGGCGCATCCGCTGGCGATATCTTCAACACAGTTACAGGTGAGTTCTGGGATGCCGAAGACGGTGTGAGTGTACTGATGTGTGCGTACACCACAAAGTTTCTGGAGTTTCAGCTTCGTGAAACAGGCGGTGGTTTTATGGGTGAGTTGGATGCAAACAATCCAGACATCCGTAAGACTCAGCGTGTCGGGGCAAACGAGTTACTGCCAAACGGTAATGAGTTGGTACGCTCCGCTCAGTTCCTTGTGCTTGCGTATGACGAGAACGGCATGACTACTCAGATGATCTGTGACATGAAGAAGACACAGATGAAAGTAGCGAAGCAGTGGAACACACGTCGTGCGGGTCTGAAGATTATGCACCCGACCAAGGGCTTGTTCAATCCACCAATGTGGGCTGTGCCGTGGAAGCTTACGTCCACCCAGGAATCCAATGACAAAGGTTCGTGGTTCAATTATCAAGTTCAGCAGTTAGAGATGGAGTCCGTGCCGATGCCAGCGTTGCAAGAAGCGCGTGACTTGTACACCTCTTACAGAGCGGGTGAGATTAAGATGAGTAGTGGGGAAGAAAGTCAGACTGAAACAGTCACGACTGACGATACCGACATACCATTTTAACCAGTTGGGGGCAGGGAAAGTGCTAACTATTGCCGTTCCCTAACATCCCTGCCCTCTTTTCTCTCTTGCCCGGAGTAAGTTATGAACCAAGCTGAACGGTTCATGGCAGCGTTTGAAGGCTTCAGCGCCGCACATGGACAGACACAAATATCAGATGAAAGACGAGCCGGAAAGCAAAAGGCAAAGTCATTTATCGTTCGGAAGCCATTAACATTAGAGCTTGTGGTCGGTCACCTTGAAGGTAAGAACGGCGTGGGTTCTATTCCTATCAATGAGAATAATCAATGTAAGTTTGGTGCGCTGGATATTGACCAGTATCCACTAGACGTTGTTGCGCTGGATAAGAAGCTTCGTGATAACAACATCCCTTGCGTGGTGTGTCGTTCGAAGTCAGGGGGTGCGCACATATTCTTTTTCTTTACAGAGTTTTTTAGCGCGGGAGTTTTTCGTGATAAAGCTACAGAGATTTCAGCGTATCTTGGATACGGTGGTTGTGAAATATTTCCAAAGCAAGAAGAGATTCTCGTCGAGCGTGGTGATGTTGGCAACTTTATTAACCTTCCGTACTTTGATGCGGAACAAACTATGCGCTATGCAATTAAAGAAGATGGCGAAGAAGCAGACCTAACAGAATTTTTGGAGTTGGTAGAAGCCAGAAAGGTTTCACCAAAGGACTTTGAAAAGCTACAGCTAGGCGAACCTGCGGACGAATTTGATCAATGGGCACCCTGCTTGTCGCACATGTTCAGTCAGGGCATACCTGAAGGAACCCGCAACACAGTTATGTTTGCGGCGGCAGTTGGTGCAAAGAAAGAACAGCCTGAGAAGTGGAGAGAACGTCTTGAAGAAATCAACGTCAAATACTGTACACCACCTTTGCCAGCTTCTGAGATCGTTACGATACAGTCTCAGCATGAAAAGAAAGAGTATGGGTTTCCGTGTGACCAAGAACCTCTGAAGTCTTTCTGTAACAAGAGCCTGTGTAAGACCAAGGCTTGCGGGATAGGCAGTCATGTTCAGCATGTAGAAGTTACCGGGCTGTGTGTTGTTAAGTCCGAGCCGCCTGTGTGGTTCTGTGATGTAGGTGGTCGCCGTGTTGAA
>VMHT01038152.1_pt1 | contig 12227 bp, 22 predicted proteins | sample 4693611 | NCBI WGS metagenome assembly VMHT01 (sample SAMN12280063, study PRJNA550983) | marine metagenome | isolation source: seawater sampled from same location over 5 years 0.02-0.2 micron viral filtrate | place: USA: collected off the coast of southern California halfway between the port... ...
CTCATCACATCTTTTCTTAAGATATAACATAACAAAATATTCGGTACATGAGAAGTGATCATCTTTAGTATTATCAATCGGTAATTTCTTTTGGTTAAGTTTTTCTATCTCACCTTGAAATACACGATATGCTTGTACTCTATCACTACTCATGCTTGGAATCATAATACACAACTCATAAAATTACTGACAATATCTGGACGAAATAGCATTACACTGATACCAATTATAATGCCAAATAATAAACTCCACATTAGTCCCAATCCTTATCCATTGCGACTGTATCCCGCATGCGATCGCCATAATACTTTTCAGCATACTGCGGGGCATCTGTCCATGCATGAATGTTGTGTGTATCATACTTGTCAAAGGATGCGGTTTCGGTTTTACGAACACGTTGATTACGCTGAAGCTTTTTAGTGAATTTTTTAGAAGCCTTACGAATAAGTGCCATACGTTGTGCTTGTGTTTGTGCCATAATATAAAACTCCTCAATAAAATATAACCACCATACTATTATATCATACTTCTGGTACAATGTAAAGTGTTTTTTTTAAAAAATTAAGAATTATATATTTTTCTTAACATATCCTCAAATTGATCAACCTTCTCAACTCGGTTGGGCCAGAGGATATAATCCTTTTCAGGATTCTTTTTAAGGTTATTTAATAGTGGTGTAATGGCATTATATAGCTTATCAAGCTTATCTTGAGTACTGAGGGCGGCCTGCTCTGCATCATTTGCTAGTGCCTGAGTTTGCTGAACCGCTTTTAGTTCTGTTTCATCAACAGCAGTGAAACCAAAATCAAAGAAATCATCCGACATGTTCTCTCCTAGAATGTGCATAATTTATGAAAAAGGCATAGGCAATTATTATCCACCACCAGTTACCATAAATTATTGATTGACTAATTATATATGCAAAGGGCATAAGTATAAAATAATCAAACCATTTTATTGTGGTTTTGTCTGCTTGTAGCATACGTATTCATTTCCAATTGGGGTTGTAATTACAAGAGCCTTTGCATTTGGATCCGGAGCACGACATTCAATCTGTTCCCAAAAATTATAGCCTAATTTTTCCCATTTAATCTTTTCTTCAAAAAATTCACGTTCGTTAATGCTAACCATTGAAAGCAATACTAAAATTCCTACTACCATCTTCTTTTTCCTTCCATGATGATGAGGGGATAACCGTTGTCCCCTCACGGGTCTATTGAGCGACCAACCTTAAATTTAGCAGAGCCAGTATATATGTTCTGGGTGCATCTCCTTTTGTTGTTCGGCTAAGGTTTCTAGTGAAGGATTGCCTTGCCTATTCCTACCTATATTTATATCTTTAACGTCGCTATAGGCTTAACCGTGTTTATACTCACCCGACGATTGGGTTCCAGTGGAGGAGTAAGTGAGAGAGGAGCTAATGATTACATCACCCCACTGGAATACCGGTCCAGTCATAATCTTCTATCGTCCAACCGTATGTAAGACCATGACTAGAAACTCTATTATTACTTATATACAACCTCAAATCCATGTTCGTCTTCTTTTACCCTCTCACCGGTAAACCAATCCAAACCGTTATTATAATAAGACAAAACATGCAAAACTTGATAACCTTTGTCTTCATATTTGCCGTACAAAGACCTACCTAAAGCCTGAAACATATCACCTTCCAACAACGTTGGTACTCTATCGATCTTGTGACCAGGAAACTCAATTGAATCATATGTCTCAGCAACCATTATGCAGCAACATCACGAAATTTTTCTTCAACACTAAAACGAACAACATCATCTGTAGCCCAGATAGAATCTATTACAGCAGTGAGACCTTCACGAGTATGACGAATAGTTTCCCAAACGTCACCATTTTCTAGATATGTTGTGATGATAAAATAATCGATAACTTTTTTCATAATTTAGCTCCCTATTAATTACACTATTATTATATCATACTTCTAGAACAATGTAAAGTGTTTTTTTATATTTTTACCAACTTTTTTCGTTACCGCTAATTGTTTTAGGGGTTTCACTAAGCTCTTTAATACGTTCATATGCTTTATACAATGACTCGGTTAGCTCAGCATTATCGGCTTTTAAATTGGCTACTTCCCGTTCGTATGATGCAACCTTTGCTCTCAGATAAGGTTGTTCATAATTAAGATCTATGCTGCTGTCTTGATCCATTTCTTGTACATCTCCTCTTGTAATCTATATGCCTCTTCTTCCCAAGGTAAAGCCATATATTCATCTGTTGTACTGTATAAACCTAGGTGTTCCTCACCCTTCCATGATTTACGAATGCCATGATCCTTAAGAATACCTCTTTCATGTTGTCTCACATGGACCATTTCATGAAATATGGCCGAAATAAAATCTTCCTCGATTAAACCTTTTTGGATTTCAATTTCATGTTCGCCTTTATTAATGCAACAATGATAGGCCTCTGCATCATCAGGGATATTAACAATACTTATATCAACCGTAAGGTTTTTCTTACGAGGCATTAGATATTTTAAAGCAAAATTAAATGCATTATGCACCATTCTCTGCTCTTTATTTGTTCCACCGTCTATACTTAATGCTATCATAGTACTATTATATCATACTTCTGGTTAAATGTAAACATTTATTTTTTATTATTTTTATTATGTACTTCAATCTTTACGTTATCACCAATTTTAACTTTAATTGCATTATGTTTATGATGTAACACCCATTCCACTTCATCAAACTCTTTAAACATATTTTCCCATAAAGGTCTCCAGTTATCAGAAAGTCTTTTATTGTTCATGTTACCTCGATCAGAGTTAAGAACAAGGTCTGTAAAACTTCTGAGATTAAAATCAAATATGGAATCAAACCCCCAAAGGTGAATGCGTTCAGCCTTTAAATGCTTAGCCGCAAAATATGCTGCAAAATGGCCACAATTAAAATCTGTATAGTTCTTTGCATATTTTGGCTTTTCCGTATAAAATTGTTTGATACGATTAGCAATTTTCATATGAAATGCAGGGTGTTGTTCACAATACATCTTTGGACGAATACCACAAATCCATTCGCCTGGTGGATTTACCTGACCTTCATTAATTGTTTGCATCATTTTAAAATCAACAATACATGTTGCATACATATCATAAATTTCAAATGGTGGCACATTACAGCAAAGCTTTAACCCCTTCCTAGGTTCAAGCTGGTAATATGAAGCACAATCACCATTGCCAATAACATGAACAGTTCTAGCCATTGATCACTCTCTTAATTTCCATCATACCTTTTATTTTATCTTTACCTTTTTTACCAGTGTGGTGGGCTATTTTAATAGGCCCATCATAACCTTTATCTGTTGCCAATCTCATTACATTCCACTCAAAAGGATAGTCATTAATACTACCAAGTCTTGTGATTGGATTCAAGATGCCGTGTAACACTTCTTGATCTCCAACATCCTGATTTTCACGTGTTGCTGCACACCACCTTCTTAATATATCTGGTCTACCTATAACCCCAACCACTCCGGAATTATGCCAGGTTTCTCCTCTTATCTCTGTCCAAGGTTTATCCTCAACCATATTTAACTTACCTGGAACCATCATTTCAAATAGAGGCTTTACATTTGCCTTTACCTCACAATCTGTATCCAACCAAACAGTTTTCTTTGATGGAGAATTATATAGAGCAAATGGTTTCTTAAACCAACCAGCTTCTGGTATCTGAGTAAGATCCATCACTGCAGAAAAATGATATTTTATTTTTTCCCTAAATGACTCAGTCATACCAAAATCACATAAAACAATATGTGTTCTATTGTGTTCTTTATAGTTCTCTATAAACCATTCCAATTGCCATTCGGTTTTAGAATCACATCCTGTAATTATACATTCATCATATTTCTCAGACATTTTCTATCCTATATGTTTCATTATATAAATGTTTGGCCAAACAACCTTCAGTTTTTTGTATTGTGCTAAAATTATCATTTGCCTCAGCAACCCAAGGATAATATTCCTGTAACCATGGAAAATTATTTTTATTTAAAAATAAATCTGTGGGTGCCGGTTGCGATTGAGCTGTTTCCATTAATGCCCAGGCCCCAGAAGGCTTTACAACGTATGCATGAGCACCGCCAAAGTATTCTTTTTGTGTTAAAGGGCCTACGCCAAATGTTGATGGTGTTCTAAATTTACCATATGATGGTGCACCAATTGTCATCACATGCATAAAGTTTACATTTTCTGGTAATTCATTAACTATAATTGCATCATGTTCAAATATGGCAAATGGTTCATTATGAAAGGCACATTTTTCCCATAATGAATAATGTGATGAAAATGCTGCCATGCAATTTAACGTACGAGAATATTTTTCATCAAAAGGATCAGGGTTAATATTTCGTTGTCTAAAAATCTCGTGAGGATTATCCTTTGGTGTGATGGCCGGAAACTTTTCAATTTTTAAACCATTTCTTTCACCAGATTTAATACACCTCTCAGCGGCCTGAACAGACCTTTCATTATCCATAATTGTAATCACATAACCTTGCATAATTTATCCTGTTGTTGTTGACGGCAACCCTTGCACTTTTGTATAAAATTTCCTAGTTACTCCAAGATTTGGAATAATTTGTTTACACATTAAAGCATCATTTGGCCAAGCACCATATTGGTTTGAGGCTTCAATTAAATTATTAGCCCCTGTTGGTTTAATTATATAGGCAGAATTTCCGGCGAGGCCTTGGGGTATATTAAATTCATCAATTGCAGGTACCGGTTGAATTTCATCAGTACCCTCTTTTACTAATTTATGAAATAGATTTGCCTTACGTGTAGCCATAAGTGGATTATTAATTCCAATCACGTCATATTTTGATTTAATTATTGAATCAGGGTCAAGTTTATGTACAAAAATAGCATCGTGTTCCATTATTAAAATTGGTTCATTTAATTTTTTACATTGATGCCATAGTCTATAATGACTCATAAAGCAGGCAATTCTTCTTTCTCTGTATGCCGTAGGATATGCACTTAATACCAACCCAGAGGCAAAATCAATTGTTTGCCCTTCCCAAGGATAAGTCCATTTTAATCCATTACCAGTTAATGACACATTTGCAAAATCTGCCGTTGTTGCCTCAAAATTTTCTATTTCAAATTTATTACCAACTGACTTTGATGATTTTACTAGTGCATCGTAACCATTTAAGGATACCTCATTACCTTTTATGACAATTGCATATGCTTTCATTACGATTCTATAATTCCTGCCGCCATTAGATCTCTTAGGTTATCTTCTCTACTTTTTGGTTTATGTCTAATATGAAGCATAAAAGCCTTTTCAGGATTTGGTAGATAACTACTCTGATCCCATCTTTCGTCCAAATACCCTTCTGGGTGTGTATCTAATTTCCATTTTGCCTTGACACACATTACATGAAACATACCCTCATCAACAAACATCTCTGGACTAATTTGCTTGAAAACTTCCCGCATGGCTGGATTAATTTGTTTTCTCATTAATTGTCTAAATTCTCTAGGCATTACATATATTGCACCTGACCATATTGGATAGTCAGTATTACATATTATTGGAAATTTAGCCTTAAATGAAGGTAGTTGTCTATGTCTATGGATGTCGTCAAATGGTGCTATACCCTTTGCCTCAAAGACATTTTCTGTACACCCTTTTACCATAAATTTATCTGTATCAAGAATTACTACTGTATCATATTCATCATACTCTTCATTGACAATGCAACACTTTTGACACTGGCCTCTTAAACCTTTTTGAAATGGTTCACCATCCAATAGTTTATATTCTGCCCCCAGACTCTCTGCATATCGACTAATATTCTCAACACTTTTTTCAACAAGCCAAGGAAGTTTTTTACCTGATTTTTCAATTTCTGCTAGAAAATGATCACGAAATGGTTCAAAGTGTTGTAATATCAAATTTTTCATAATATTTGGTTCTTTCTGCTACCACAGTAATGTTTAAATGTTGCATCCGGATGTGACTCTTCAGGTAAATCACAAAAACGGGCATGCGGTAACTCTAACTTTTTCTTATCTTTTAATGCACCTGTCTTTACTATGAGATAGTGCATGATAATCTCATCGTTTGGTGGTAATCCATCGGATGACATACTATTATGTATCACATCGGTATCCAGGCCTGCTCTTAGGGCCTGTCTTTCTTCTCTGGTAAATTTAATACAATTACCAAAGAACATTGGTTCGTTCTGGGTATAAAGCTTTGGCCATTTTCTACCATTTTTACTTGCACTCACTTCCTTCATTCCAACTTTATGAAGTCTACCTATACCAGGGTAGATAAAAATATTATCAAGTTTACCAGTAAACAACATATCCATATCAAGCATTAGAACATTATCATATTCATCATACTTTTCATTTAATAAGAATATTTTTTGAATAACCAACCAAGGTTTTGTTTTGGTATTAGGGAACCAATCACCCATAGGAAAGCCTTCAAGTAATTCATAATCAGCATCTATTCGCCGAGCATATTGCTCTACACTTTCCTTACAGACGGTAGCCCATCTAGGCATTGCACCATGCCAATGTTGTAAAATTATATTCTTCATTTTTTCATATATGTAAGCACTGTTCCAGCATGTGCCGATTTACCCTCAAGGATTTTTTGTTCAAGATACATACCAGCTTGTTCTGCAAATTCTGTAACCTCTTTATCATTGGCATTTAGTGGATCTTGAATTGTGACACCCTTACCATTCTGATGATTTGACCAATCAATACAAAGCCGGCCGCCATCCTTAAGTTGATCTCTCCAAACCTTTAATGTTTCAACTGGTGTAATACAATGGTCAAATGCATTTGTGTATACAATATCAAATTTACCAACCCAGTCATCATTAGTCTGATTGAAATCCCAGATGGTTGTCATTGCATCATTTTGTGCCTTTTCACATAATTCTGATCCCCAAACGTAACATTCAAATTGGGCTTTAAATAATTTTTGTTCAGCACCTGATCTTGTTCCATGACAAAGAATTGACTCAACATTTTTATCTTTTAATGCTTCATGTATGGCTACAATAGTTCCTTTTTTTACATAATCAATCTTACCATACTTAAAATTTGTGGTATCCTTTTGAGCCTTTATATAGTCGTCATATGATCCATATTCATATATTTTACTCATAGGTTCCAATCCTTTACCGGTTGATTCACAATTCTATGTATCTTATTCTTATCAAAGTTATCAGCACCGTTAAGTTGGATATGCACAAAGTTATAATTGTCTTTTCTTAGGTCGATTACAGGTCTTGGTTGTTGTTTAACACCCGGATCATAATGAACAGAACTATTCCATTTATATGGCATTAATTTCCAATTAAATTCACAGACCTCAAGCATTGCATGAATATAATGTTGGTCACAAGTATAGAAAGGAGGTAACTTAAATACACTTACAAGGTTGACATATTTTCCAAAATCAACCAGTTTTTCACGAGCTTTTTCCATGCCTGCTTTTGACCACAGAACCATACCAGAGTTATAGACTTTTGGTAGACCATCAAGTGTTCGAGGCATTGTCACATTCCATTTACGCTCAACAAGGTCAACCCAGGCCTCATCATTCTTATTATTAATACCACCACCTATGGTGTATTTTTTACGTGCAGATGGTGCATTTGGTTCCTCACAGATACCCACATCATGATCACCTAGAAATTCAAATATATTTTCATCACAGTTATCCTTAGGTACAACATCACAATCGGCATACATTACATAGTCATAATCACCATATTCATAGATTGGTTTAAACATACCATAGCTGGATGAATATGAACCTAGGTCCGATCTAAAGTTTACATCCTTTTCATATACATGTTCAGCACCAATTTTATCGGCATATGCCTTCATTAATTCAACACCGGCAAGATTACCTTTTTTCTCTTTACCATCCCAATATTGATAAATTAATGTTTTCATTTATTTTTACTCCTAGCATAGAACCAATCAAAAGCAGTATTTGCATATGGCTTGTATCCAAGGTCTCTTAATATTTCTATAACCTTGTTATGGACATTTTCACATTGAATAACTGGATTATTTTCTTTAATTGTTTTTATCATACCTGATATGACTGGGGTGATATATTCCTCTGTGTCTATCTTAATGAAATCAACATCTGTAAATTGATATGAATCTATTGTCCTACATTCAATTACAACTGGTATTTGTCCAGCCCATCTGCCACCATCGCCCCATCTGCTATCAATAAGCTTTTGTGTTTCATCTGATATAACAACATTGGATTCACTATTCACAGGATTTTCATACATTAATTCAGTACCCTTTTTATCGGATACACCAATATTATGCATCGTAATGTTCTGGACCGAACTGATGTTTTGATTCATAAAGTTAAACATTTTTGATGCCGGTTCAAATGTCTCAACATTATCAAAAAGCTTTGAATATTCGTATGCATATATCCCTATATGGCCACCGATATCCAAACATCTCCTTGTACTTGTGAGTTTTTTATTTACAATTTTCCAATCAATAGCAAAATCATTTACTTTTTTTTGAATCGAATATGGTTTTGTTGGAGGAACTACAAATTTCTGATAAATTTTATCCATATCAATTACCACCTGGGTGATGTCATTATGTTTTCAGGGTTTAGATTTTCTTTCATCTTTTCAGCAATATACCTTACATCATCAATAAGACTTACCGAAAGTGTAATAGGTTCAAATCCAAGACTGCGAAGGCCTGTATTATCCACCTCCAACTCATTCTCTGCAAGTTCTTTTCTTGGGTTGTCATGATATACAATATTGGACCCATAGGTTCTAGAGATAATTTCAGCCAATTCTTTTACCTGGCGAACCTCTGAAACTTGATTTAGGATTCGCACCTTGCCTGCCTCTGGTGGATTTTCAGCGGCCAGTTTTACACAATTGGCTGTATCCTTAATATGAATAAAGGCTCTCTTTTGACCACCGGTACCATAGATTGTAAGGTCATTACCTGTTGCTGCTTGTGAGATAAATCTGTTGAGCACTGTTCCATACACACCATCATAATCAAACCGGTTCATTAATCTAGGATCCAATATTGTTTCATCGGTTTGGGTTCCCCATACAATTCCTTGGTGTAGGTCTGTAATTTTAACACCCCAATTTTTATTATAGAATTGAAACAGTAACTGGTCTAGTGATTTGGTCATATGATAAACACTACCAGGATTTGTTGGATATAATATACTTGCATCAGATCCAGTCTCTTTTACAGTAATATCCAAATATCCTTCAGGTATGCTACCCATCTCTTTTGAGTAACCATAAACACCCATAGTACCTAAATGAACCAAATGTGTATTGGGAGAATGTTCTACAATTGCATTGAGTACGTTATGTGTTGCCGTAACATTATTGTCAACTGTATACCTACGCTCTTTTTCACCAAGCATAGAATATGGTGCTGCTCTCTGTTCTGCAAAGTGCACAATAACATCAGGTTTATCCTCGGCCACTTTTTGAGCAAACATTGGATAATCTTTTGCTATATCAATGTTATTTTGTCTTATTATTAATCCTTGTTCAAGTGCCGCAGTATTTCTATCCAATACTGAATGGATGGGTGTAAGAGAATTAGAATTTAACTCTTTATCAATGCCACGTCTTGAGTGATTGTCAATAATATGGACTTCATGATCTCTGGCTAATTTTAGAGCAGTAGGCCAACCACAGAACCCATCTCCACCTAATACAAATATTTTCATTTTATCCTCTAGAATAATTTACCTTGGCACCTTTTTCAATGCATCTCTTTACAAAAGAACTAAGATAGTCTTTATTTTCCTTTTTATCACTGGTGTAGATATGTATATTACTGGTAGGCATGACAAGCTTGGCAAGGTTCATCATACCTGAGTCAGTACCTACATGTAATGCAGCCTTTGACATTGCGTAAATAATTTTATCAATGCATTCATTTTTACCCTGTAGGTTTTCATTCTTTGATTTACCACCAACAGTTACTAGTTTATAACCTTGCTCTCTATAGTAGGCCTTAATTCTTAAAATTTCATCTGGAGAACATTTGGCTTGTGTCTGATTTGAATCCACCTGAAATGTTACAAATTTTTCTGGTAGTTCAAAGTCAAATTGTTTTGGTGTAATCTTTGGAAAGTCTGAAACACTTCTATAAATATCTACTTGTTTAAAACCTTTTAGATTATGCTCAACATAACTTGCAAACTTTATTTCATCCGTATCCAAATAAACAGGATAATATTCATACTCTATTGGCATGTCATAAAGTGTTTTAAAGAAATCAAAATCTTTAAACACTGCACTTGTCTGATGTAATTTTACAGGTTCTTTTGTCCTATCATGTAAAATCTTAGCCAGGCACATCAGATCCAATTTGTCACCCAGTCCGGTATACCGTATTGACTGATTCATAACAATGTTAATCATAAAACGTCCTTCATTAACTCCTCAACATTTTCTCCACGGTTTGGTAATTTATCCTTTAAAAAGAAATGTACAAAATGGGCATTTTTAATATGCTTTGGATTGACTGCACTATATAATGCATTCCATTTATATTTCAATGGTTGTAAATTCATATTTTCTTTACGGACCCAATAGTTCAAAAGAGTCTGGTCTGTGGACCATTTCCAAGCCCCTTCGCCATCAACAAATCTTTTAAACTCTGGTCTCTGGATAAACTCTTTACCTGTTTCACCACGTAGGTATTTTGTAATGCTTTTATTCATTAGCATTAGACCCATATTAAAAAACTCTGCTCCAGTACCAGCCTCAAAATACCAGTTAATGTCATTTAAAGGTCCATATTGCATCCGAGTATAATTATCCAATTTTTGTTTATACCAAGGAAGGATGGGTGCTTTCTTTTCAATCATACCAGCAAAATCGGTATCAGGTTTTAACTCATCAAAGATGTTAGGAGAACCAGGGCGAATCCAAATGTCTGCATCGACAATGCATATCTGATCATATTTGTCCCAATAATCAAATGCATTTTCTTTTTCATAAATAGGCAGGAAGCCACCATATTTTTCGTATGACTCCCTGCTTCTATTTGTAGCAAAAATATCAGGTTTTATTCTCATTATAGGATGTTTCTGCACGATATGATCTATGTCATATTGCTTACAGTATTCCTTAGCCGAATTTACACAATGGTCATATAATTTTGATTTATTGCCTGTATATACCTGATATATCAATCTTTTCATAATAACTCACTTTATTAATTATTTTTTGCCTTTGTCATCTTTGGCCTTACCCGCATAGGCTGATGCACCAAAGAATGCTGATACCAAAACAGCAATTGATGCAAAATAAGTTGGGGCGATATCAGCAATCAAACCTGCTGCTTCTGAAAGCCCAAATAGTGATGTGCTGAAAATTGCAAATGGATATAGTAATAACCCAAAGAGTGAAAACCATGCCATCTTACGAATAGCATCTCTTTGAGCATCTGCATCTTCCATTTCCTTACGTTTAAATTCAAGGTACATTTCATGTTCACGATCATCAACTATACCATCACCATTTGTATCAGCCGGGTGATGGGCCGGGGTCTTCTTTTCCTCTGCCATGTTCGTAGTGCTCCAATATTAGATTTGCAATTTCCATTGCACGATCATAACCATTGCGCAGACGATTTGACCTAAAGCCGTTTTCTGCGAACCACTCAAGTGTATTTATACTTGAACCAGATACAGGCATATTAAAGTCCGAAGTAAGTTCTTCGAACTCTGTTCTTAAATTGGTAACACTAATAAAGTTTATCGACATAGAATGGCCTCCTCTAAAGCTGGAAACAAATATTCCTCTGTATCATCTTCATTACACTGGAAACGAATACCGATACCACCGGCCTGTTCCCATCTATGTATATTCTCAGGTTTATCATCAATAAGAATATTAGGGCGATAATCCAATCTACTTGTGGCATACTTATGTTTGTTTGAAGTAAATACCATATTCTCTACAAGAGGTGGTGCAAAGTTCATTCGCTCCAACCATATACGTTTCCAATAGGCTGAGTTATTGGTATCACCACGCATTGGTGAAGAACAAATACCCCAACCAATTTCATTATCAAAGGCAAAGTGTTTTACATGTTCCACAATATGTGCAGATAGATTTGTTTCACGATCAAAGAAACAAGGGATCCCCCTTAGATCGGAAGA
>VMHT01052537.1_pt1 | contig 12227 bp, 31 predicted proteins | sample 4693611 | NCBI WGS metagenome assembly VMHT01 (sample SAMN12280063, study PRJNA550983) | marine metagenome | isolation source: seawater sampled from same location over 5 years 0.02-0.2 micron viral filtrate | place: USA: collected off the coast of southern California halfway between the port... ...
GCTCCAGTGCTTGTGCTTTGGTGGTGGTTCGCATCGGTTGAATTCCTTTGACTCTTTAATAATACACGATTTTGGTCCCCTGTGGGGGTTTGGTGGACACTTCGCCAACTGTCACCCGTGGTTCTCCATGAACTCATCTAGAGTGTAACCTTCTCCGGTTGATGTTTCTTCGATTAATTCTTCAACTGTGAGTGATTCCATGTCCTTTCGATATTCTTCTGGTGTTGGATCTTCTGGGTCATAATCATCGTGGCAGAGGTAATCCCACTCATGAACAAGTGCATCAATCAGTTGTTCTTTGGTGTAATTAGACATTTGCAAATCTCCCGTTGTTGAAGTTTGCATGTGAAAACTGCTCACGATTGACGAGTTTGAACATACCAAACTCATTGGTCTTGACATAACCTTCGCCACGACATTGACGATTGCCAATGTATGCACTAGGTCCGTTGTTTCTCATCATGAACAACATGTCATCTTTGATGGACTTGATCAAGAACCAGTAACTAATCAAACGGGAGTTGTTGAATGTTTCTGGCACAACTTCACGACCTTCACGAATACATTTGTTCAATGCTACTTGAAGTTCTGCTGCTTCTTTCTTGTCAGCAAATGTTACCATCTGTGCCATCTGACGTGCGAAACCAACAATCTCATCAAAATCTTCATCGACTTGCCAACACTCAGGTTGAACAAACTTACACGACTCAGTATCCTCAAAGATCTCCATGTCTACCATGTCGTTGATGACATAAGCATCTTTCATTTCATCATCGGTTGCATACAATGTATGAGGTGCGATGATGATATCCTGATGAATTACTTCATCAAAGATGTAAGTAATCGTATTGGGGCAAAAAGTATCATCACCACCAAACCCAATAAAATCACCTTGAACAATCCCGTCGAAATCAGGAAGGTTATCAAGGCAATGGTGTAATATATCAGCAACATTGCCAACATGATTGTCATCAATGTCAGAATGTGTTTCGTTAATCTTGATAAGTTTCTTGTTAAAGACCGATTTTGTACCAACAAAGAATCGACCCGTCTGCGGATTCGTACCCCATACAATCGCAGGAGCGCCATCGATCTTCGCAGAGATTTCACCATCAGAAAGGAACCAATCAAGTACAGAAAGATCACCCGTCAGAATAGAATCTTCGGGGTGCTCAAGGTGTGTGTTTTTCATACTGTTAGTATGGCACGGAATAAGGGACAAATCAAGCAGGTGTGTGGAGGTTGTTCAACTGTCACTCGATACCAGCATTAGCAGATAGCAAAGGAAAATGTCCAGTCAATTCTTGATACTTAGCGCATAATGAAGATTCATACTTGTAAAAAGTTTTGGCATTATATGTCATCTCATCTCCCCACACGTTGATAGTTGCCTCAGCAAGTGGCACATCAAATACATACCACTCAACAGATTTGCCTTGAGAAAGTGCAGAATACTGTTCTTCAGTAATGTGATAGTTTGTGGTTGAACATGTGCCAGCAGCTCTTGCTTTACGTGTGCCACAATTGTATGACTGATGACGCTTCATCATGCCAGTATATGTTCCACCAATCTTGGCAACTTTGTTATCAATGGCAAGAATGTAGATGCGTTCAGCATATTCTTTGTATTGCACTTCACGTCCCTTAGTTGGAACATACTGAATGGGATTTACGTCAGGATTCTTGATAAAACGTGCTTCTGGTTTGATTTCAGCAGTGCAAGCAAGATAAAATCCATGCTGTTCAGCGAATTGCTTTGCATTAAGTTCATCACTGAGATTAGTATTGTGCTCAGTAAGAGGTATTGGAAAAATAGTCATTTTGTTTTTGAGTGTAATGGAAAGCGTTATGCGTTCCTTTGACTCTCTTAATATACACGATTTTGGTGCCCTGTGGGGGTTTGGTAGACACTTCAACCAACTGTCACAACCCCATCTCTGCTTTGCGTTCTTTGTATGCTTTTATTACAAGTGACTTACCACCAACATTGGGAGCACCCATATTTGACACATACTTAGACCAATCTATGCTCTCAAAAATATCTCTTACATACGGTTGATTTGCTTTGAACAGATAATGTGTGGTTGTATTCTCTGGAACTTCACTATAATCACATACACGAATCTGTCCCCAGTATTTGAGTGCAAACTCCCAGTATTCTTGGTTTTTAATTTGCTCTCTCACTGCTGGTAGTTTAGGAACATTGTCACATGTCAAGAACATATCAAAATCTACATGTTTTGTTGGTGGTCTCTCTCTTATTCTAAGATCTGGATAACCTTTTGGATTTGTCTTTGACCAGATTTGCATACAACAAGGGACATCATATTGCTCACCATTGAATACAAAACTGTTTTTTGGCAAAAACTGTGTGTAGTATAGACCAAATGACCTATCCAACTGAAATTGCACCTTCCAGGAAGTTTGCCACTTAGCAGGAATAATAAATCCAATCAACTCACTGAATGTTGCAGCATGATTAAAGAATCCTTTTGCAAGTGGATTCATATATCCAGACCCAAAAGGTGGGTTTCCAACTGTTGCAATCCTGATGTTATTTGTCAGTATGGGATTGTATCCTGGATCATACTCAAAAAAGTCCTGTTTAGTGATACCTGGGCCCTCAGGTGCTAAATCCAAACCAACAGCATCAGCAGGAAGATATTGCAAAATGTTACCACTACCAGCAGAAGGTTCGATAACCATATCATACTGATCTAATGGAAACATTTCATTGATCTTATCAACAAACGTCTTTGCAATATCTGGATGAGTGTAAAACTTATCCAAATCCTTTGCCTTCTTACTCATACTTATTACCTACGAATTTCACTGATAGCGGGTTGACCTTGATTGAACACAACATCAACAACTGCCTGAACTTTCTTGGCAGTGCTGATACCCACTCTATCATAAGTTGGAATACAAACCAACCCAAATGTTTTCTCAGTGCTACCCAAACGGATCACACGACCAATCGACTGACTGATACCAATGTAGTCCATGTTACGCATGAAGATAACAGCTTCGAGTCCACTTACGTTGATACCCTCAGACAGAATAGAGTGGTGGATGACAACAAACTTCTTACCATCTTCCTTGCCCCACTCATTCAGAGTGTCAAAGAATACGTCACGATTGACTTTCTTACCATCGATGATTGCACCAGTCTTGGATGTGATCATCATCCAGGAGTATCCACGCTCCTTGAGTTGTAGACAAAAATCTGATTGTGAAACAAGACCCATGATTTGCTTCGTAGAACGAGCACAGATCAAAGTCTTGTCGATGTTGTTTTCATCGATAGTTTCGATGAGGTTGTCTCCATCCTCAGCATACATAACCTTTCTTCCCTTGATGATGGGCAGTTGTTTAACAACCACTTTTGGAGGAAGAATGTACCCTTCATCAACAAGCAAAGGAGCAGGAACATTACATAAAACTTGACCATAGACACTCCAATTCATTCCAGGTTTAGATGCAGCAAGAGAATGTTTGGGTGTTGCTGTGAAGAAATAGCAACGATTTGTATTCTCTGCAAAATACTCAGTCGCAGGAAAGAAGTTACGCTGAACACTATTGTGTGCTTCATCAAAATAGATGTTGTCCACCTCAATATCTGCTTCCATGATACGATGGAGCGAATGATAGGAGGTGAAGATGATAACATTCTCACCCACTGCGCGAGCAGTGTTAGCAAAGACATGAATGTCATCTGCTTTTGTTGTAGAATAGTGCTCTGTCTCACCACTATGAACGTGCATCACATGTGTGTGAGTTGTATCAATCAACTCAAGGAATTCACTGCACAGTTGTTCTGCCAACAGAATACGTGGAGCAACAACAACAGTCGTCATTCCGTTGTCGATATACTTACAATTCTCCACAACATCCTGAATCATACAGATAGTTTTGCCACCACCTGTAGGCACAATGATTTGACCTTTGTCGTATGCAAGCATACGATCAACAATATCTCTTTGATGTGGGCGGAGGGTGACCGTCATTCGTGTTCCGTTGATACCAATACTATAACGCACAGAGAGACCTCTGGGAGACCCTCTGTGCCACTTGTTCAATCGTCCGCGTCTTCTTTAACCTCTTCGACTTTCTTTGTCACCTTTGGTCCTTTTTGAACCATGTCGTTGTCAATGAAGAACTGAACTCGTTCACATCGCATGGTCAAAAGATCAGCATATCGTTGTTTCTGTGCTTCTGTATAACGGAAGTTTTGATCTCTCCATTGCTTCTGGAGATCTTTGATTTCGTAGAGAACTTCAGCAGGTCGCATATCAAACAGTGTAGTTGTTGTTGGTAAATTCGTCAAGTTGGATATTCATTTTTTCAACATCATCGTAGAATTCTTCTACGCTCGCATTGTCCCACTTCTCATAGTATTCCATCATTTGCCTGTCAGTTTCGAGTGCAAGTGTGCAGGGATCCATGTGGTTGGTTTGTTTGACTCTGTTAATATACACGGGATTGGTAGTCTGTGGGGGATTAGTGGACAGTTCTTAAATTGGATCAAGCAAGGAACTTTCGATATACTCCTTGCTTTTCCATCTCATTATGCTCAAGATTAGATGAACTGATATTCAATTCAATCATACCATCATCACGCATAATAATACGATCAGTTGCTACACAAAGCATGGAATAAAGAACGTCCATTCTTTTCTCATTACTTAAATCTACCGCCGTTGAGTTCCAAAAATTTAGAAATTGAGAGGAAAGTGTAGAGATTGGGCTATCCGCATCTTCCTCAAGTTCATTATCAAGAAGTTCTAAAAAAGTTTTACACTCTTCCAGATAACCATAACGCTCACAAAGAGCAACATATGCACGGACAGTTTTACGTTGAAGAGAAAACTTATCCATCAAATTTTCATAATCTCCACTGACTTTAAGAGAATTTGAAATATTCTTAAACCAATTCTCATAACTTGAAATAGCATTTTGCATAGAAAGACGCCATTTACGTTGTCTCTTCAAAATGTCACCAAGGATGGAAACTTCATCTTTATGTGCTTTACTATACTTTCGTTGAATTTCATCAATTGGATTACGTTTCTTATTTGTTGCAGTCTTACTGAAACATTCAGGTTGAACACCAACGACGACAATTGCAGTAAAGGTGCGATCTGGAGTACATTTTGCGATAGCAGCAAGACGATGTTGAAATTCGGTAAGATTTCCATCAGTATTAAACGTCATGGGTTGCCCATCTAACAACCAATTATTATTTTCAATACTACGAAAGATTTTGTTAACTTGAGATTTAGAGATCTTTCTATTATCCCTGTTAAAATAATCAAGAATATGTTGCGCCATTTCAGGAGTAATATCTACCTTAAAAGTGTCATAAATGTCACTCTTTGGATTAAATGGTAGAATTTTTAGATTGTTGGATTGAGTTTGTGTGCTTGTCATAAGTTGAGTAAGTCAACAGAATTAATATACACGGGATTGGTGGTCTGTGGGGGATTAGTGGACAGTTATTTGAGTGTCCACTGCTTTCAGGTTTTTCTTTACGTGTTCTTCCCAAAACACTGCATCTTCAATCTTAAGGAAGTTTGCAGAATGTTTTGCGAATCCCTTTTTCTTCGGTTTTAGATAGTTCACTCGGTACATCATGCCAATGTCTAATTACTCCAGAAACAATAACCATATTAGTAGTGAGCAGACTGACAAATATGATGCTGCGAATGATAGCAACATAATTGTCATAAGGTTTTGTTTTATCATCACTGAAACTCCCTAATGAATACTTCCATATCTGCCAAAGTCTCACCATACTTATTCTTCCTCGTATGAACATATTCTAATTCTTTCCAGTGTTTTGGAAAACATAGTAAAAGTGTGTGAATATATTTGTGTCTTTCATTCTTCGTGTATTGACAATTGGGTTTTGGTTTAATACCAGTTTCAATTGTAATATACTGATCATCATAAAAATATACCCAACCCTCAACATCTACGTGATCTGTCTTCCATCGAACATAATCATCAACTTGAGGAATATACTTCATGAGAACGCTGCCATTAAAGGGTTAAGATTTAACTGCATAGCACTATAAGGTCGAGTATTAGTTATATCTACCTTATCTCCGTGCTTGGTGGAGTTAATAGGCGCATGATAGCACCTCTTTGTTCTGCTGTAGAAACCCCAGATTGACTGAGGTGGTGTGTCAGTATAAGAGAACATGCCATGGTTGATAATCCAAATAGCAAGCATATTTTTTCGATGCTCTGTAACCTTGTAGGAGTAACCTTCTGGTGGTTCATGAATGAAATCAGGGGGCAGTTCTAGTAGGTTCATCATCAACGAAAATTCCCTCATAGTCTGGATACATTGTAGCAACAATATACTGTGCAAGTGTTACTGTAGGTGCCACTACATAAACCTCCACATTATATGGGAGTTGTTCATCAGTCTCACCACCTTGCATGGTAAGTTCCACCTCAACTCTCCACACATTTCCATTCTTGAGGTGTTGATCCCAAGAAACTGTGACATCAGGTTTCATCTTTCTTCACCTCTTTCTTTGGTTCATATGGATGTGCAGGTTTATGTTCCCTATCCATAGGTTTAGATCCAGTCAAATCTCTACGAGATTGATTACTGATGATGATAAACGCATCTTTGTTGTACTTACGCACACCATAAGGTGTTGACCATTTCTTGTTGTAGTTCTCACCCTGATGGATACCAGAAACTACAGTCCCACCAATCTCCACAATAATATCATCACCCTCTTCCCAATTTAGTTTTTCAACCACGGAATTGATCTGTTCAATAATAGTGGGTGCTTCCATAACGTGTTCTTCTGGATCAAGTTTTCCATTCATGTAGTAAATTCCTCAACAATTTTGGATTCAAGTTCCTCTGAAAGTGCATAAGTGCGTGACTTCAGAATATTTTCACGAAGATGTGCATAGTATTGACTATTAAAGTCTCCTTCATCTGCACTGGTAATGAGATCAAAGCACTCATTATCATCCTGTGCGATTACATTCCAAATGCCTCCATATTCACTAGATGGGAATGGAACATAGTGGTCAACGATGTAGAAAAGCTTAGTCATTGTCTCCGATGAATTACCTCTTAATTCTATCATGAAAAAAAGAATTCTTCAAGGTAGTAATCAACAGTCACCTCAAGTTCTGCTGCCTCCCTCTCAATTTTAGACCAAAAATCTTCAGCAAGATTTTCGTAATACTTTTTTTCTTGATCAGTCATAGTGTGGTGAATACCTCTTTAATATACAGAAGATTGAAGCAAAGTGTGAGAAATGAGGTCAGTTCAACCACCGTCTACCTGGCAACCTGCCATAGCACCACCAACCACACCAAGAGGAATCGCCCACAATCTACCAGCATCACGCGATAATGCAGCACCTAAACCACCACCAGCAATGCCACCTAAGATAGATCCTTCGATACAGGAATTGTTATCCACATCACCCACATTGGGGTATTGTTCTTCATTGTGATAATGAGGAGTAGTCTGAGGGATGTAATCTCGTTCACATGCAACCTCAACACGTTTGCGGTAAGTTTTCACATATCCAGGTCTCTTTTCTGTTCCTGGTACATATTCTTCTCTATATTCTTTGCGATAACACTTTTGCTCTTCAGCATAACCACCCCTAGACCTATATCCACTGTCTCGGGTTCTAGGACCACCAGCGAGTGCAGGTGCAGATGTAACACCAATTAGCAGTGCTGCAAGTGCTAGTTTCATGGAATTTGTTTAACTGTTAGTAATTTATATCAAAAAAAGACCCCTGTCAAGGGGTCTTGTGACACTATTCGGATTGTCTTGCCTTTCGTACAAGATATTCTGCAAAATCTTCCATCTTATCAGGATGTATTGCCCTAATATCACATTCCTCTACCGCAACTTTAATAGAATCGATTTCATTTTGATTCAATTCTTTATTCTTTGGTAGAGTCATTGGCAATCTCCTGGTATGTGTGAACATCCTAACACGAATGTCTCACATTATCTATAATCTTAAGGTTCTCTTTCGATTTTTGTCACGGGAGTTAATGGTTCAATTGATTCCATTTCCAACCAAACACTTTCAAGATCCTCTGATTTCCAGAAGTCATCCCAATCTTTTTCGGTTGCTTCACTAATCATTTTGTGTCTCCTTCTTCCTCAACTTTTTCGCTGCTTTGATGCGTTTCTTCACCAGTTTGGCAAATCTTACATCTTCCGCAGTATACCAGTCAGGATGCTTCTTTGCACGTTTGATAATAATCTTAGCTGCTTTTTTGTCCTCCATAGCACATACTTGAACTGTATGTGCTATTTATTTTAGTAGAGCTCTTCTTCTTTCTCTGTTTCGACTACACAATCACTGGTTGGATACGATACGCATAGTAGTGCAAACTTTGCTTCAAGTTGATCATCGTCTAAGAACGATTGATCACTTTGATCTACAGTACCACTGACAATTTTACCAGCACAGGAAGAACATGCACCTGCACGGCAAGAGTATGGAAGATCAACACCTGCCTCTTCAGCAGCATCTAAGATGTAAGAATCATCAGGACAATCAATAACACTTTCGGTCCCATCAGGTGCTTTAAGTGTAATGGAGTAGTTCATGTATCGTTTTGTTTGTTGTGAATATTATATATTACAGAGAAATGTTTGTCAATCCTCTTCTGTTTCGGTTTCAGGTTTTTTATTGAATCCAAAAGGACCAACACCTGGAGTGTCAAAATTACGACGTTTTTGTGCCATATCACAGACAGTTTCCATCACCTTAATTGTATCTTCTACAGTACAATTCTCTGGCATATTACGATGCACGATGTCAAAGAGTGGGAAGAACTCTTTTGCTGCATCATTCACCTCTGCGGGTGTGAGTGGATCATACTCTTTCATCATTTACCTCCAGTGTCATAACCAAATTTGTCATCTTGTTCTTTAAGTTTACGCATACGAATGTCTTCGTGCAGTTTTGCAATAGCAGCACGAACTTCAGGAGTATCATTATACTCCCATTCATCATTCTTTTTGTTCTTAAATGTTTTTTTACTCATACAAACTGCCTTAGTTTTGTTAGGATAATTTTGTATGCTTCTACTATATCACCTTCTCCTTTACGAAACAAGTCCTTATCAAACCGTTGCGTTTTATCTTTACTCCACAACCTCATGTTGTCTGGTGAGAGTTCATCAGCCAAGAAAAGATCGCCGTGAGCATCATATCCAAATTCTAACTTAAAGTCAACTAGATCAACACCACACAACAAAAATAGTGGTTGTAGTAAATCGTTAACATTACGAGTCTTTTCAATCAATGGTTCTGTATCGATACCCATCAACTTCACACGATCTGGTGTGAGTAAGGGATCATTCTTGCTATCATCCTTGAGAAAGAACTCAATGATGGGAGGTTGAATAAGGAAACCCTCGGTAATATTTGTAGTTTTTACAATAGAACCAGCTGCAATATTTCTACAGATGACTTCCACAGGTGCAATCTTTAGTTTCCTACATTTCATACTATCCAGTGAAGGACAATCAATAAAATGTGTTCTAATTGAATTACTTTCCAGATACTCAAATAACATTGCTGTCATTAAACAACAGATTGCACCCTTTCCTTTTGGATACTCAATCATCTGTCCATTTCCAGCAGTCACACAATCCTCATAGCGAATCAATACTTCCTCAGGATTGTCTGTTTCAAAAAGTGTTTTTACTTTTCCTTTTAAGATTTCATTCACAGTTTACCACCTACGAAAGCATCACCAACAACTCTTGTGTATTGCTCAAGTGTTCCATCTTGCTCACACTTAAGATGCCAACGTGACATCACTAGAACACCATCATATGTCGCACCAGTGAGAAAATTATCACCATTCTTTTTAATACTGGTGAATAATCCATACCTAGTTTCTTTGATGTAGAAAGCATCATCGATCCAATCTACTTCCGCAATCTCTGGATGTACGTTAATCTCGGTCATTTCTTACGTTTTGAATTGCTAGTAGTGTTTCTAGTGGAATCCATGTTGGATTTTCTTCCGCGAACTGTACTTGTACTTCCGTTACGACTTTTTCTAGTTGTTTGCTGTACGTTTGTCTTGTGTTTTTGACTGGACTTAAGGGATTTGCCGTCACGATTTAATACCTTATAATCTCTTGGTTTCAGTTTACACCTATCCAAGTATTTTTGCAAGTGTTCCTCACACTCAAAGTGGCACACGGTAAGTGCGACACCTTTCACATTATGACAATCTTTATTTACTTCCAATCGCCACGGAAATGTTTCATACGGAAACAAAATATGAAAGTCCGGGTCAAGAATACTAGATCGAATCATTCACTTCCCTCATGCGAAACCTTTTACAGTCTTTTCTTGTATTGGTTCAATTACATTAACTTTACAATCTCTCCACTTACGAACACATTGAAACCAATATACTTTCATCTGCTCATAATCATCAAAGACTATAGAACTTTGATTATCATTGAATATCAACTCATAATGATGTCTATCATATGAATCACTGGAAGTTTGAGTGAAATACTGTGGGTCTTCAGGTTTAATCAATTCCATCACATATACATCCTATCTTGTACAAATTTAATTTTATCCATCAATTTATAGTGATTAACTGATGGTGCTATTGATTCACGACACTTTGCAATAGTAAAACTATTTGTACATTGCATAACGTGATGAAGGTACTTCAATTCCTCTGGTGTAAAATTCATTTCAAATTCTATTGTGAGTTTTTAGAAGCATCAGGACTAGGATAAGTTATGATGATTCTTTCTGATAGTTCTCCACTAGAATTGTAAAGTGATTGTTTGTGCCAGGTTCCATTAACAATTTTACAAATGTTGTCAAGTTGAATTTCTATCATGAAACGTGAAGTCTGTTTGTCCATCAATACCACCTTTTTGTTTTGAGATAGTTAAGAACTTCCTTACGAACGTCCATCAATTCATTATAGCATAACTGATTGTGAGCACACTGACGAAGAGCAGGATCGGGTTTGATTACAGACTCGATAAAAATATCAAGTCCACGATTCCACTTGTCCTGTTTATTTTCTTCATCAGGAATCTGATTTTGATCTTTCATTTAATAATCTCCCAGTGATCATCGGATGATTCGTTCATCCAAAAAAAGTATTTACCACTGATAGATGCAAGGAATACTTTACCATCCATACGTTGTTCTACACGACATGAGTGCAACTGGTCCATCATGTTAGAAAAACGGTTCTTAGCTTTAGAACTTTTAGGTTTGACACAGAGAAATTCAGTTTTCATTTTGATTAACCTCCACAAAGGTAATTATACAGGGTTTTTAGAATTTGTCAAGTAGAACAGAAGTCACACGGACTCCCCAGTTCATCATCCAGAAGAACGATGCAATGAAGATTAACTTGTGAGTGGCAGTCATACCCCCTGTGTCTTGTATGCACCTACTATAAGACCCCCTAGGGGTCTCCTAGAGGGTCTCTGTGCCACTTTATTGACTGGTCGTTTTCTTCTTAAAGAACTCGCTCTCACACTTGTAGTAGATTCTTAATTGGATGAATTTAGGATCGATGTATGTGATAGATTGTGGTTTGTGGGTAAATGGATTTCGTTGTATTAAAATGTGATCGTATTTGTGAGGTGTCATGTAAACTCATAGGGCACCCCTATTTATGGTGTAGTTAGAACCCATGCTGTTGCTGGATCTGCTTGATAATTACTTTCGTTCCATACGTAATACTTATTTGCTGCTACTTCAGCATCAGTCAATGCAGGTGCATCACCAGGAGTTGATGGTGGATACCAACTAGCAGTGGTAATACCAATTGACCATGAAGCATAAGGTTGTGGTGAGATAAAGATATCAGTAGAACCAACTCCAAGAGTTGCAACATTACTCATGTAGGTATATCCAATACCTGCATAGTTGCCTCTCATATTAGCATTATATGAGGTCTGCTTCCAGTTGGTATCAGCACCAAGGAGTTTCTGACAGAAAGCAACACCGATGCTTTCCGTTTCAGTTCCGTTGGAATCGGATGTGTCATCGTTGCTCACAACAATGACTTGAGTGACGATGTTATCACCATCTAGTTGTGCGAAATGAGCCATGTTTAATATCTAAGTTTTAATGTTTTTAATATTTAGGACTATCAGTGTCCTGAGTTATTTATCAGGTTGGGTATGCGATGATGACAATTCCAGAACCACCCC
>VMHT01002234.1_pt1 | contig 12226 bp, 19 predicted proteins | sample 4693611 | NCBI WGS metagenome assembly VMHT01 (sample SAMN12280063, study PRJNA550983) | marine metagenome | isolation source: seawater sampled from same location over 5 years 0.02-0.2 micron viral filtrate | place: USA: collected off the coast of southern California halfway between the port... ...
GCGCTGCGAATTCGACGGGTGCGAGAATCAAGCTCAAAAAGGTGGCGTGTGTGTAAAACATGGAGCGGAGCTGAAGCGCTGCAAATTCGACGGGTGTGAGAACATAGCTGTAAAAGGTGGCGTGTGTATAAAACATGGAGCGAAGACAAAGCGAAAAAAGCGCTGCCAAATCGACGGGTGTGAGAACGGGGCTATACAAGGCGGCGTGTGTTGTAGACATGGAGCGAAGCTGAAGCGCTGCAAATTCGACGGGTGCGAGAACGGGGCTGTAAGAGGCAGCGTGTGTGTAAAACATGGAGCGAAGCTGAAGCGCTGCAAATTCGACGGGTGCGAGAACGGGGCTGTAAAGGGCGGCGTGTGTGTAAAACATGGAGCGAAGCTGAAGCGCTGCAAATTCGACGGGTGCGAGAATCAAGCTCAAAAGGGCGGCGTGTGTCGTAGACATGGAGCGAAGACAAAGCGCTGCCAAATCGAAGGGTGCGAGAATCAAGCTCAAAAAGGCGGCGTGTGTATAAAACATGGAGCGAAGACAAAGCGCTGCCAAATCGAAGGGTGCGAAAAAATAGCTTTAAAAGGCGGCTTGTGTATTGCTCACGGCGGAGGTCATCGGTGCTCTCGCGCAGACTACCATCCTCTCGATGCCATTCCTCCCCACGCAGGTTTCAAAAAAGATGGACAGAGGTACTGCCATTCTTGCTTCGCTTACCTCTTCCCCGACCTGGCCAAGATGCAAGTCCGGCAGGAGCATCTCATTCTGGCGGAGATCCAGCGCCGTCTCCCCGAGCTGGCAGAGTTCTTCACAGTTTGGGATTGCGCCGTGCCGAATTCGTGCACTCTGAAGAAGCCTGATCTCCTCTACGACATGTGGACGTGGTACCTTCAGTTCGAGGTCGACGAGTGGGGAAATCTACACGAGGACAACCGCGAGAGACTGCGAGAGATAAACGAGGCGATGGGCGACCGCCCAGGTATTGTGATTCGTGTTAACCCCAACGGGACGAAGCCCATGCTGAGCAAGCGCCAGACTACGGCTGGAAACTATGGGTACCAAGCAACAACGCACTTTGAGTCGAAGATGGACCAGCTAGAGTCCTTTGTCCGCAAGGTGGTGGTCCCTTTTCTGCATGCGGATAGCCCTTTCGCGGCTAGCGATGTGCCGACCGTGTACAAGCTGTTCTTCGAAGAGATATCTATCGCCGCAGTTTAGCTTAGGGTCCTTATGGTAGTTAGCCGTTACACAATACATACGCTTAATTTGTATACACCCTTCACTAAGTTTATTTCAAAACACAACATTTGGCGCCAAAAAAACACTAGCTCATTTTTTTTTTGGCTGTATACCCATGGCTAACCCTAGTCCTGTATTTGACATTAAATGTAAGATTTCGTCTTCGCCCGGCACAGTGGTCGTGGAAGTCTGGATGGGTTGCCATGATACCGTCCCGTCGCCGTCACTTCTCAAGTAAGCTAATCCAGAGCTCTATCCCGTGGACAACAAGTTTACCGCTTCGGAAACACCACCACCGCCCGTTACATTTAATACAGAGCGAGGCGTGATTATGATTTTTTGTTTTTTACAGGTACGAAAATATTAGATTATGGCGTTCTGGGATAGAACACAGTACTGTTTGATTCTGGAGACCTAGGGTAGAAAATCAGAGGACTATCGGGTGCATATGTAGGGCTCGAAGGAATATAGGACGGGCTCGAGGGTGCATATGTAGGGCTCGAGGGTACGTAGGACGGGCTCGAGGGTACGTAGGACGGGCTCGAGGGTGCATATGTAGGGCTCGAGGGTACGTAGGACGGGCTCTCGGGTGCATATGTAGGGCTAGAGGGTAAGTAGGACGGGCTGCTTGGTGCGAACGGTTCCACCGACAGTTCTTCGTCAATTGTCGGTGCCTCAAAGGTGTCCACCGAAAAGTCGACGTCCGACCAAGGATTGAAGGGATCCCAGTGATACTCCATTGGACACGGTGCTTCGCACGGTGCTTCGCACGGTGCTTCGCACGGTGCTTCACGTGTCTTGGATGAAACATCCACGACGTCGAAGGCTCCTGTACCACCCGGGAGACGTCGTCCCAGCATGATAGAGCAGCTTACCCCGGTACATTTATCCGTATCTTTTTCAAATGCGGCCCTGCAGAAGACTTCGCGGGTTTCCTGTGTTTCATGCCCCGATGCGAGATTTTTTTGGGCACGTTTTGGATTAAAATTTTGGGCAAAAACTTGCCCAACAGGTTCCGGATTTTTTGGCGCTCAGAAATTTTTTTCACATGATTTTGAGGTTTTGTTTTTCTCTGAGGCGGGTTTTCAGGGGAAGCTGTTGGGCACGTTTTGGACCAAAATTTTGATCCAAAACAGGCCCAAAAAGATCTTTTTTTTTGTGTGCTCACCTCAAAACTCGCCCGCTGTAGTACTGGTTGCTTGGTCTTCGACATACCATGCCTGCTCGCCGCAACCACTTTTCCGGTGCGCGTCATCGTGTCAACTAGCAGTTGGATATGACGCTCGTTGATGTAGCAGGCGGCCTCCATGACTGCTTTCATCTCGCTTAGCAGCACACTGTTGGCCGCCTCCACCCCAAGGATGCGGCAGGTTTCTAGCACATGATTCGTGATGGCCTCGGCGTGTAATGAGAGGGCCGCATACAAGTTCGAAGTGCCTTCTGTTGTCGTTTTCCCGTGGTGTGAAAATTGCTTCTTCACACCTTCTATACCCCCGACGACCGCGCTTTTCACGCTCTCCATGTCGTCTGCATGGACGTCGAAGAGCCAGAACTCCGACGTGCTGACTGTACCTACTACATGCTCCCTGCAAGCGTTGATTATCGCACTCTTGATCTCCAAAAAAGTACAGCCCTCGCACTTGTCCTTGCATAATTGTATTATGTTACCCCTGTTGACGGGCTTGTCGAGGCGATGGTACCGTGCGTGGGCTTCGTAGAACGCACTTGGAATCTCCGCACCCGGTGTCGTGTCATCTATCAGGTCCCCGACCACTACGTAGCGCACAAGGACGTCCTCCGTGGGGAACGTCATGCTCGGCGTGGATATTTTTTCCGTCGCGTTCAGGAGCTCCCGGAACCGGGGGACGCCGGCCGTAAGCTTGGCAGTTCCACCGCAGCCGGCGAGGTGGAAGGAGTTAAGGTTCATCTGGTGTTGGAGGAGCAGGTAGAGCAGGGGGAGTGGGGTCGCTGATGAGTCTCATGCGCGCAAGACCCCTCCTAAGCCCCCCTACCCAGTCGGCATGATTATGGACGGGACGAACCAGCTCGATCAGAAGATCAAGCTTTTGTTCGATGCGGTCCAATCTATCCTTCAACTCCTTGTCCATGATTTTACTTTCAAGGTCAGACAAAAAGGAATACCTGCGTCGTGGGACTCCCAATCGCGGTCGCGGCGAGAGCTCCCACCATGGTGCCCGGCTCGATGAGCGCCTTGTGCATGCGCCGCTCGCACTCCCTGATAAAGGGCTCCTCGGCCACCTACACAGATCCACGACGTCTGGCGCGGCTCTGTTCACGCCTAACTAAGCTATGTTGGTTGACGAGTATGTCTATGTACTCCTTAACGTTGAATCGCACATCTTCTCTTACCCTCTTCCAACTCACTTGCCCCACGATGTCGATATTGTACTGGCCAAAGGTTTCCGCAAAACCAGCGATGGCCAGGTACTTTTTGTACAACTGCTTCCTGGTCTTATCCGGCATCTTTCTAACCCGTTTGACGAAATCTAAAGCCTTCTTAATAGTGATCTTGCCCCTCCTTAGCTCGTCCCCGACCTTCTCTCCCCTCTTGTACTCGGGCCAGACACCATGCTTAGGATACCAAACCCATACACCGGGGCTGCTTGGATAGACTTCGAAAGGTCTGTCTGGGAAGAGCTTAAATAGCTTGGCAAAGAAGGGGTCGACGATGACCGGGGTGTTGTCCACGAAGAGTTTCATGTTTTTTTTTTACTTACCTCCAAGGTTTTCTTCTCCTCGGGCCAGGTCTCCATCAGGTCCTCAGCGACGGCGGGGCCCAGTATTTTTTTCGCCAGCTCCTCGACGTCGTCCCGGAGGTCCTCAAGGGGCGTCAGGCCATCGTAGCGAAGAGCAACGCGCTCGAAGTTCAGAGGAACGATCTTGCCTCCGACGTTCTCCAGGTACGTGGCGTCCAAGTTGTCACCGTTGTACACGCACTGGACGATGTTCCCGCGGCCGTCACGCACCGTGCCGTCGTAATGGACGCTCAGGTCCTCCATGAGTTTGACAAGGCGCCGCTGGTTTTATTGAAGTGTTTACAGCATTACGTCACCAGAATATGATGAGGTGCTTCCCAGGACACTCTTTAAAACCTTAGGTCGTGCATCGAGTACCAAAGGCGGTGCTGATCCTTGCTTGGCCATCTTGTCAAGCTCGGCGTTGTAAGTATCGTTCATGGATTCAACAATATTCGACTGCATCATACTGGAAGCCATGAATCCGAGAAGGAAACCGACAACAAGGCACGCGATTCCGACTAGTATGGGGACATAATACGTTTCTTCTTCTCTTCGATCCATGTTGTTGGTGTTTTTTTTTATTCAGGATAAAAGAAAAAAAAGACCCGTAAAAATGTACAAAGAGGACAGACAGGAACAAGCACATATACTATACATCGTCATTGCAGCCGTCATCCTCATGCTGGTAATAGCAATGGCATGGGGAGGAACTTGCGCCTACTGCAAGGCCAGTGACAATCCCATCGACTTTCTCATGTAATGATTTACCTGGATGTACCCCGTCCTTGCTGTCTTTACCGCCGTGTCTACTAGACCCTCTCTGCCTCCGCGCGCGTGAGCGAAGAACTCGTCCGGCGTGAGCCCCGATATGAAACTATTACGCACGTTGCCGCCTTCGATTGGTGCTCCCTCCACGTACTGCTGGCCAACGCACGTCGAGATCTGGACGATGTTCACGATGCTGCCTTTGGCGCCCGAGTCGACGATGGTCTTGAAGCAGTTGTCCGGGTCGATGTGCTCCTCCACGAGCTGGGCCGCCGCCTGGAACCCTTCTGGAGTTTTTTCTTCGCCCTGTAAATAAATGCCGTGGAAAAAAACAGACATAGCTGACCATCTGGATGGACCCGCAAATGATTTAGGCCTCCGCAGCTACAATTGGACCGCGAGTAAGGGGTTAATCAAGTGGGTTCTCTACGAGGATGCTACTACTACGTTCCACCTCTTTCGTTCACGGGAAGAGCGGAGGAAGTTTGCGAGAAAACTGCGCGGGAAGAAAAAGCAGCTGAAGGGGGTTCGACGCCTAAGGTTCAAGCGACCGCTTCTAAAGATCGTCGACTTCTTCGAGTGGGTGTAAAACTTACTATGTCCACGAGGCAGTCTTCGAGGCCCACCGACATACCATAGGATTGCTGCCAGCGCCCCAGTATACGTTGTAGATCGCTGAGCATGCGCATGCACGTTTCAGGAGAGAAATCCAACCAACAGGCGTGCACGATTTTTCGCATGGATTTTTTCCCTAGGGTGGCCACCACTCTCCCTTGATCCACAAGCTTAGGAACGTTCAGGTTTCCAGGAAGACACAAGGACACTAAATCCCTCCCCGTCCGCTCGCCGTGATCTTCTTGGAGGTCGTAATTCGCATAACAAACGCAGTCGTTGAAGAGGTCCTCGTTAATTTTTTCTGGAACATAAAAACAAAAACACAACATGTCTTGCATACCACGCGGATCACAATGTTCCATGGACAAAAGCGATCCCAACGCTTGTGTGGGATGCTGTAAGAGACCAGACGAAATGCACTCGGTGTCGTTCAACAAAGGCAAGACTTATTGCGGCATATATTTCCGTGAAAGGGACGGAGACAAAGATGGACGGTGGGGCAGCGCGGATTCCTTAGCCGCTTCGGCCATCGGTGCCGGAGCAGGAGCAGCGGTAGTTTCTACGAGTTTGGTCGGTGGTGGCAGGTTCGGGATGAACCGCCTCCTTCTTGCGGTACTAGTTGGATTCGTAGTCTACATGCTCATCAAGCCTAAGAAGAAGAAATGCAACAAGTCAGACCAGGGCCAGAGTTGCGGATGCGCGTGAGCAAGTACACGCTGACAAGGGAGTCTTGGCACAGCGATATCATTACGCCGTTGTTCTCCGCGGACACGATCTGATCCTTAACACCCATGACCTCTTGTAGCTCGGCGGTGGCTCCGATGCTTTGTGGGACGTGGGCGTTCATTTCATCACCCTATTATGTATGTGTTATAATAAAAAAAAACCCAACTATGCCAGGCCACGAAAGCAAAGAAGACCTCATATTCGGTGTGTTTGACAAGACTACTTTCTATTTAATCATAGGAGTACTTATTCTACTCGCCGCCGCTATTCCAATCTCATTTATGATCTCCAATGCATTATTTCCATACGAGAGTAAAATACCAATATACGTAACTTCTGGGGGAACGATGTACGCCCCAGTACCACAAGGCGTAGGCCCGCCAAGCAACAGTCCAATAGCAGGACCACCATCGGGACCACCACCACCACCACGAACCTTGAGCCCAGTGGCAGGACCACCATCGTTACCACCACCACCACCAATGTCAAGCCGTGCGGCAAGCCGTGCTGTATCTAGAGTCTCAGGTTACGGAATGAATTCACCTGCCATGTTTGTCCCATAACTTACGTCGAAATCTGCATTGTAGGGCGACGTGCAGCACAACGGGAGTCGGAAGACGTTTCCTTTTATGCGCTTAACTTTGTGGGACATCATGCTCTCTTTGTGGAGGCTTGGTTGCCTGTTTAAGTTTTTTTTTATCTAGATTACAAAACAAAATCACCCATGGGTACCGTACAAACTACACCAAGCACAGCACCACCAGCGCCACCAGCGGCAACGGCGCCGATGCTACCACCTAGGTTTCCTGAATTCTTGACACCAAAAGGTCTGCAGATAGCCAACGGTGTCTTCATCCAACCCGAGGCGGACTTGATGCGAAAAGGGCAGTTCGCCCGACAATTTGACGGCCTCAACTACTTCAACGTAATGAACAACTTACCCGATGCGATGAACTCTAGGGGTTTACTGAAATTCGACAAGAGGATGTCCTACTTGGCTAATATCCTTGGCGATACGACGATGTCACAAGTGCGTGCGCGTATGACGGAGGAATTCAAGGAGTTTTCAAAGAAGATGAGGACATCTCCTCCAAACTTAGATAGCCTCGTAAACCTAGAAAGATACACGGACGAACAGTTGTTCATACTAGGCATGAATCTAGAGGAAGGTATGGTAAACATCGGATTCCTCAGGCCCAAAGGAAGGTCGACCGCAACGGCAGCGGTGGCGGCCGCCGCTCCCGTCGTAGCTATGGCGGCAACGGGCGGGCTGGCAGGCGGGGGGCGCAGGGCACACAACAGGCTCATCATGGCTTTGGTCCTAGGGGTCGTGATCTACATGATACTGCGCCCGCGTGACGACAAACAGGCCTATTAAACACGATAGAATCGCCCGTCTGCAGCAGGCGGTGCACGACGCATCCCACTTGGATGTCGCCTCTCTTCACCCACTTGGCCCTCTTGTTCCTTTTCGTGTCGACAAGGTCCACCGACTCCACCTCTCCCTTGCGCAGTAATGTCAGCAGCTCGTGAACATTCAGGGCCGTGCACCTCACGGGCACCGTCTGGGTCCGCCATACCAACTCGGGGACTCCCAGCTCGTTGGCGTCGAGCCCCACGCCCGGACCGATGACCGCACGGGAGCTCCAGTTTACTCTTTTTCCCATTATATTTGAGCGCATTCTTCCGCGCTTCCCGGTCAGCCTGACCGCAAGGGACTTGATCTGTGTAGATCTCCCGGAGCCCTTCTTGTTCCCGTTGCTAAGGCGATGGAACCTGGGTTCCTTGTCCTGGTGGTTGGAGTTTTTTTCGCGCGTCAGAAACAAACAAAACAAACATGATAAACAACATCAAGCCACTAGGCATCGTAGCCATCGTGGCGTCCTTGGTAGTAATCGTTGTTCTGATTATCATCATGAACGCGGTCTTCAGCGGCATGCGCGCTCAGTGCCTTGATACGGACGACAAAGTGAATGACCCTAGGTACAAGCCCGGAGGTGTTTGCTCTACCGTTCCAAGGGAAAAATCTGGGTTCGAACAGTTCATATCTAGTGCATTGAAGATGGGATAAACTCTCTTAAGTAGTACTACGTGCAAGGGCGTATCCACAAACACCGGCCATCAAGTCGGCCGCCACGTTTTCCGCAGCGTCACCACCGTACTCTCTGTACCCTAGGCGGCGGAAGAAGTCTATACCAGGTTGTGTGTTCTCGTAAATCTCGAAGCCTATGTGTACTAGCATCATAGGAATGAATCCTAGTTTGGTCAGTTTGCCCCAGAGGTAGCCGAACAAGAAATGGTAGGCAGTGTACTTGGTTATCACCGCCGTCTGTTCAAACTTTCCGTAAAGTTTGGATGCCATTTGTATACGTGATACCGAAAAAAAATTTGAGACCATATAGCACGCGATGTAGTAGGCCAGCGCCTCCTCCTGCTTCTCCGCCGCGTCGACGTTATCCTCCTCATCGGCCTCTCTGATCTTCCTGTTGGTGCGTATGATGTTGACCAAGGCCATGGTGAGGTCGTCTTGACCCCGGAGCTTCGATCCGGACACTTTAGCAACACTAGGTCGAATCATCACTGGAGGGATGAGCAAGTTCTCTAGTACTAGACCCGCCGCCTCTGTGACTTCAGCCGCCTGGAGGATCTCCCATATCTCGTCTCCCTTCATGGCGTGTCCGTCACGCAGTATGCGTATGCCCTTCTTCAGAAGCTTGGGTTGTTTTTTCGCTTTGCATACGGTGCATTTCCCCTTCTCCGGAAGTTTACTAAGGCAGTTGAAGCAGACGCCGCGAAGGATGCGAAGAACAGTGCCCACATACAAAGGGTGCAATATTCTCCTGTTCAGCGTTATATGACCGGTATGCCCAGTGCACTCATCGGGTCGGCGGTTGCACGTAGCGCACACAAACTCGTTGGACGTCGACCCCAAAAAAAGACTGTTGGGTCCACAGAAGTGGGGTTGTCCTTTTTTATGCAGACTGATCTTCGATATCTCCTTGACAGACAGCTTGAGGACATCCTCGGGTGTAAGTACGTGAAAACTCACCGTCTCGATAGACATGATGTTTTTTTTTGTTTTGTCGGTGTTGGTATATTCTATCGGAGAAAGCAGGGAGATCTCAGCGAAGCCATTAATGACCCCTCTTAACTTTTGAACTTAGGGAGGAACCTAGGCAAGACGCAGAACTGTTTGGAGTACATCTCGCAGACTGGCTTGGATAGTGCTACTGCCAACATGAAAATAAGCAGCGCCAGCATGGGCATGGTCAAGGTCATGCCAAGGATGGAGATGCTGGAGGGCATGACGAAATCCTTGACGGTTTCCTTCTTGCCTTCCATTTCCATAGTGAGATTGTAGGGAGAGATAGACATTGTTGTTCTTTTGTTTTTACTTTAAAGCTTCCAGAAAAAACATACAAGGGGGGGCTGATGAAGTTCTAGATGTATGGTTTCACTTTTCCGCGGCACATCATGCACTTGTTTCTCAGGTGAGGACTGCAGGTAGTGCAGCATGTGTGTCCGTTGGCACAAACGACGACAAGACGCTTGTTGTCATCGAGACAGATGGGACAGTCCCCCTCCGCCAGGGACCTGGGTTCCGTCAGCATCGTACCAAAGGATGGTGCGTTGCCTGACTTTGGGACCTGGATGCCCATGGCAAGGATGGCCTTGGCAGACGCCTTCTCGCTGTGCGGGCTCACGATCCATTTGTACTGCTCGTCGACGGTCGCGGCGCCTATAGATGTGGCCAGCTTCTTGGACAAGAGGTGGGCCTCGTCTACGATGAGGTGCTTATAGGTCGTCGGTACCGGGTCCGTGTGAAGACAGACCTTGTCAAAGTTTGCCAGAGCCCTGTCGGTACGCTCCTTCGTGGTCATGACAGCACAATCACGGAGTTCGTTCTTCAGGACGCGCTCGATCTTCGTTAGACTCCGAGCGAAGCCTCCCCTAAGGTACGTGGGTCTCGTCTCGATGCGCTTAGTTATGTTCGAATACCACAGGTTGCTGTTCTCTCCTCCCATGACCTTGCATCCCAGAAGTCTCGGGCACAAGGGGTTCTGGGACACCTTTACGGCAAGCTGGGGCAGGAGAGATTCCGCAAAGTTGATGGGCATGTCCGCGGGCATGACGTAGCTTCCCCGTTTGGACCGGCGGAGGTTCCGGTTTGCCGCCTGCAGGACCTTGATCTGCGGCGGGGACAAGTGTCGAAGGCGTCCGAAATCTATCATCATCTTTATTTTGTTCCGGACCAAAAAATCAAGACGGCATGATCCTATCCATAGACGTGGGCACAAAGAACATGGGCATCGCCATCGTCGACCCGGACGGTCCGAAGCTTCTCGACTTCTGCCTGCTCTGCTGCAGCTCCGTGAAGAAGCCGACCATCGAGCGATCGTGCCGGGACGTCTTCCAGGCGCTGACGGAGTACCTGGACTCCTTGGACCACACCATCGACGTGTGCATGATCGAGGCGCAGCCGAGGAAGAACTGCAGGACGAAAGTGATATCGCACTGCATCCAGGTCCTCATGCTGGGCCGTGGATGTGCCAAGGTCAAGTTCGTGAGCCCCAAGAAAAAGCTCAAGGTCAAGTACGCGAAGTACAAGGACCGGAAGAAGGCTGCCGTGGAGGAAGCCAAGCGCATCGTCGTCATGTACCCGGAGCTCTACACTAAGTTCTGCGGCCTGAAAAAGAAGGACGACGTGGCGGATGCGATCTTGCAGACTCAGCTGGATTTTTTGTCCTGCAAGTAACAAAACATTCGATGGCTTTCTACACACCAAAAACTACGGCCGCCAAGGCCATCCTGAAAGTCGTAATCCTGGTCCATATAGTCTTAATCCTTCTCATCGTGCGACGCAACCTGTGTATGACACCCCAGCAACTAGCCCTCCGATGCATGACGGCCAGCGAGGGTCTGAACAACATGGACCCCATGGAGGTCTGCGCGCTGCTCACCTTCCTCACCGTGCTTACTGGACTCGCCTACTCGGCCGAGAGCGTCCTGGACATAGTAGTCTCGGCCTGGGACAGCCAGAAGACGGAAAAGGAAACGACGGTTGCCGCCGCGGCGACTACAAAGACGGGTATTCCCATCGAGCTCATCATAGGGATCAGCGCAGGTGTGGTAGCTCTGATCATCGCAGGTGTGGCCATCGCCATCTACTACAACATTAAACCCGACGACGAACTACAGCGCGGACTGCAAAAGGCCCTCGGTGCAGAAGGTAAGGACATCGACAAATACGTGGTCAAGGCCGCAGACGCTGGCGCTGCTGGCGCTGCTGGCGCTGCTGCTGCCGCCGCCGCAGACCTACCGTCCGTGCCGGCAAACCAACCACTGGTAGCACCAAGTAACTAAACATGGGAGTGGCGCGTGCCGACGAAGGAGCGATCGTGAAGCTTTACGGGAATCCAAGGGTAGTAGGGTCTACACTGCTTCATGGACTGTGTGACCATGGCGTACGCACGCTCGTACTTTTCCCTCCGGTGTTTCTGCAAGCGGATGAGCTTTTCCTTAACACGATCGGCAGCTTTACTCTTCAGAGTTTCGAGAAATATTGCATGAGTCAACATGTTTGTCATTTTTACAACTCTACAACATAATCTTCTTCTTCGTGGTCGTCTTCCAGCAGACTTCGGTGGAGCGGGATAGGTTCGACGGTTACAGGTTCGTCTATGACAATAGGAAGTGGGTCCTCGTACATACTTTTGTCCTTGTCGCAGCAAAAGATGATATTTCCCATACTTATTTTCTTACCATATAGAATAAACATCACAAAAACAATGGTAGCTAAAACTAGAGCAAGAAGAAAGCGCAAGGTCAAGACACCTTCGCCATCATCGTCATCGTCCAGTAGCGTCGGCCGTTCAAAGAAATCAAGCCCCGTCGTTCGCAAGAAGGTAAAGAGGAGGGCTGTCAAAAAGAGGAAAGTCACATGCCGGAAGATGTCGGGTAAAGGAGGTTGCCGAGAGAAGATCGCCGACATGCGGCAGAAGATTCTGGAGGCACGACTCTCTACGAGGCCCGTAAAGAACAACCCAGCCCTCGAGAACAAAATGAGGCGGGTCAATGCCCTCATCGTGGAGAGGAGCGGTAAAGAGCAACAGCTCAAGACGGTCGAGGAAAA
>VMHT01009005.1_pt1 | contig 12223 bp, 7 predicted proteins | sample 4693611 | NCBI WGS metagenome assembly VMHT01 (sample SAMN12280063, study PRJNA550983) | marine metagenome | isolation source: seawater sampled from same location over 5 years 0.02-0.2 micron viral filtrate | place: USA: collected off the coast of southern California halfway between the port... ...
AAGGTGATTAACGGCACTAAAGTAAGATGTATCTGTAGTTAATCCAACAGACATGTTGGCATCACTTGTTGATTCAAGTTGATAGTCAGAAAACTTTTTAAACCCTAAAGTGTGATTTAAACTAGAAACAGAATCATTCCAAGTGTCATAAGGAACTTTAGATTTAAGTGAATATGAAAAATTTTGATAATAAAAACTATCTTGAATTTTTTGAAGATCTTTATTCAAAAATCCAACATCATTTTGCCAACCATCTGTAGATTTCGAGAAAGAATTTAAATCTGCATAAGTTTCAAATGATTTAATAGATGATGCAATTCCTTGAGTTTCTGAACTTTTTCCTTTTACAATTTCTCCAACTACAAAATTTTCATCAGAAGAGACTTTTAATGTTGTAGTTTTTACATCCCAACTATCAACAATTCCAGATGCAGAATCTGAAGTTACAACTTCTCCTTTAATATATGTTTTTGTAGTCAGTTTAGTTTCAAAGATTGGAAAATGTTTTTGTGCAAGCATTTTTCCAGAAGAATTTATAATGTCATAATTTCCTGGAATTTCACTTCCTGTAAGAAAATCTGATACGTTAAACGAAACATTACCAATTCCACCAAGATTTTCAGTAGTTGCAGTTACTGGGAACAATTGATAATCATAGGCAGAGGAGTTATATCCTATTCCAGTTGATCCAACACCAACACTTGTATTTTCAATTAAGATTTTATCCCCAACAACAAATGGGAAAGCATTTATTGTGCTAAATCCTACTGATAGAGTTGCCGTGGCAATTCCAGTTGATGATGTATAAGTTATTGAATTAATGCCAACACCAGCTCCACTTTGAGTTGGAATAATTGTTGGTGTAACATTAGACATTCCACCAGTATTTTCAAGAATTTCTATATTTGATTTTCCAGGTGTTACTTTAAAATCTACTTTAGGAATTACTTTTTTAGTCCTTCCATCAACAACTACTAATTTTGGTGATACTATAAATCCTCTACCAAATGAAGTAATTCCAATAGATTCAAATGATGCAAGAGAATCAATTTTAATTACCTGAGGTAGAAGAACTCTAGGATTAAGAGTTTTGTCTGATGGATATTTAAATCCAATATCATTAATATTGATAGATTTTATAGACCCAACATCAGATCCAAAAATTTCAAAAATAGCACCGTTACCAGAAACACTTGTGACTGTGGTAACTCCAGGCAAAGAATAGTAATTTGAACCAGAATTTATTATATCTACTTTAGAAATTGTTCCATAAGTATGAGTACAATCAGTTTCATACGAAATATCGGCAGATGTTCCATAGGATAATTTTTCTGGAACGTTCACTACAGAATATGTAAATGATGAAGTTGTTCCAAGTCTTATAGTATGTTTTCCATTATAAAGACTTTCTTTTGTTTTTATTTCACTTCCAGAAACAACTTCACTGTCAGTAGAAATTCTTTCTTTAACTTCTGGAATAGAACTTTCTTCTAAAACATTTAATTTATAATATAATATCTGTGGAATATTTTCATTAACAGTTAACGTAGCCTTTGCTCCAACAGTACCAACTTTCCCATCTTTTAAAAATTCAAATATAGTGCTATCACTAGACTTATTCCAAAGTTTAGTAAAGTTTTTATCTGTATAAAGATTGAAATCAAATGCTGAGTATAATGTTCCCTGTTTACTATAAGAAAGTGAGGAATCTGAAAGATCGAATGTTACTACAGAATCTTTGTATAAACTTATTGGTGGGTTGATTGGACTAATTGTTCCAAGAGAAGCACTGGTTATACCTACAACACTTGGTTTTGATTGAATCGAATCAAAATAAGTATCTGCTAATCTTATGTTATTATTATTGACTTTAACAACATAATACATCTTTTCATTTTCCAATCCTTGTGATGGAGTTGAAGAGGTGTGGATTACTTTATCTCCAGTCTTAAATCCATGAGAAGATAATGCAATCGTATTTGTTGATGTGTTTATTCCAGCAGTTGCAAAACCAATAGGATTTATTATAACTCTTGAGTTATAATCATCATACTTTACTGTTACAATACCAGTATTCTGTGGATTCACATTTACAAAAATATTATGAGGAGCACTTAAACCATGAGTTGCCGATGTTGAAACAGTAACCAAGTTTCTTTGAACATCTCCCGTAATTACATCATAATTCGTAGTGAAACTATGAGTATCTCCTGTTCCTACATTTCTAAAGAACAATGTAGAAGAATCTGTATTAGCTCCTCCGACAAAATTACCTGTGGTTCCAAGTCCAACTCTAATAGTTGCAATTCCAATCAAATCTTCGGATATTTTTGCAACAAATAATGTTTGTCCATCAGATAAAGTTGTTCCTACACCAACGTTCGTTTCATCCTGAACAATAATACCATTTCCACCATTCCCTGGAGAATATGTTAGTTGATCTCCAGTTCTTAGATTATGATTTTTAATAAAAATTGTTTTAGTTGGAATAAATGCTTGAGTTGCACCAGATCCTGGATTGGCAAAAGAAATTGTTGTTCCAATACCAACACCAGCAGTTGTTCCCAATCCAACAGAACTTGAAGGATCAAAATAAATTTGCTTGTTTAAAGTATGTGCATAATCTGTTTTAAATCCTGCATTAATTTTGATTTTTCTTGGCACTTCATAGATAAACTTACCGATCGTGTGAGAGGTGCCTGTAGTCCCCTCTACTGCCCTTAAAACCCTAATTCTAGAGGATAGTCCATCTACGTTTAATACCTTTACTTTTTCCGTTCCTACCGAGAGAATGTCATTTTCTCTTATGCTTGGATATGATAAATTACCGGTAACTCTAAAGTAAGTAACAATACCAGTTACACCAGTAGTTCCTATTGATACTCCAGTGCTTCCTACTCCAGCTAAAGTTAATCTATTAGTCTGAATACCAGCGTTATAAGAACCTTCAATTCCAGAAGATGTTGTTGATAATCCAGAAATTGAAATAACATCAAGATTTTCAAAATTATGTGGATTGTCTGCAAAAATTAAATATTCACCTTTAGATTCTCCGGGATAAAACTCAACATTTTCCAGAATACTTGAAGCAACACTAATATTGTTTACAGATCTTCCTTTTAATCTACTAATCTTTGCAGATACATTATTCCCCCCTGTCTCACTATTATCAAATACTAATTCCTCACCAACTCTATACTCATTGCCACCAGTTATGATGCCAACTTTAGAAATTTTCCCTGGTGCGGTTGATATTACATCCGCAGTTTGATTTAATTTATTTGGAATATACAAATATGGATATTCAGAATCACCTTCGATTAAATTAAACGGTCTTGTATTTCTTCTCCATTCGTTTTCTGTAAGATTATAATCATTTTGATTTGATGATAGTTTATAATTAAATTTATTTGGAATTGATTGATAATTTTCACCTATTGCATATGGAAAAACAGGTTCTCTATATTTTTCAAATATTCCTGAAGTTGCAGAAAATTTGTCATTAGTGGTTAAAAAATATGCATAAGTTCCATTTGGATAATCTGGAGTTATACAGAATCTACCGTTATTTTCATCAAGAACAGTTTCATCTGGCACTTCATAATGTATGTAATCTTCGACGAAGAAACCTTCAGGAAAAATAGAAGTTGGTGGTCTATTTTCACTTAAATTTAATTCATATCCAGATTTCATTTGAGATATTGTACCACCAGATTTTTTATTATATCCATATGGACCATAAATTGGATTGCCATCATATGCAAATCCAAGAATAGGTGAATGGTCAGATGATTCTTTTTCAACGCCATTGACTTTTAATAAATCAAATTGTCCATACAATATATTTCCATCTTGATCTAAAGAATAAACAGATTCTCTTAATTTTCTTGGAGCATAAACATGGGAATATTGAAGTTCTTCTTTTCCGTCACAGATTATACCATCATCCTCAGTAAAATATGAATAATATTTTTGGTATAAGTTTACTCTCCAAGATTTAATATTTGCCCTAAATTCAGGAAGAACTTGTGTTGATCCTGAAGGGATAACATTTACAGTTGTAGTATCTGAATATCCAGATCCTGATTCAATTATTTTAACAGAATCTATTGATCCATTTTTAATAATTGGTGTTAATACTGCACCAATTCCATTACCAGTGATTATAAGATCTGGATTAGAAAAATATCTACTTCCTGAATTTAATACAATAATTTGAACTATTCTTCCGTTACTAATAATTGGTTTAAGTTGAGCATCAATTCCAGAATCTAATGATATTTGTGGTTGATAATCTAAATTTATAATTTCGGAAGATCCATATCCAACACCAGTATTTTCAAGGTGAACTGATGTTATTTCACCTCTAACAATTGGTTGTAAAGATGCTTCAAAAGTTTCTGATCCAATAGACGATATTCCAATATTTCCAATAAGATTTACTGAAATATCTGGATAATTAAAAATATGAGTTCCATCACCAACAGATTTAATATCTACGTATTGTTTTGTTCTATAATAAAATTCTACGTCGGATGCAACTCCAATCTGAGATAACTTGAAAGAATTATTATCGACGTTCGTCAAATAATATTCAGTATCTAAAGAAAGTCCAGAAGCAGCAGTTCCGGTACATGTATATTTTACTTTTTCTCCAGATTTATAATCATGATTTGAAATTAAAATTGAGTCTGTGGTTGTGCTAATACCTAATGAGGAAGATGGTGCCGTTCTTTTTTTGTTTTCATACCCAGAACCACTATCAACAATATTAATGGAATCAACTACTAATTTTTTATCAAAAGATTGAATTGAATGTTTGCCAATACCATATGATGTTAAAAATACAGTGTTAATCCCAGAAATTGCATCTCCTTGAGTTTTATGCAGTCTGATAGAAGTGTCATTAATCGTAGAAACAAAATAAGACGAATTAGTTACTATGCCACTTATTCCACCTTGATCTGATGTTTTATAAATTACTTTTTCTGCGTTTCTAAATTTATGATATGTAGAAAATCCAATTATAGATTGAGATGATGTAGTCCCAATAACAACTTGATTTGATACTTCATCTGCAAAAAATTCTACTTTATGAATAATAGGTTTTGTATTGACTTGACCAAAAGCACCTGTTCCATTTCCACCTACAATTTTTAGGACAGGAGTTTCTGCATAATCAAACCCAGGATCTACAACTCTAATTTCATCAAAAGATCCAGAAACAGCTGCATATCCAGTAGCACCGGATCCAACAGAGTCTTTAATAATTAAATCAGGAACATTTATTACATCAATATTTGTACCAGGAGAAAGAATTTCAATATTTTCTATTTTTCCATATCTGACTACATCCTTTGACTTATAATTTAATAATTCAACACCATTGACAAACATTCCAGTAAATCCTGGTTCTGTTTTGTTAATTGATCCATCATCAACAGGTTCAGAAAATTCTCTTAATATTTTTTGTGATACTAAAGTTTTATTGTTAAATTCGTATGGTTTTACAACACTATCAGATACAGTAACTTCATTTAAAACTGATACGAAAACGGAATTTAGGATATTATTTCTACTTTTTGCAAATTGCACAGTAAATCCATTAATTCTTTTGATAAAATACAATCCATCATCAAATAAACCAGTTCCTCTAACAATTCTAGATGCAGAACTACCAGAATCATCAATGTAATTTTCGTTAACTAATCCTGCTGAATAATAAACAGAATCTCCCGTGTATAGTCCATGCTCAACACCAGGAGAAATTTCAAATACATTTCCACTAAATGTTCCAGAAAAAGTGACAGATCTTGTAGAAGCATCTAATAATTGAGATCCATAATTTGGAATTGATGGAGATGCAACAAGATAGTTGTTTTCTTTTTTATAAACATTATCTACGTCAGTAGAAATTAAAGAGATATTAGAAAATGTTTTTGAAAATCCTTTTGAAATATTTCTTTGAATTTTATATGTTAGATTTGAATTTAATACTCCTTGTCCTCTAATAGTAAAAGAGTTTTTAGAAATATCTGATATAACTGTGGATATCCTTTCAATTCCATCACTTGAAATTAATTTAACTGAATTACCGGATTTAATAAAAGATTGAACATTTATTGTAAATTTATATGTGTTATCAGAAGAATCTAATAATTCTAATTTATTTACTTTATAGATCGGAGATACATTATAAATCCAATTATTTGTTTTCTTGTTATCTTCCGAAACTCCAAGAGTTGTTACATTAAGTTTCCCACCTTTTGGCAAATCACTAGTGTCTGATGGTAAATTAATTGACCCTAAGACAGAATTTATTCTGACTTTAATAATCTCGTCTTGATTTAAACTAGATCTACCGTAGGAAAACGTATTGATACCAACTGTAGAAGCATCAGATATTTTATTTGTTAAATTGCTAACTCCAAAAAATTGAGTTAAAGATTTTGATGTATAAGACAATACTCCTGTAGTAGCATCACTATATGATACATACAATTCTCCTGTAGTTCCAAATCCAACAGTAGAATCTACATCAAGCACTGATGTACCTGATTCAACATTTCCTATAACTCTAGTGGATGGTTCTACATCAAATTCACCATACATAGATCCACTTACACTAATGTCTCTATTATACCCACCATCAAAATTAATTTTATAGAAAGTTTGACCGTATCCTACGGATATTTTTTCAATATCGGTAATTGGTGCATATGCTTTGCTTAAGTTAACTCCAAATTCATAATCATCTTGAAATAATGTTGCATTTTCTAAATCTGTAGGATCTCCTTCAATTGCTTCTACTACTAAACTATTAGTAATCTTATACTGAGCATTTGAGGGAGAAATTAAGAAATCTCTAGGTTTAATAATTTTTACATCTTCATTATATAAAGCTTTGAATAAAATTTCAAAAGATACATCTGTCCCTTTACTAAGATAAAAATCTTTTGCTTGTTTTACAAACAAATTTTGATTTAATCCTGATGATAAGGTTCTATCTTCAAATCCAGGCAAAAATTGATTTTTTGTTTTTAATAAAAATTCTTTTAAAAATAAACAACTTAAGTTTTTAACAACAGACCCTTCTTCATGGTCTTCGGACTCAGTTTCTACAAATACTACTTCTTCATTACTAAGTTCACTTTTATAAGAAGTAATTCCAACAAATCCTCTAATGCATCCAGTGAATGCAAAATTAGTTTTTCCAGTATATGTAATTACTTCATCATCTATCTGTAAGAGTCCATAAGAGTCTGGAAATCCATTAGTTCCAGTTGGTGATTTTCCAGGATCAACATTAATAATTGTTGCATCAAATTCTATATCATCATTCAATACTACAGATTCATTTAAATTTGTAGTTTCATCTAATTTGATATACTTATCAATATTTTGAATCAAATCAATTGGTCCACCTTGATACTCTTGACCAAGATAATATTGTTTTAAAAATTCAGAGATAAGTGGAAAGTCTTCCTTAACATATGCAGGAAGTTGACTGGATACAATAGTATTAAATTGAACTCTAGTTTCTGACATTTTATGAATTTATCTTCTTAGTATGAGATTGAACCCGATGAGGATGATCCAGCTGTTGATGTGGATGTTGGTGTTGATGTTTGTTGAGTGGTTGTATTTGACGTGGAAGTAGAGGAACCTCCTGTTGGTGTTCCAGTGACAATATTTGCTCCTGGACCACCTGAACGAACCAAATTACCATTTGGATAACTTGAAGATACAGTGTAACTAGATGCAGATGGGTCCAATCCAGATGCTATATCATCAACAACAGTTTCAAAATTACTGTTACTTATATCTAGTTGCAAATAAAGATCCTGTAATCCGACAACATCATTTGAAGTTGGAGTTGACTCAATCTCAATAGTTGGTTGTCCATCTATTGTTTTTCCTGCTAAAACATTGATAGGATTTAATGTTATAGTTCCACTTGTATAATTAATGAATCCCACATTTCTTCTGACAATAGTAGGAGACTGAGATCCAACAGATGGTAAAGTAAACAAAAATAAAGTTCCCGTTACTCTGTTTGTATTGGGAATATCAGACAAATATACATTTTCTTGAATTCCTGCAATTCTAAATGCAGATGTCTTAATATTATACCCACTCATATTTTTAATATGGAAGGAATTTCCAAATCCAATTTGATATTCTGCAAATGTATTTAAAACAACTCTCAAATCTCTTCTCATAGCCACAGTTGTGATATTAGAAGTTACAGATTCATGACTATCATCAACCATTTTTAAGAATTTACTATATTTAAATCTTGCACCATACTTATTCAATTCTGTAGACTCAGAATACTTTGTAGTGTTGTTTTGAACAACTGTAGAAACAAAAGGTGCTGATGGTGCAAAATTAGTATTGTAATAAATTTTCGTATTTACTTCTAAGTACAAATATTTAAGATCTAAAATTTCTGGAACAATACCTGCAACAGAATATTTCTTTAATTTTGTTTTTATATTTTGTTTGATTAAATTTGGAATAAAATCTCCAAATCTAGGTTTAATGCTAATGAATACTTTGCCGTATTGTGGAGGAACTAACTCTTCACCACCAAAAACTGAAATAGATTCTGCTTCTGGATAAATTTTAGCAGGAATTAGTGTTTCATAATCATTTGCTGTTAGAGCTCTATTTTGTGAAGCATATATTCTTGGTGCAAACTTCTTAATTGACTCTACACCTTCAATAGGTTCACCTCCCGATGATGAAATACCAGTTGTTAAGAGTGAAATTCCAGAAGTTACTGTGTATTCTTGAGAATTTCTTGTATATGTCAATCTGCCAGAAAACGTAAATTGACTTATTCCATTTGCGGAATCACCACTAGATGTAATATAATCGATAGTAACAAAATTATTATCATCTAATTTATTACCAAAAATATTATCACCAAAAATTACTTGGTATTGTTCATCTTCAACTTCTTGAAGATAATATACTTTTGAATTTGAATCAATATCAAAAAGACTATCTTGACGAGAATATTTTACTCTTCTACTAGACTGTTCATTTGGTTTGACTGTAACAGTCATTAAATCAGTATCAATGCCACTATTTGTAAGAATAAATTTTTGATTGGGTACTCTAGCATTATATGTAAAATTGGATGTAAGAAGGTTTCCCTCATAGATTGAGATGTTATCAAATGATGCAACACCATCAAAAACTGGAACTGTTATATCTTCTAGTATACAATATGCAAATGATTGATTTCCAAAAGAACCCTGAGTCGTTGCTATAATGCCCTTCTTTAACGTTATTGTGCTCGGTGTGGGAGTTATGTTAGAAGTATCAACAAAGAACCCTACTGTTGCTCTAGATGCCGTTCTGGATCTTGGAAGATATCCAATGTTTCTTGCAAGTGAAACAACATTCTCTCTTAATGTTGCACTATCAATAAAAACCTCATTTGCGACCATGTTCGCATTATATGAGGTAATGTAAGTATTATATGCCAAAACATCTAAAATTGTTGAAAGATTAGATCCTTCAAAGTCATAATCAGTAAAATTAGAGTTTTCTTTTAGATATTCTCTAAGTGTTGTTTTAACCTGACCAAAGTCTAGGTTTGTGAAATTAGCTAATGGCATTTTTTACCTAGTTTTCTGCAAAACAAATTGTAATTCTTGTGATGGTATATCAGCACCAACAATCTCATATACAATAGTTGCATCAAAACTATTGTTATCAAAATCGGGAGAAGTGGTAACTTTAATTAAATTAACCCTTGGTTCAAATCTTTCAATTGATTCTGTAATCTGGTCTTTGATTATAATTGCCGATAAGTTGTCAATATTTTCAAAAACTGATTCACTAATGGTAGAACCAAAAGTTTCATCAAAAAACTTCTCACCAGGAATTGTAAATACAATATTTCGTATAGAACGAGCAATTGCATTTTCATTTTTAAGTGCAATTAGATCACCAGTCAGAGGATTACTCTGAAAGGTCATACTAATATCTTTAAAACCTTGACTTACCCTTTCTAAAGGCACAAAAATATGGCGATTATAACTTATTTATTAAGGTAATTTAGCAATTTTATTCGTATAGTGGTTCTGGATCGATTTCGGCTTCAAATAATTCAGTTTCCTCTAAAGTATCTCTCTTTTTGGGAGTTAGATCATCGTTTGAAATTTCACGAAGCATCTTTTGATGCTGATTATTAGCTAAATTGTCTAAAAAATCATGATTGGTCATCATTTTTCTCCGTTTTTAGTAAATTTTCTTGTTCTTTTGCTGTTTTCCAAAAATATTCGTCCTCACGACCCATTCCAAGTCGATCAAAACCATTTTCAACCTGATAATATTGAGTCGAAACCTTAAAATCAGGCATTTTAGGTTCAACTGGTGTTAAACTATTGTCAAAAATACGCATTCTATTGTTTGGATACAGTGCATACTGTCCATTCTCTAATTCAATTAGATTATGTGACTTATGTTCTGCAGGATTTTCACTTGTTGCATAATCAACTACCTCAGGATCTTGATGATAGTTATCAATGGTGCAAATATACGTTCCTTTCTGTGTGCCAAAGTCTCTTGTATATAATTCATAGTCCATACTACCAATAAATTGCTTTGTAATTGATACAACACCATAATCCATACAATTCCAAAATTGTAAGTTAGGTAAATTCATATCAGGATTAGGTAATTCAGGTTCAGATACAAATGCACTAATAGGTAACTTATCATACATTGCAGCATATTCAGGTAAATATGTCTCAAAATAAAAAGTGCGTCCAGGTATCGATTTACACGATACCCAAACGCCTTTAACAAATTCACCATGACCACTTTGATGGTCAGTTAGATATTCCTTACGAACCCATACCTCTACAGATGGTAAATTGCATATAAGTGCTGCCATGATGTATTCATATAACTGTTCCTATTTACCTTGCCCACGATACCGTTTCTTTGCCCCATTACGAGACGACGCGGCATATTTTGTGTGCTTACCGTTTCCTTGACGAGTTTTTTTCGGGTGAGCTTCGACAAACTCTGTCCCCGATAATGATTTACTTCTGACTGCCATAACTTAATACCTCAAATAACACGCATTTTTTCATGACCCACACGAATGCGAGGATCACACCAAATATCATATCCCATCTCTTTAGCATCTAAACAGAATGAGACATCCTCACCACACATGTCCTGAACACTCCCACTCTCAAAGACTTGCATCTTAGGTGCAAACCAAGGGTATTCCATTTCTTCAAAGACTCCCTTCTTAATTAATACCCATCCAAATCCTGTATAATCAACAGTAAATGGTTTGCGTCGTTTTGAGATTGATTCGACAGTTTCGTGATTCATCACTCCACCATTCTTACGGAAATCATCCTCTTCTAACCAGTGTGCGACTGATGTTGTGACACCATCTTCTGTAGCATACCAACCTGCAGTAATGCCACGTTCTTCACCCTCTGCTGGAACACTTAAGTCACACAACTGCCAGAACTTGTTAGTGTCAAATACAATGTCACTATCAATCCATAACTGATAGTCATACTCTAACTTACCATCCCATGGAATTTGCTTTGGTCCACGTAATACATTTGCTCCTAAACATTTGCATCGTGCAAAGTTTACCATTGAACTATAATCTTGACTGATCTGAATACTCATTCCATTCTGTACCATGTCAAAGCATAGTTGCACAAAGTTCTTCAGAAACGTAAATGAACATCCTCTACCTGGTAGACAAAAAACAATTGTCTTGCCTTTCATCCTTTCCTTAATAGCAGCAATGTCCCACTCTTCTGTTTTCTTCGGTCTTGGAGCAGTTGCCTTAACAGTAAATCCTTTTGCCATAGTTTGAATTAACCTTCAATATCAATTATATCAGTATATGTATGGTGTGTCAATAAGAATGTTCGTGTTCCTCTATGGGGGTTTTTACTAACTCCTCATATGACAAATCCTCAAGTTGATAATCAGTTTGCATTAAACCAACCATCCCCTTGAGGGTCTCCCATGTATTATTAAATTGTTTCTCACTTAAATTATTATATAAACATTCATTCTTTGCATAGATGTGATAAACCTTTTCCATAAGAATTTTTTTGCCCGGAATTTTTTTTAGAAATATGAATTCGTCTTTCGCATTATATATCAAGGTCGATCTGTCACCTCTGTAGGTTAGGGTAGTAGGTCGTTTTTATATACGGCA
>VMHT01058611.1_pt1 | contig 12221 bp, 8 predicted proteins | sample 4693611 | NCBI WGS metagenome assembly VMHT01 (sample SAMN12280063, study PRJNA550983) | marine metagenome | isolation source: seawater sampled from same location over 5 years 0.02-0.2 micron viral filtrate | place: USA: collected off the coast of southern California halfway between the port... ...
AAAATTAATTGCACTTTTTATAGAAGCAATGAAAGAACAGAATCAAACCATAGAATTTTTAAAAGATGAAGTTGAAAAACTAAAATTAAATTAGAAAATGAGTTTGAGCAATAAATAAAAATAAAAAAAATAAATGGCTCTACCTTGTCCTGGACCTGACCCCATTAGTCTTTTAGATATTCAAAATGAATTTGGTGGTACTGCAGATACTCAAATTATAGAATATTATCGGGGTGGTGCTTATGTACCAGACACTGCTGGAAACTCTAATATTCCTACATCAGGTCAAATAAGTTTCGATGATTTTTTTTGTTCAAATAACGAAGTTGTCGTTTATATTACACAAGATACTGCAAATGTTGTTGTCAGCACTTTGTTTGGTACTGATTGGACTAGTTCTGCATCTAAAAGATTGGTTGTTAATCCAGGAGTCGTAGTATATAATACAAATCCTTATACAATATCCAATCTTGATGGATATGCCATGAGAATTTATGATACTTTTAATGGAACTCTAACAATCGAAAATAAAGGATCAATTGAGGGAGCATCGGGTCGTGCAGGTGGAACTTCAATTGTTGCTGGTGAATCTAGAACTAATCAAGATAATGGTGGTCAAGGAGGAAACGCAATTTATATTGGACCAACTACATATAACGGCAGCGTTCTTTCAAAAACTGTCAATATTGACAATCAAGGAACAATTTATGCTGGAGGTGGTGGCGGTGGAAAAGGTGGATCTAACACTTCAGCAACTGAATCAAGTTCTACAACATATAGTTACAGACCTTATGGAGGTTGTTGCCCACTTGATGCAGTTGTAAAAGGTCGTAGTATTGAAGGTGGAGATGGGGGAAGAGGACAAGGATATAACAATATATGGATGACTGGATCAAGTGCATTCTACCAAGGTGCAGAAGTGACTGTTAGTATGACCAGTCTTGGTGGAAATAGTTTTAGATTTCCACCAAGTTCGATTGTTACTATTAATGCAATTTCTTCGGGACAAACAACTCATTATTTCTCATCAAATAGTACTATAAACTATAACGTGAGAAGCAGTGGTACTACTGGTGGATTGTACTTTGCCGGTAGTAATAATAATATAACACTTACTAGACGTAGTAGTGGGTTTACCGGTGATATAACTAAAGACCCAAATCAATCATATACTGATAATGCAATTGGTAGTGGGTTTACCGGATCAGTCATTAACGTATCTGGGGGAGGTCCTGAACAAACTTCAGGTCAAATAAGACTTGTAGCAAATGGCGTTAATGCTACTATTACTCTTCCTGGAGTAACAGGGACTGGGTATAGGGGAGGAACAGGTGGTACCTTTGGAAATAGTGGAGCAACAGGAAACAACTCTGGATCTCCTGGTGGTGCATCAGGTTATGCAATTGCAAATGCAAGTCAATATGTTAATTATATTGATCAAGGAACAATTGCTGGTCAAACCACCTAATAAAGTAGTCTGCACCCCTTGACACAGGCACTCAAATGCCCTATAATAACAGGGTAAGCAACCAAGGCACCATGCAAGACGAGTTTCTCACACGTTGTGTTGTAGACCCCACCCGACGCACAATCTACATCTATTCCAGTGAAGGAGACACCAAAGAAATTGTTTGTGATACTGTTGATCAGTTCATGAATGTTCTTGAAGTCATCCGCAACACTTGTCCAGAAGATGCCTTGGTATATGCAGAACCATTGGAGGTGTAAATGGAGATTTTTACCCTGAAAGAATGGGAAGACAATTTTGACAAACTTATGGAAAGAGTCGAAAACGGTGAAACCATAGGTATTGTAAGAGAAGATGGTAAGGCAGCAGTAATGATGCCTGCCGATGATGAACTAATACGAATACACACTGAGAACAATAACGAAGCTCAGTAGTTCATCATCTGCTCGTGAGACTTGGTAGTCAGAGAGGTTTTATAAACCTTTTCCTCCAGATTAGAGGCTTTGAGATGGTTCAAATCCATCCACGGGTATCTGCATACACTTGTTTTATAAATAGGTGTATGTATCCATTCATAACTATGATTACTTGTAAATCTTGCAGTAAAGAAGTTCCACAAAGTGCCCGTAAGGGTGGGAGAGCAAAACTTTATTGTAATGAAACCTGTCGTCAAAGGTGGCGTTATAAAAATGATCCTTGTGTTATGAACCGAAACACTTATACCGAACAAAAAGCAAGAGGTTATTCCAATAAGTGGAAAGCACTTCAATACAAAGGTGGTAAGTGCCAAACTTGTGGTGAAGATAGACCCGCAACTCTATGTTTTCATCACAGAGACCCATCCCAAAAAGAATTAAAACTTGATGGGAGAAGTTTCGCAAATCGCAAGTGGGAACTCATCAAAGAAGAAGTTGATAAATGCGACCTTCTTTGTCATAACTGCCATAATATGCTACACTATGGAGGTAGTTGGGAAGAGTTCCTAATTGAGCAGGTTTAGCAATTTGGTAAATGCACCGTTCTCATAAAGCGGCTAAAGTGGGTTCAATCCCCACAACCTGCATCCGCCCGTGTAGTCCAATTGGCAGTAGACACGAAACTTAAAATTTCGACAGTATCGGTTCGAGTCCGATCACGGGTATTGGAAGGGGAAGGAGTTAGCCCCACTATATGTAAAGTCACTCTGCGAGAAATGAAGATTATATGATAGGGTTTCCTTTTGGTGAGTGAATAACATGAGGTTCCTGGTGGTGCGGGAACCTTTTTTTTTTATGAAAATAAATAAAAGAAAAAATAATATTATTATGTCTTATACAGTAACCACAAAGAAGTGTTGGTATAATGACTATAGGATGATAGTCAAAATGTTCTTCTTAAATGATGTTCCATTTACGTTTGATGATTTGCCTGTAGGTTATTTTTACGATCGAGAAATAGTAAAAGAAGCAGATAATAATGAAGAATATTCTGTAGAAGATATTTACAAAGGATCTAATTATTTGATTATGGAACAGTGTCATCCTTGCTTTGATGATGTCGAGATATTAAATCCTGAAAACTTACCAGAGGAAATACAAAGTTTCTATAATGGAGAAGAAGATCTACTGGAATAAATAAAAGATAAGAAGAGAATTGGTGTAGAAAATTGCCACTAAACAAATTAGATTCTATTATTAAGAATACTGAAGGTCGTATATTATACGTTAGTCCATCTGATTTGGATTCAACTGATAGTATCACTAATCAAGGTAATTCACTTGCTCGTCCGTTTAAAACTCTACAGAGAGCATTAATCGAATCTGCGAGATTTTCATATGTAAAAGGAAATAGTAATGACCTTACTGAGAGGACGACAATTCTTCTCATGCCTGGTGAACATTTAATTGATAATAGACCAGGTTATAGTATTGATAATACAGGAGTTGTTACAACTGCCGATGGAACTGACGTAAGATCATTACCTTTAACATTAGATACTGTTTTTGACCTGACACAAAAAGATAATGACCTTTATAAGTTTAATAGTGTAAATGGTGGTGTAATTGTTCCTCGTGGAACTTCAATTGTTGGTCTCGACTTAAGAAAGACCAAAGTACGCCCTCTTTATGTTCCCAATCCAACTTATGATGCTGATTTAGTACCATATTCTGCTATTTTTAGAATTACTGGAGCATGTTATCTTTGGCAATTCTCTATTTTTGATGGTGATGAATTTGGCACTGTTTATACACAACCAAATAATTTTGAACTTAAATCAAGTCCAACGTTTTCGCACCATAAACTTACAGTATTTGAATATGCTGATGGTGTTAATGAAGTTGGCACTAAAGGGTTAACAGACCTTCAAATGTATTATGCTAAACTTTCAAATGCATATGCAACCGGATCCGGTAGATCAATTGATAGTGATGATGTATTCCCTGCCAACCCATTAGGTTTTAATCCAAAAAGACCAGAATTTGAAATTGTAGGTGCATTTGCTCCGGATCCAATTACTATCACATCAATTCAAGCAGGTGATGGATTAACTGCAACTAGAAGAATTACGGTTACCACACAGAAACCACATGGTTTAAATGCCGGAACACCAATTAGAATTAAAGGCGTAGATGATTCTGGGTATAATATCTCCACAAAAGTTACAGAAGTTGATATTAATAATGATAATGTTTTCTTCTATAGTATTGAGTCAGATCCGTCATTTGTTAATCCTGGACCATTTACAAATCAGGGTACTGTAACTATCGAAACCGATACCGTAACTGGTGCTTCTCCATATATCTTTAATATTTCCATGCGATCTGTATGGGGTATGCAAGGTATGCAAGCCGACGGAAGTAAGGCAACTGGTTTCCGTTCAATGGTTGTTGCTCAGTTTACGGGTGTTTCGCTGCAAAAAGATGATAGAGCATTTGTAAAATATGATCCTTCTAGTAGGACATATGATCCTGGTTCATATACCTCCGGTACCGAACAAAGAGGATCAGAATTATCTGCTAAATCATCATCAAGTGGAACAGTTTTTCACTTAGATTCTGAAGCAATTTATAGACAAGGTTGGGAACAAACTCATATCAAAATTACAAATGATGCTATTGTTCAGGTAGTATCAGTTTTTGCGATTGGTTATAACAAACATTTTGTTGCCGAAACTGGTGGTGATGCTTCGATTACTAACTCCAACTCCAATTTTGGACAGTTATCATTAATTGCAGATGGATTTAAAAAAGAATCCTTTGATAAAGATGATAAAGCATTTATTACACATATTATTCCACCAAGAACAATTGATTCTACGGAACAAGATATTGATTGGTTGACTCTTGACCGAAGCGCAGCAAATACTCAAACAAGATTATACATATTTGGTTTTCAAAACGAACAAGTTCCTCCACCTGTACTTACACAAGGTTATCGTGTTGGTGCAAAAGTAAATGATAAACTTTATCTGGGTATTGGATTAACAACATATTCGGCAGATATTTTAATGCCAAGTGGAGCTTCATCTTTTGAAGAATATTCTGTTGATGCACCAACTAATAACATATTTGCATTATCAAGTGGTACTCACAATTTAACGACCGGAGAAAAAGTTATCATCATTAGTGATGATGGTGATTTACCGGAAAATCTAAGAACAAATACGGTTTATTTTGCCATTGTTGTTGACAACACTTCATTTAAACTGGCCGCATCATTAGCAGAAGCATCATCTGATGAACCAATTACAGTTTATAAAGGCACTAATCTTAAAGTTATTACGAGAGTTTCTGACAAAAATTCGGGGGATGTAGGAAGTCCAGTTCAGTGGGACGGAAGTCAATGGTATATTAATGTAAGCAGTTCTAATAATACAATTACAGCACAATTGACTGGAACTGGAGCAACTAATGAACCATCTACTATTAAAAGAATACCAGATAATAGAAGTCTTGATGAAAAAATATACAAACTTAGAGTTGTAGTTCCAAGTCAATTATCAAATGCAAAGACACCAGAATCTGGATTTATTATTCAAGAATCCAAATCAACTGGAATAAGAAGTGATTCTGATGCTTCCGCGATCAGTATTAGTAATGCTGATTATGATTTTAATCGTAATCCAAGATTTATCAGTACATGCTCGTTCTCTTCACCAATAATCACCGTTGTCGCAGAACTTCCTCATAATTTAAAAACTGGTGATTCTATTATCATTAAAAATGTCACAGATTCTACAAATACTGATGGATTAATCGATAAGGGATATAATGGAACTTATGATGCCACTGTTGTTGATGATCTGACATTTACATATACCACATCAAAGACACCTGGAGCATTTACAAATAATGTAAATAACAGAACAATATCACTTCCAAGATTTGAAAGAAATGATCTTCAAGAAAATCTATACATTTATAGAAATGAAATTATTTCAGAATATGATGACGGTGATCGGAATGGTGTTTATCATATCTATGCATTAAATGCAAATAATTCAATTGAAGATCAATTTACAAATTTAAAATATAGTCAGAATGTAACTGATCTCTATCCACAACTTGATAGAGATAACATTAATGATAATCCTAATTCTTCTAAAACATATGCATTAAGGTCTCCGATAGGAGAAGTTCAAACAGATGATCTGAAGAAGAGTATCACCAGAGAAACAACTGATAAGTTGTTAACAACTTTGGGTATTGGTCTTGATATATCGTCAGTTTTAAATCCAACATTAACATCTCCAACAATTGTTTTTGATAAAAATCATAGTTTTGCCGGTATTGTAACTGGATCTACTGCAGGAACAACATTAGGATTTACCGCTGGAACTTACTATAATGTAAAAATATCTACATCTGCTGATGCAGTTTCAAATCCCTCAACATTTGATGGAAATTGGAAGGGAGCAACTGCAGAAGTAGTCGTTGCTCCTGCAGGAAGTATAGACTCCGTAGAAATAATGAATGGTGGATCTAACTATTCTGCGGGAACGTATTACTTAGATAATCGTATTATTGGTGCGGGAACTGGCAATGATTTTGTAGTTGTGAATAGTGGTATTTCTTCTATAGTTGGTCAAGTTGTTCAATTCACTGGTGTTGGAACTGCAACTGATACATATCATCGTATTACTGGAGTTACTGCAAGAAATAGTGTTTCTATTGCAAGAACAACTGGTGATCCGGTAATCACTTCAGATAATTATGCACTCTTAACAGGACCATCTATTTCATTCACTGCTTCTGGAGATGTTGTTACTGCCACTGGACATGGATTAGCAGTCGGCAATAAGTTTAGAGTAATCGATGGTAGTAATAATAATGTTGGAGATTATATTGTCGGTGTTTCTACACTTACTAATAAATTTGAAGTTGCTGGTGGTATCGGAGCAGCATCAGGATTTATTCTGAAGCACGGTTTATCATCAAATGAAGGTGTTTCAGATAGAACAAATGAAAATCTACAAGCAAGAGGAGTCACTATTTTTGGTGGTGAAATATTAACACTTACTGAATCTGGTGGAATTATCAGTAGTGATGTTTCATTCTCCGTAAGTGGTGCTCAGGGTGGAGTCATTGAAAGATTCCCACTTGGAACTTATATTCAGGTGGACGACGAGATAATGAGGATTGCAAGTAGTAGTCTCAGTGGAGTTCCTGCTGATAAAATTACAGTAATTCGTGGAGCATTTGCAACTAGAGCAACTTCTCACCCAGTCAATTCTGTAATTAGGAAAATAAAAGTTCCTTCAATTGAATTCCGTAGACCGTCAATTCTTCGTGCATCTGGACATACATTTGAATATCTTGGATATGGTCCCGGTAACTACTCTACAGCACTTCCACAGGTTCAAGATAGATCACTGACAGAGAGAGAAGAATTCTTATCACAGTCGCAAGAAAGATCTTCTGGTCTTGTTGTTTATACTGGTATGAACAATAAAGGTGATTTCTTTATTGGTAATCAGAAGAAATCATCTGCAACTGGTGAAGAAACTAATTTTGATATTCCAGTTCCAACAATTACTGGTGAAGATCCAGCAAGATTAAGTGCCGTATTTGATGAGGTAACAATAAAGGAAAGATTAGTTGTTGAAGGTGGTAAATCAAATCAAGTCCTATCACAATTTGATGGTCCTGTTAATTTTAACAGTGACATTAAAGCAGATGGAACAGTTAAATTCACATCAACTTTAAAGATAACTGATGAAACTGATAATATTTTCAAAAATCCAGATACTGGTGCACTACAAATTGACGGAGGAGTGGGTGTTAATAAGAATGTTTCTATTGGATCCTCTCTCCATGTTCAATCCAATCTTGAAATTAGTGGTAATACTACATCCACTAATACTACTTCAGGATCATTAGTAGTTACTGGTGGTAGTGGTATTAGTGAGAATCTTTTCGTTGGTGGCAATGTAACTGGTGGTGGTGCTGGAGCATTCACTGGAAACGTAAGTGGTGTTGATGGAACATTCACTGGAAACGTAAGTGGTGTTGATGGAACATTCACTGGAAACGTAAGTGGTGTTGATGGAACATTTACAGGTGATGGATCTTTTGCTAGTGGTAGTGTTACTATTACATCTAATAATGTTACTGCAAGCAATTTTAATGGTGTTGCCACAAGAGCTAATAATGTTACCGGATCAGGAAACAGAATATTATTTAATAATTCTAGCAACAGTACGACAACTTCAAGTAATCTGGAATTTAATGATAGTAACGGAGACTTAACCGTTGGTGGAGATATCATCGCATTTTCTGCATCTGATATTCGTTTGAAATCAAACATCACTTCCATTGCTGATGCAGTCAATAAGGTAAAATCTTTGAGAGGTGTGACTTTTGAATGGAATGAAAATTCTGCACATGAAGGTTCTGACACTGGTGTAATTGCTCAAGAAGTTGATGCTCTCGGACTTCCAGGACTCATTCAAGAAAGACAAAATGGAGATCTAGCTGTTCAGTATCATAAGTTGGTTCCACTTTTAATTGAAGCAGTCAAGGAACTTTCCGATAAGGTCGAAGAACTTGAGCAAAAATTATCCGATAAATAACTCTAAAGCTTATAATAATGGCAAATATTAGAAAGTCATTTAATTTTAGGTCTGGTCTTCAAGTTGACAATGAGAATTTTGTAGTTAATGCAAATGGATTGGTTGGTATTGGAACTTCTGTTCCTACCCTTTATAAATTAAATGTATATGGAAGTTCGAGAACCACTGGATTAACTACGACACAAGATTTATTTGTAACTGAAAATGCTGAAATATCTGGTATAACGACTGTTGGAGTATTAACCGCAAGTAGTATAGATGTTGCGAATGGAGTAAATGTTGGTGGTGCTCTTACGGCCCTAACACTTAAACTGGCAAATGGAGAGACTGTTGATAATTTAATTGGATACGCTCGAACAACTTTTATTACTGATAATAATGGCATAGGAATTAATACGACATCAAAAGTTGGTATTGGAACAACAGTAACTCCAGGTGCTTCTGATCCACAACTAATTGTTTTGGGTGATGTTGATATAACAGGCAATACAACAATAACTGGTATCCTTACTACAACAGGTGATTTAAATATAGGATCTGGAATATCTTTCACTAGTAGCACTGGAAATGCATTCTATTCTGGAGTAATAACTGCAACAACATTTGATGGAGATATTGATGCTACGCATTTAACAACAGGAACAATTCCAGATGCACGTTTTCCTGCAACACTTCCTACAATTTCTGGTGCATCATTAACCAGTTTAAATGGTAGTAATATTTCATCTGGAACAATTGATGCCGCAAGAGTTGGAACTCTTAATCAAGATACAACAGGAACTGCTGGCGGTCTTACTGGAACACCAAATGTCGATCTTGGAATAACAACAACTGGAAATCTTACTGCAGGAACTATCACGGGAGCAGGACTTTCAGTAACCTCTATTGGTATTGGAACTGCCATACCTGCTAATACATTCCAACAGAGAGCAACTGGTGCTACAGAACTTCAGATTACGAGTGATACTTCATCGGCAAGTATAACTGTTGGTAGAGAACCAGGAACTAGTAATACAAATAATGCCGAATTTAGATATGGTGGTGCTGGAGGATTTGCACTTAGTAATGCACAATCACTTGATATAGTCAATTATGGAACAGGTAACTTTAACTATTATCTAAGTGCTAATAATGCTGGTGCCGCGGCAGGAGATTATGTCTGGCATAAGGGAGCAAATAGTTCTCAGTTAATGTCTCTCACTAAAGATGGCAATCTAGGAATTGGTATAACAAATCCCTCACATAAATTAGACGTTCAGGGAATATCCACATTTACTGGAAACGCACATTTTGAAAGTAATGTAACTATTGATGGCAATTTAACAGTTAATTTGGGTGGTGCATTTAGTGTAAGTGGACTTGTAAGTGCAACATCTTTCCAAGGAGATTTGCTGGCACCAGATGGATTGGCTACCATTATAGACACTGGAACTGGAAATGGTTCTAATGGATTATCATTTGTTAATACTGATGTCGGAACGACAGGTGTTTCTACTTTTAATAATATAAAGCAAAGCAATAATGCATATGCTGCTTTTGCAACTAACGATCCTCAAGGTTTTGATGCCATTGGTGGTAATGCACTGAGATTTGTAATTAATCCACCAACACTTCCAAGTGGATCTGGATCTCCAAGAGTTGTTGTTACTCAAAAAGGATGTATTGGTTCAGGTACAACCAATCCACAATGTGCTCTTGACTTAGGTTCTGCAACCGCTAATGATGACGGTGAATCATATTCCTCTGATAGGTTTATGATTTTACCTAAAGTCTCTACAACTAACAGAGGAAACTTAAACAACTTGACTGCTGGAGCACTGATTTACAACACCTCACTTAATAAAATACAGGTCTATACCGGTTCTGGATGGGAAACTGTAACTTCTAGTTAATATGGAGATATAAAAAATGGCAATTAAATCATCAGGCAATCCATTATCATTTTCTGAAATAGAGACTGAATTTGGATCAAATAGTTCTAGAAGTTTGGGAAACTATCGAGTTAGTCAGACCGTTGGAACTTTGACTAAAACTTTAGATACTGGAATACCATCATCAGGAGCAATAAAATTTAGTGAATTTTATGGTAAAAGATTAAATGTTGTGGTTGACTTCCACACTGGTGGTACAGAAAGTAGACAGAATGCAAAAAGTAGGTATAACGGTAATAGTGTAACTGTTATTGGTGGATTTAGGGGTAAAAAAGAAGCAGGATCTAAAATTCTTATTCATGTCAATAAAACGATTGGGTCCGCAAAAGGTAATCAGAATTATGTTGCCTTGAGAACTGGTAGTTGGAACTCTGATGTTGTTTTGAGTGTTGATATTGGTAGTAGTGGAGGATTATATGGTGCTGGTGGAGATGGTGGTAAAGGTGCTGATAGTTGGTCTGATGGTGGTAGTACTAATGGTAGTAGTGGAGGTAATGGAACTTCTGCACTAGGTATTGAGCATGAAGAAACTGCTGTTAATATTCAGGGTGGTGGAAGTATAAGATGTGGTTTTGCTGGTGGTGGAGGTGGTGCCGGAGCCCGTCAGGTTGACAGTGGTGCTGATAGAAGTGCCTGTGGTGGTGGAGGTGGTGGTGGAGCAGGATTCCCCTCAGGTTCCGGTGGAGAACGTGGAAATAGACGATCTGGTGGTGATGATGAGGTTGCAGTTGGTTCAAGTGGAGGTTCTGGACAGTTACAAGAAAATGGTGAAGGCGGAGAAGGTGGAGATAATGATGAAGAAGCAAAAGGTGGAGATGGTGGACATGGTGGTGACACTAATGAAAGTGCTCAGGGTGGAAATGGTGGCAGAGAATTAGATAGTTCGCAGGGTGGAGCAGGTGCAAATGGTGCTGCTATTCGTAAAAGTAGTAATAGTATTCAGGTTGATGTTTCAAATGGTGGAACTATTTCAGGTAGTACAAGTGCTACTGGAGTAGCATAAATATTTAAAAATACTTCGTTATGTCTGATAATTTTGTTGTGCGATATCGTGGTGCATTTTCACGTAAAGAATGTGCAGATTTAGTAAAGTATATTGACTATCTAGACAATAATAATTTGTTGTTTTATGACAGAGAAAGACTCCACTCTGTAGACAATAAAACAATAAACGTAAATAATGCTTTTAATCTTGAAGTAACTGCTGCATCCAGAATATCGCAGCAAATATTACCTAACATGAAGGTTTGTATTGATGAATATATTGATATGTTCAGTCTATTACAACATAGTGAGTTTGCTGTTTATGATTGTAAACTAAAGAAGATACCTGTCGGAGGTGGATTTCACTCTTGGCACTACGAGAATGGTTCACATATTTCAGCACCTAGATCTTTTGTTATTCAGGTATATTTAAATGATGAATTTGAAGGTGGAGAGACAGAATTTTTATATCAGAACTTACGAGAAGAAGCAGTAACCGGAGATGTAATTATATTCCCTGCCGGATTTACACATACTCACAGAGGTAATCCACCCATTGGTGGAACAAAATATATTGCAACAACATGGGCAGTTGTTCAAGATAATGGAGGACGAGAATGACAGAAACCTTGAAACTTATTCGATATGAGGAACCATTCCCACATATTATTGTTAAAAACTTTTATAATAAAGAGGAACTTGAACTTATTTGGGAAGAACTAAACTTTTATACAAAACCAGGAAAGTTACTCAAAGCAGAAGACTTTGGTGGTATTGTCGGGTATAC
>VMHT01177025.1_pt1 | contig 12218 bp, 8 predicted proteins | sample 4693611 | NCBI WGS metagenome assembly VMHT01 (sample SAMN12280063, study PRJNA550983) | marine metagenome | isolation source: seawater sampled from same location over 5 years 0.02-0.2 micron viral filtrate | place: USA: collected off the coast of southern California halfway between the port... ...
TTAGGTAATGCAGGTGTCATAACTGCAACAAGTTTTGTAGGTAGCGGTGCTGCCTTAACTGGTATTGATGCAACTTCAATTAAAGACTCTGGTGGTAATGTAAAGATACAAGCACAGGCATCTGGTGTAATTCATTCTGGTGTTTCAACTTTTCAGGATATAGATGTAGATGGTCATACAAACTTAGACAATGTAAGTGTATCTGGTGTTACAACATTTACTAATACTTTAGATAATAATCCAATTTGTTCAATAATTAATAATTCCCAATCTAATGCACATGGTCTTAAAATTAGTTCAGGAAGTGATGGAACTGGAGCGAAGTTATTAGAGTTATTTTCTAACAATCAATCATCAGAAACATCAAGATTTCAATTCATTGCAAACGGTACTTTTAAATTACCAGGAGTAATACAAGTAGGTGCTAGTCAAGAGTTACTACTTTCTACTCATGCTATCACGTATAGTGGAAGTAATAATTTACATATTAGAGGTAATGGTACAAGTCAAATTAAAATACAAGCAAAAACTGCCGAACAATCTATTATTTGTAATTCTGACGGATCTGTTGAATTATATTATGATAATGTAAAGCGTTTTGAGACGACTAGTCAAGGCATAGAGATAACAGGACATTCAGAATTAGACAATGTTAATATTTCAGGACTCACAACTGCTGTTAATGTAGATATCAACGGTGACTTAGATGTTGATGGACATACAAACTTAGATAATGTAAGCATCGCTGGTGTTGTGACCGCAACAAGTTTTGTTGGGTCTGGTGCAAACTTAACTTCATTACCATCACAAATTACTTTCAACAATGCATCCGCTGATAGAGTTTTAACATCTAATGGCGGTACTGCAGTAAATGCTGAAGCAAACTTGACAATGACTGGTAATAATCTTCAGTTTAATACTACTGCTAATGGTCACGCAGTAATATTAAAGTCAACAGGAAATTATTATAATAAACTTTCATTTGACAGTGGTAATACATCTGCTGGTGGTTCACTTGCATTTATTGATTTTAGTTGGGATGGCGATAAAGTAGCAGATATATTTGCAGTGGCTGGTTCTGATACAACCAATAAAGATGATGGTCATTTAGTTTTTAGAACTTCACCATCTCAAGGTAGCATAGCAGAAAGACTTCGCATCACAAGTAATGGACAAATAAGAATTGACCAAGCAACAAGTGCGAATAATGGAATTAGAATGCGTCCATCTGGTTGGAATTATGACTTTAGAATGGGAGCAGTTAGTAGTTCAGGTGGAAGTATATGGTTAGGTCAAAATTATGAACCTACTGGTGGAACCAGAGACAGTGCTTCATATGGAACAAATTATATAAGATTTACAACAGGGGGTGAAATCTACTTCGGAACAGGTGCAACAGATACTAATCCATCAGAAAGACTTCGCATCGACTCAGGTGGCAAAATCAAATTCTTCCCAGCTGGAGAGAGTGGTGGTGCTCAAGGAGTTCCATTGTATCTTCAAGTTCAATCAGATATGACTGCAGTTAACACTCCGACTGGTGGAAGTGACTGCACTGGATTGTTTAGAATTGAGGATAGAGGTGGTAATAATAATAGATTTGTTGGAATTGATCTAAGAAATAGAAATAGTGGTGATATTAGAATATTAAACAAAGATATAGGTGTTAGTAATGGTGCTGTTCTTGTATTTGCGGTTGATGATAATGGACAATTTGATGGTTCTGGTACAATAAGACAGTATTTGCAGATTAACGGTCAAGGTCAGACTAGTGCAATAACTCTTAGTGGAGCTTATCATGTAGTTGCATCAGCAAGAGATGGTTCATCATCAGCAAATGCAGCTGCATCAGCATGGGAAATTAAGAAGACACTAGGACCTGCTGCAAAAACTGGATATTATTACTTGAAAAATCCATATGATGGCACTGCTAACCAATGGTGGTGTGATATGGAAACTGATGGTGGTGGATGGATACTCATTGCACACACTGGTGATGGTCAAATGTCTGCTTTGAATACATCTGATGGAAATCATTGGTATAATAGATCAAATAAAGGTGGGTTTGATACTGTTGGAAGTGGATATTATAAGGGAGGTGGATATTGGAGAGCTACTAATGGTGCATGGGCAGAGAACACTTGTGGTCAGTTGATGTGGGATGTTAGAACTCATAACTCTGAATTTAATAATAAATCTAATGATAAAGTTGTATTCAATTGGGGAACAGATCAACCATTACCATCTGGCGGTAGTGCATATAGTAATATACCAAACTCTTCTAACAGAAGATTTAATGAGTGGTGTTATGCGGTAGAAAATGCTCCAGGTTTTAATCCAGCTAATTATCACCAAAATGCAAGAGCCAATACAATAAATGGTAATAATCATTTCACAGAACATATGGTAATGACTTTTGGTTTTAGAGGCACTGGTGGTGGAGGTGATAACGGAGATCATCCATATTGGATGATCGGTTCTCACCATGACGGATTACATCAACATTATGAGGAGAGTTTATCTGGTGGTGATGGTGTATATGGTGACGGTGGTTATCAAGTAGTATCAAACGAAGACACTGGTTGGGGTGGTGGTGGAACTGATGATGGTTATCGTCGTATTGCTAGACATTCTGATACTGGAACTTGTAATATCTGGTTGAGGTAATGACTACACAGCATCATAAATAACTAAAAAGATATAATGGCATTCACCAGGATACTTGGTCCAGGTATTCATACCGCATCCAATATAAACAGTCATAATATAAAATCTACAGGTATTATTACTGCAGTATCCTTTGTAGGTGATGGTGCTGGGCTTACTGGTATAGCGTCCACAGATAATATAATTACTGGAACTGCTGCAACATTCAACACATACCCTGTTGATATAAATGCAGGAATGACCGTTGCTGGTGTTTCGTCTTTTACTGGGGCAATATCTGGATCTACTGCAAACTTTTCAGGTAATGTTACTGTTGGTGGAGTCTTAACATATGAAGATGTAAAGAATGTTGATTCACTTGGTATCATTACAGCAAGGTCAGGTGTAGATGTAGATGACTTTTTAGATGTAGGAAGTAATATAAAATTAGGAAATGCAGGTGTTATCACTGCCACAACATTTAAAGGTGATGGTGACTTTGTAGAATTAGATGTAGATGGACATACTAATCTTGATAATGTAAATGTCGCTGGTGTAACAACTTTTGCAAGCACTGTAAATGCAGGAACTATAAATGCTACATTATTCAGTGGTGCTTCTGAAGTTGGTATTCAATCTGGTGGTGTTCAGATTGGTGCTGGTATTACTCAACTTAATTTTGTAGGAACTGGTAATACATTTGCAGTCAGTGGTACAACTGTTGATATAAGTATTCAAGGTGGTGGAGGAACTGGTGCTGGTGGAACTTGGAGTTCTTATACTGCTGGTATCGCAACCAATAAATCAATCGGTGTTCATACAAATAGTCTCGATGATAATGACCTACAAGGTATTGGTGCCTCATCTATTGATACAACAATCACGGTTACAGTTGGTGTTGATAATGTTGGTGGTCAATCAACAGGAGTATTTTACTTAGATGGAGTTGAGAAACCTGCATTGTTTGAAATTAATAAACGTCATACCTATACCTTTGACCAGTCTGATAATAGTAATGAAGTATATGGTGGTGCAAATCATCCATTGATGTTCAGTCTCGGACCTGGCGGTGATCACAATAGTCACGGTCATTATATTACAGGTGTTACATATAAATTAGATGGTGTCAATAAAACAATGGCACAGTATGTAAGTGGATTTAATGCTGCTACAGTCCGTCAAGTTGTATGGACGATACCTGCTGATGCACCTGCATTACTTTATTACTGGTGTCATCATCATACAGGACAGGGAAATAGTTTTGCTGTAAGTAATGGTATGGCAAAAGGAATGTATATAAGTAATGGAATGATAATTCACGATAATACTTTAAATGATAATCATTATATTGGAACTGCATTTAATGGTCTGATGGCAGGTCCAGTTACTATAAATGGTAATCTCTTCATTGACGGTAATTATGTCGTCGTCTAATAAATAAAAATATGTCACAGATTAGTCAAAAAAGTATATCAGGTATCACGAGTATCACCACTCCAACGGGGATTGATAATCAATTTACGCTGCATATAAACGATACAAGTGAAGCTTTAAAATTAGATCACGCAGGTAATATTCATATTCATAACCACGTTAATACAACTGGTATATCTTCAGCATCTAATTTCAAGACTGGTTCTTCAGATTTACATAGTACAGGATTAACTGTTGGGAATACTTTAGTTCATTCTACTGGGGTAAATGCATCATCTATGGATATAGATGATTTTATAGATGTAGGTAGTAATATAAAATTAGGAAACACAGGTGTTATAACAGCAACAAGTTTTGTAGGAGATGGTTCTGATCTAACAAATCTACCTGCTGGATTAGGAACTGCATTAAGTGCGACTGCAACAAGTCCACTTAATAAGATGTACTACACCAATCAAGTTCTTGGTGTTCCCTCTTCCATAACAGTTGATGTACCTGCGTCTGCGTCAAAAGCATATACACAGTATGCAGATATTAAAGTTGATGGTAGTGCTGATTTAATCGTTGCTGAAGGAGATGATTTAATACCTGATATTCTTGGATTAGCAGACTTTGGAACCTTTGGTGGTGGTGCAAGTGCAGGTAGAATCAGAGTTAATTCAATATCAAACGCTGCGAATGATGGTTCTCCTACAGTTCAAAAAGGATTAGTTGTAACAGGTGTATGTACTGCAACATCATTTAGTGGTAATGCTGACACTGCATCAGGTTTAAGTGGCAATCCTTCGATTAATACTACTGGAATTATAACTGCAACAAGTTTTGTTGGTTCTGGAACAAATGGTATAAAACTTCCTGTAGGGACTACAGCACAAAGAGTAAATACAACAGGAACAATAAGATATAATAGTACACTTGAATTACCAGAGTATTATAATGGTAGTGCTTGGATTAGTATTGACAGTCCACCATTAGTTACTTCTGTAAGTCCAACAGAAGTTGCAAGTGCAGCAGGTGGTAATATTACATTTACTATAAATGGTGAAAGATTTAATGTTGGTGCAACTGTCAAATTAATATCTAATACTGGAGTAGAGTTAACTCCAAGTCCAGTTACTCGTGTAAGTGTTTCTCAACTCACTGCTGTGATTGCTAGAAATAGTTTTGTAAATGCACAAGAACCTTATGATGTAAAAGTAATAAACGCATCTGGTTTATCTTCAACATTAGCAGATCAAATAAATGTGGATAATGCACCCACTTGGAATACTTCAGCAGGAACTCTTGCAACAATTAATGATCTTGCTACTGGTACTCACGCAACAATTTCAGCAACTGATGCAGATGGAGAAACAGTTGCATATTCTATTGTATCTGGTTCAATTCCAGCGGGTACAAGTTTAAATTCTGCAACTGGTGCAATAAGTGGCGACCCGACTAATGTAAGTTCATCAACAACAAGTTCTTTTACTGCAAGAGCAACAGCAGGGGGTAAAACAGCAGACAGAAGTTTTGCTATTGTTGTGAATCCAGTTAATGATGGTACGTCAAGTGCAAGGGCAGCAACATCAGCAAAAGCAATCTATACTGCTGGTTATACTACATCTGGTAAAGCAATCAAATATATTGACTTTGGTGGAAGTGTTGGTGTAAAACAAGTCTGGTGTGATTTTGATACTGCTGATGCGAGTGGTGGAAAAGGTTGGATGTTATGTGCTAAATTCACTGAAGCATCGCAGTGGGGTGGAAGAGATAATGATATTCGCACCACTAATGCTTATATCGATCCTGGTGATGGATATGCAATCTCTTGTAATATGGCAGATGCAGATATGAATATGATGAGAATTACTGTCGAAGATTCTGCAAATCAGGCATTAGGTTCAAGTGCAGATGCTGATTGGTATTATGAATGGACAACTACTCTTCCTTGGAAAGCTGTTTGGCAACCAGCAGCAGGAACTGGTAGTGGAATGACACATGCTAATGGTAACTTGATTTACTCTTCAGATGACGGACCGAATGGTCCTCGTAGAACTTCTATTAGGAAATTCCAAAAAAGTCATAATATAAAACATAGTTATACAAATACAAGTCATAAATTTAACAACTACTCTGACTATGCAAACAATCAGGGTGATACATATGTAGCTGCTGGTAGTGGATCTTATGGTGGAGATTATCATACTAAAGCCATAGGTGCAAGTTCAGAAACACCTGCTGTTGGAACATTTGATATGTGGTATGCATTATCAACGAATAACCAAGTGTTCAGAGTTTACTATCTTGGTAGAAGTGGAAATTATCTTAATAGAACTGGTTCAGATACAGATGGAACAATAGGAATGTTAGCTAATGGTTCAACAAAAAGTCATACAGGACAAGACCAAGATAATGAAAACAATGTAAAAATAGGTTACGATGATGACCATCTTTGGCAACATATTGATACTAACCCAAATAATACAGGTGGAACTTATGGAAATAAAAATAGTAATGCAAGCGGTAAAAATATGTACTGGTGGATAAAGTAAAAAAATGCCTTCTCTATCTACTTACTCAGATAAATAATCAAAAAATAATATGTCTAGAATACGAACTAATCTAATAACGAACAGAATGGCAAACGGTGCTCCAACTGTTTCCAATGGATTAGTTATATCTGGAGTTACAACAACTTCTGATATAAAAGTTGGAACAGGTGTCACTTTAAATGTATATGGTGGTGCAACATTTTCTGGAATAGTAACTGCCTCATCATTTAGTGGAATTGATACAGATAAAATAAGTGAAGGAAATACAGAAGCAGAAGTAGTAGATACAGGATCAGACGGACACTTTAAAGTTACAACTGAAGGTAGTGAAAGACTTCGCATCACATCAGCTGGTCTGGTTGGTATTGGAACTGATACTCCATACAATCCACTTGCGGTGGTAGGTTCCTCTGCTGATATAATGGTTTATGATACTGATGATTATAGTCAGAATGTTAGTGGTGGTGCTGTTGCATTTGCTGGTAAAGATAGTGCTGGTAATAGGAAAACACTTGCAGATGTTAGAGGAGTTGCAAACGGTGCTAACATAGGAGAATTTGCAATAAGAACAAGAAGAACTGGAGGCACCTTAACTGAGGCACTTCGCATTGACTCAACTGGTAAAATTGGTGTTAATACTGATTTTTCAGGATCACAAACTTGGAGAAATGGTCAGAGGTTAGAAATATTTGGTGGTAGTGGAAATGTAACGGGAGAACTTCACTTAGGTGCAAATAGAGGTGATGGACAACAATCAGTTGGTTCTATCAACTTCTTTGATAATACACAAGATTCAACTCATAGACATATTGCTCTAATTGAAACAGATAAGTCTGGTACTACATCTAATAAAAGAGGTGGTGCTATGGTATTTTATACGAAGACGGATAATGTTGCTGGTCCAACAGAAAAACTTCGTATTCACGCAACTGGTGCTGTAACACAACCAAATCTTCCATCTTTTATGGCATATGGTAATGCTTCATATACAACAATTAATTCTGGTGCAAACTTACAACCCTATGTATTTCCAAACACCGCACATAATACTGGCAGTCATTACAATACATCTAATGGTAAATTCACTGCTCCTGTAACTGGTGTATATCAATTAAATTGGAATATCTTCTGTAAATCAGATACTAATCAAACTTCTGCTGCTACACTTGAATTTTATGTAGTAAAAAATGGTAGCACCGTAAGTCGTTTACATAATAAAAAAGGTTATGGAAATATGGGTGATGACCAACAAATAGTAAATTTACATGTATTTGAAAAACTTAATGCGAATGATGAAATAAGCATTAATGCATATGCTTACAATGTAGCTTGGAAGATTTACGGTGCTCATAGTACCTTTAGTGGTGCATTAATTGGATAAATAATTAAAAAGCAATATGTCCAGAATAAGAGCTAATCAAATAACAAACCAAGCAGCGGATGGAGCACCTACCGTTCAGCATGGTCTTATTATAGCTGGTGTCAGTACATTAACTGGTGTTGATGTTGATGATTTTGTAAGTGTTGGAAGTAATATTCATTTGGGTAATGCAGGTGTTGCTACTGCAACTACATTTGTTGGAAACTTAACTGGTAATGTGACTGGAACTGCGTCTGGCAATGCTGTTCTAACAGGTTCTACTAATGATCAATTAGTAACTGTCACAGGTGCAAATGCTATTACAGGTGAATCTGCTTTAACATATAGTGGAAATATATTAAAAAATGAGGTATCAGATGCTTCAGGATTAACTGCACATATACTTGTTAATAACTCAGAATCTAGTGCTGGAGTATCACTGTTAGGTTCTGGTAGTTCATTTAGTTCAGGTGGTTGGGCACCAGTAACTGATGCTGCTCATATAAGATCAAGTGCTGGTGCTGCAAATGGATTAGTTCTACAAGCATCAGCAGGTAATATGATATTTTATGTAGGTGGTTCTCCAACTGAAAGACTTCGCATCACATCAGCAGGCCATGTTGGTATCGGAACTGAAAGTCCAACAGAAAAATTCAATGTTTTTGGAACAAATGTAAAACCAGTTATTGGACATAAAACTGATCACACAGTTCATTATTCATCATATGATACTCAAAATAATACTACATTAGAAATAAGTTCAAGTGGTACAGGCACGAATGTTTCAGGATTAGCACTTAACAATCCAACAACCTCAGCTAACACCTCATATAAAACAATTACTTTTTGTTGTAGTGGAACTTCTTCTGTTGAAAAAAGAGGTGCAATTATTTCATCTAATCATGATGAAGATAGTTCAAGTACTGTTAAGGGTAACTTATCAATGTATGTTAATAATGGAAGTGGACTACAAACTGCCTTGTTTATAAATCATGATGCACATGTAACAAAACCAAATAACCCATCTTTCCATGTTGGTTCTCCTAATGTTTCTGGTAATGGTGCTGGAGAAGTATGGTCTGGGCAGGGTGCAATCTTTAGTAATATCGGAAGTCATTATAATAATAGTAATGGTAGATTTACCGCACCTGTTGCAGGACAATATTTCTTCTTCCATTGGGGAATGTCAGCATCACAAAACCAAACTTGTGATGTATACTCAAGAAAAAATGGTGGTCGTGATCAAATAGGAACTTCATTTAACCAACCTAGTGGTCAAGCACATGATCAATTTGGTTGCTCATATGTTAGAACTTTAGCTGCTGGTGATTATGTAGATGTCTATACTTCTAGTGGTAATGTTTACTCTGCTAGTGATGGTAGACATGGTGGTTGGGGTGGATGGTTAATAGGATAAATAGTCAAAAGTCTTTAAAATTATGATACACACAAGTTACACAGTCGGTATAACAACAGGTCAATTTATAGCACTTGAAACAGAAATGGTTGATCAAAAGGACTGGATTGAAAACTTTATAACAAATCGTGCGAGAATCGCAACCATCGAAATAACAAATAAATATACTCAATATAAGGTTGATAGGGGAGAAGCAATAACTGCGATAGGAAGCACTGCTATAATTCAAGCAGCAATATCTGAAGGTGTCGTTGGTATCGCAACATAAATAATTAAAAAGATATAAATGGCATCTGAGATACGAGTTAATAAAATTGCAAATCGTGCGGGTCTGAGTACTGTTGAGTACACAGACACAGGTATCATTGTATCTGGAATTGTAACTTGTACAGAGATAAGTGGATTAAATGCACTGAACATTGCTGGTGTCTCAACATTTGCCAGTCCATTAGATATCAATGGTGATATAGATGTAGATGGTCATACCAATTTAGATAATTTAAGTGTTGTTGGTATTTCTACATTTACAGGTGCAATAGAATCGACTGGAAGTTTAACAATAACTAGCAACGTACCAACAATACACTTAACAGAATTAGATGCCAACCCAGATTACCAAATAAGATGTTCAGGGGGAGATTTTAAAATTAGAGCTGATGGTTCTGGGAAAATAGTTATAAATGCAGATGGTCATATTGATTTAGTAGATCATGTTGATATCAGTAGTGGTCTTGACGTAACAGGAAATGCCACCGTATCACGTGATTTAGATGTAGATGGTCATACGAATCTTGATAATGTAAGTATTGCTGGTGTTACGACACTTACTGAAGCAATTTATCCTAATCAAGGTAGTTACGGAACTGCTACTGCTGGTAAAATAAAACAATATGCTAATCGATTATATGTTCAGGGTGGAACTGATGGTATTATGTTTGCCAATCACGCAAATAATAGATGGCAAATAAATTCATCTGGTTATTTTATGCCAGTTACTGACAGTACATTTGATATTGGCGACAATACTACAAGAGTTAGAAATATATACGCAGATACTTACTACGGTGATGGTGCTAACTTAACAAACCTACCTGCTGGTGCTCCTGTTGGTGGTGCATCAACAAACACAGTATTCTTTGAAAATGATAAGGCAGTCGCAGTCAACTATCAGGTTACTTCAACCAAGAATGCGATGAGTGCAGGACCAATCGCAATTAATGCTGGAATCGCAGTCACAGTTCCATCAGGATGTTCTTGGACTATCGTATAAATATTGATGAGGAAATAATCTTATGCCAGTAACTATTAACGGAGACGGAAGTATAACAGGATTAGCAGTCGGTGGACTGCCAGATGGTTGTGTGGATACTGATACTCTAGCAAGTGGTGCGGTGACATCTACTTTGATGCCAGCAGGATCTGTTATTCAAGTTGTACAAGGCACTTTCACAGGAACAAATGATACAACTGGAACAGGTTTAGTTGATACTGGGGTAACTAAAAATATAACTGTAACTGGTTCAAATAAAGTTCTAGTATCTTATACATGTTATATGAGTGCAAAAGCAGGTGTTTACGGTGTAAGAACAGTTTTACTAAGAGGTTCCACTCAAATATTTTTAGGGGATCAACCAAGCACTGGTTTGAGAGCAACTGGTGGAGGTTGGACTAACAACTCTCTTGGAGATTATACAACTTGGAATCATTCAAACACATTTTTAGATACACCAGGTGCAGGTACTCACACATATAAGGTTCAATTTTCAAGCACCTATACGGGTAGTAATGCAGCAAAAGTAGGTCGTCCGATTGGAGGAACTACTAACCCTGCTTATTATACAACTCCATCACACATTACATTAATGGAGATTGCAGCATGAGCGAACTAAATTTTACACATTCAAATGGTAATAAGGTCAAGTTAACAACACCTGATACTTTAGCTGCAAATAAAACTTTCAAGTTACCTGGTATTGACGGAAGTTCTAGAGATATTTTAACAACTAATGGATCGGGTGCATTAAGTTTTTCTAAACCAGGTTTAACACTAATAGAAACAAAACAGGTTGCAAGTGGGAGTGCATCTGCAACTGCTTTTCATTTTAATAATTGTTTTAGTTCTACCTATGATTTTTATACGATTAAGTATGAAATACGCAGAACAGGAACATCTGGTAATGGATTATATGCTCAGTTTGGAACTGCTGGAAACGGGTCTGTAATCACATCAAATTATTATGCAAGAGGAAGTATGAGATATGATAGAATGGGGAGTTCTGGAAACTCAGGAGAATTTGATTTATTAAGTTCTGCTGGTTATTTTGCTCTTTGTGGCACTCTTTCAGGTAACGCTAACGTTGGATTCAGAGGTTACATGGATATAATTGACCCACAAAGTGCTATGGTAACAATTGTTGGTAAGGGAATTATGCATAATTCTAGTGGAAATAATTCTGAAAAATATCTTGAATCATTTGCTTCTTCAGCAGATGATGGTGAAAGGAGTGGTTTAACTGATTTTAGATTAAACATGGGTAATATTAATAGTGGTGGTGGTGATATGACATCAATAACTGGTGTTGCAGTATATGGTCGAGTCTCAATTTTTGGAGTTAATCAATGAGCACATTAAAAGTAAACAAAGTACAACACCTTAACTCATCAGGAGATGGACTTGTTGTAGATAATAAAGGAACAGTTGGTATTGCAACCAATGATTTAGAGTTGAACACCACTTTAGTTGGTGCTGCAAGTTCATTAGTCGGTTTGTATATTGGTGATGGTTCATTAATATTCAGTAATAATTTAAGCCGTTCAGGTGGTTATT
>VMHT01177897.1_pt1 | contig 12217 bp, 15 predicted proteins | sample 4693611 | NCBI WGS metagenome assembly VMHT01 (sample SAMN12280063, study PRJNA550983) | marine metagenome | isolation source: seawater sampled from same location over 5 years 0.02-0.2 micron viral filtrate | place: USA: collected off the coast of southern California halfway between the port... ...
AATACTGCGATCACTCGCTATGAGTGATCACAAATCTGTGTAAGTGCATATAAAACATGATCAAGCAGCGAGGCCGCAAATGGATCGTTGTTTTAGCACGGTGATAGTTACGGAAGTGATTAAACACCGTCACTTAGCCGTCCCTCGACGGATGAGTGGAAATCTACCAGCGATTCAATAGATCTTTGATCTAGTTGCGAGAGGCAAACTTTGTTTGTTCTCGTATGAATCTACCAGCGATTTAAGGTGGTTAATCACGAAAGGGAACTCCGCGCATTTGTGTGCGCGCATGTGTCTGTAAGATAGCATAGCTATCTTTGCCAGCGCTCTAGCGTGATAGCTCCCCGCCTGGGGAGTATCTCTAGAAACTTGTTTCGTGCATCGTCATAGCCCGAAGGCTCAGATGTTTACTCTTCTATGAATAGGTCAAAGACATACGATAGGACTTAACGGATATTTCCCTTAGGGACTCGGCCAGTTAAGACTCACTCTTATAGAGTGAGTATCGTGTTTAATCAATATATCCTCTACAACTAGGTAGATTCCTCATTCTTTTTTTTAATAATATAGTTATATATGCAGCCCACATCGGAACTGTCATATAATAACTATATTACTCGTTTATGTTATAGTTGCGCGACAATGCGCTTCTCAAACCTCTTTTTGGAGGTAGCCCAACTTGGGGCTTTGATTAACAACTATTGATAGTTTTACTCATCTATGAAGAAAGTTATTCTAGCGCAGCGTAAACTCCTCTAGATAGAGACCAGGGCTGCAAATCTACGCAGAATAGTTTTTCTGCGTGTGCTAGGGCGCATGCCCATCTTTACAGTCGTGGACTCGTGTAGGAGTCTTTTCATACCAAACGGGTGCGTTCGATCCGGCGTCGATAAAGTGTAAGAGCCTAGAGTGTGAACCCGAAGTGGTTCACTGTCTACTTAGCACCTACTTCGCTATGTCGCGGAGTTTATCGAGAGGTTCGCACCACCCTTAGGTATGATTAGCCGTGCAGCGTCATAGCCCGAAGGCTCACTGTATAAAATTCTTCTATGAGAGGTAATGATTACAATTAACCTAGATGAGAGCCGCGTAGCTTCTCTCATCGTAACGATTCTAGATCATAGTTTGTCCTGCAAGTGCAGGAACACTAATCGAGGCTTAAGTGTTCTTTTTATGAAGTAATAGTTCAGTGTGGTTCTTCCCTGTAAGGGAGACATTCTGTTAGTCTTCTAAGACTGAGTATACAGTCGCCTTATCTGCGACAGCACAGTGAACTATTACGAGTGAAAAGAAACTTAAACGCAGGTTAGTGTTTCAAACTTGCGTCGTTGGCCTTTTGATCGTGCCTGTTGATTAATATTCGTCATTGGCTTTCGCCTCAGATTTTTACTCTCTCTATGAGAAGGTTATGTCTAAACTTTCTGCACATCGTATAACTTTTGCTTTGTTACCTAGCACCTTTGGTGCGTGTTTTCAAAAATGCGATGTTCAGAAAGTTTTCGTATTTCTTCAGATTATTTTCATATGAAAACATCAAGATATTGACGGCTTTGGTTTAAGGATGAATATCCGTCCAAAGCATGTAGGGGAAGAATCAACTACCGCAGGGCTTGGGATCCCTCGTTGCGGAAGTCCCAATTCACAATTCGTTATGTAGCGACCAGGCATGAATATGCCTAGTGGAATAATCTTAGTTCTTCCAACGCAAGTAACCTGTAAATTGTTAATTGGCTTTCCGCAACGGGGAACCCAGCCTTGCGGTAGTGGATTCTTTCGCTGCATGAGTTAATATCTTGATTGTTTTCATATGAAAATAATCTAAAGAAATACGATGTCGTCATCGCCCGAAGGCTCAGATTTAAAACTTCTCTGGTGAGAGGTCGGTATAAAATACCAGTTAGTCTAGTTCGTGTTCTCCTTCCCAAGTATTAAGGTCGGGATAGAGCGTGCCACGCTATTAGATTCCTCGTCATCGGCTTTCGCCTCAGGTTTACTCTCTCTATGAACTGGAATATGTTTTGACTGAATTATCGTCCATCAGATCTTTGATATGAGGGACGAGTCGTAGACCTGGTAGTAATCACAGGTTTTCTGTGAGCGCTACTAGTAATTCTGTCAAATGTGACAAAGACCGAAATGAACAGAGCGTAGCTTGTTCAAGAGGGCCGTAGGCCGAAATAGCGAATGCGTATTTCGTGTTTGTCACAATCGTCATTGGCTTTCGCCTCAGTTGTTATTACTCAGTTCTAGTGAAGGACTATTTCTCAAGCCGTCTTAGTATATTAGGCGCTCTTCTTTTGAAGAAGCCATTTCGAATCGTGTGCAGAAACCGTATGGTTTTCAGCACGATGTTTGTTCTAAGTAGTGTTTGAGCGAAGCGAGTCATAAGACCCGTCCGCCCTCGGCAGGAGTTTTAATTCAGATTGCGTTAGTGGAGGCTGCGATCGGAGGGCATTACCTGTGTTGTTCCGATTCCACTAAAGCAAGTGGATACGGCCCGAAGGGGGCGTATTGGATCGGACGACACGGTATGCCTCGGATGCAGCTCTCACTGAGCATCTGAGTTAAAATTCGTCATAGGTTGATACCTCAAATTAAATTCCTTCTATGAAGAGCAGTAGTTATACTAAGCGGTTATCTTAGTAACGCCAACTGGCGTTTCTTCTAAGTTTATCTGCTTTATCTTCAAGAATAAGGGGAAAAGCTATTTCCCGAAGGTCAGAGATAAGAATTTAGTGTTTTATTTCTATAAACCGTGACCCTAGAATTAGGGTAAAGCGGTTTTGTCCTAGTCTAACGACCTAGATTTGAATGGTGCGGATTGGTGGTTGCCGCGCTACTGCACGGCAAGGCCACAATCTTTCCTGCACGAAAATGAAATTCGTGTATTCTTAGATTCGGCGATTCCATATCCGACCCGTTCTCCCTTTACAATCGTAAAGTTGTGAATCTTAGTCCTTATCTCTGTGTTCGGGAAGGGTGCTTTTTCCATTATGGATAAGTCTTAGAGCCTATCCTTCTGTATGCCAGTCTATCGGATTTGGCACGGCAAAGTGCCGTGTTGCCGTATGGCGTAAAATCCGAAAGAGGGCAAACAAATGTCCTTCTTCTTTATGTGTATTATTCGTCATCGAAAGGTTCGGGCCTTTCTCAGTGGTAATACTTCTCTTCTATCTAAGTTAGGTTTGACCCGAACAAACCTTCGGACTAACTTTTACTGTTTGAGTTTAGAACTCAAGCAGCATCTTCGTTAGTGGACTCTTCGTCTTGCTTTGCTTCTGCACACAGTTCACCGTGTTCTGCAGCTAGCTCAAGGAGATTAACATAATATTCTTCTCCTCTGGCCTGACGACCGTTGTTCACGCGAGGGAACTTCTTCAAGCGAACGCCCTTATTTCTAAGACCGCATGCTCTCTGAATTACCGACGGTCTCTTCAATTCGAGATCGTCAGCAACCTGTTGTGCGCTGGTGCCGTTTTGCCAAGCAATAACGAATTCTTTGTCCGATGTAATGTTCTTAGTTGTAATAACTTCGTCCATATTTTTCATCCTCCATTTTTTCATTAATTACTGCTTCCCGTCAAAAGGGGAAGCACTCGTCTAAAAAGCCCTTAGGCTCAATCTTGATTTAAGTTCATCAATCCGCGTAGGCGAACTGTGACGCTATCACTAACTTCACCAATAGTCGAAAGTCTACCACTGAACTCTTCCGCAATATCTGGGAACTGTTCTGGTATGGTAATATCTCCTACTATAGATGATAGATTACTTAGTCTATCTAGTAGGTCTTGTCTTTCGGTATGAACTTGGTTAAGGCGTTCTTCGAACTCCTCAATCTTTTCATCGTTAAAGTTATTGGATAACTCCAATAGTTTAACTTGGTAATCAGCGATTTCGTTTGACAATGCGTTTTGTATATCATTTCTAATATACTCTAATTGTCTCTCGTTATCAATATAACCCATAACTCTCAAGTTTGACTGCTGGCGATACCACTTTCGCGGCTTACCATTATCGTCAAAATAAGTTGGGGTAGTTTCTCTATTCAAGGCGTTGCGGTCGCCAAAGTAGTTTAGGAGACTAGAATAGTTCTCCAAAGTGTCAAGGTGGGTGTTTTCCTCTGTAATACTTGGTATAAACCAAGCACCAGAACCACTCTTGAACGGCAGACCGCCTAATGTTGTTAGTGTTTTTGTAACCGAGGATCGAAGCATTGTTGCATCTACACTTGTAGATACTGCTACGAACTCGTTAAGTAACGCTGTTGTAATCTCCATGAACAACTCGATATTATCAATTGCTTGATCTTCCCAGTAAGGGATGACTTCTACACAATTGCGTAGTTGCTCATCACTTGGTTGTTCAACTTCTTCATCCCAAAACGAATTAGAATAATCTTTCCACCATTGGGTAGGATCAAAGTCCTCTGGAGTCTGGAAACGAATGCGGTATAAGTTCTGGACTTCTTTATGTCGTCTAGATCTCATTGTTCCGCTTAGTTCTAACTGAACTGCATATTCGTTTCCTTTCTTCAAAGGCTTTACAATTATTCTTCTTTCAACTGCACTACCCCAACCTTCCATTTCTGTAAGTCTAGGTAGTTGCATGTTTTGTAGGATGTCTTTTGAGATTGCGAATGCATCTTTGGGTCGTCTTGGTAGAGGAACATATTCCTTACCTAACCCTTGTTGCTGCGCTCTCGTTGAATACTCACCGTAATTGATTCTTCCACCAATCACAGAGTATAACACTAAATGGCCTTTTACGGCCACTTCCATATTGCCCTCAATAACATAACCATCATTTTCTGATTTGTTTTTATCACTCATCTAAAATCACTTTTCAACTATCGTAGGGATAGTAACAAAGTGCTTATTCTTAACTGGGCCTTCCTTCCAAACCACCCTTTGTGAAGGGGATTCAGCGTAGAAGATTTGCCAGTCATTTGCTTTTTTCATAACCTTGGTTATTGTAAACTTCTGCTTTTTAATACCACTGCTAAATAGTTTTACTGGTTCCTTACCATGCGAGATTCCTTGAGAATCTCCAACTAATTTAACTAGGTCTTTCTTAGTTAGCTTATCGCCAACCTTGACAGTAGCCATGCTTTTACGCATAGCCTTGAGTCTATTTTTCCAAAGTTTTGAAGACTGTTCTTTAGTCTTCTTTTCGTATTCTGTTACGGATAAACGCTTTTCTTTCGTTTCCTTTTTTGGCTTTTCCTCTGCAACCTTCGCCTTTTTTGGCGCAGGTTTTTCCGTTTTAGGAATGGGTTTAGCCTCTGTTTTCGGTTGAGTTCCATGTTTACTTTTGACATGAAAACTCAATCCAACCTCCGTAAAAAAAGTAGATCCACATCCGTCTATAGGACATTTATGCTCTTCTTTCATCTAAAAATAAGTTAGTCTTCATCGAGGTCTACAAACGAGACTCGACTTAGTAACCTATCGGCATTGACATTACCTTTTTGCTTTTCAATATCCATATTAGCACCATAGTCCACTCTCTCTTCCAGTGAGTCGTCATGGTTTGTTACGCCTTTTTCCACTTCGAGAACAGTTAGGTAATCGAGTCTTGTGACCGCAAAATCTACGGTTATTTCACTAGCGCTTCTTAGCACTAGCTCTCGATAAGACTTCAAATTATCGTGTTCTTCGTGTGTCAAGATATTATATGTTCCTTGTTGAACATCTTTACTGACAGTTTTTCCTTTGTTAGTAAATGTAAGGACTGAGCCTTTCATTATACTACATTGGATTATAACTGACTTTGCGTTTAAAGTAGCCGTCATTTTGCCACTGTTAGAGTTTAAGATAGCCGTATCTGACACTCTCCAAAGAGCCAAGTCTTTAACAATCACGGGGATAAACCCGTCACCTTTGGCTTCTTCAAATAAGTCGTCAAATCCTTCGGTTACGAAGGTAGGACTAACATACTCTAATGTCGTTGGGTTAATCACATGCGCCACTATTTCAGGCGCGGGATTTTCCCATAAGTTTACATTTGCGCCCTGTAACTTAATACAGGTTATGGATTGTCCATTACAATCCTCAATCACGATTCTCCCGTTTCCGTTACTAGTCATAACAGATTCGCCAGGCGCCCCAATAATTAGTTTACTGGGGGGACTTTTGTCTTCGATAGCAATCGGTAAATCGCTATCGGCACTAATTAGAAATGTTTCAACAGTAGTTTTTCCATCGGTAGCAACCGATAGAGTGTGCGTTGCATCAGCATCGCGGTAACTCCAACGAGAAGATCCTGGACCTTCTACCATTGGGTGTTGAGTGCAAGTAATTCGCATAAGTAAAGTATCATCGTCGATGTATTTTACTTCTACTTGCTTGTCTATGAGGATCGAGTTATTTCTCTTTCTCTGCATATACTTCACTTCAAATGGCGGGGAAAGCGAAATAGTCGCTTCTGGTTCCCGCTCGCTAGACCGATATCCTCGGTAAGCGTTGTGCCGTGTTAGACCATGAGTGTCCACGGTTTGATTTTTAACAAACCGCGCTCTTGAGTCGTATGATGCGCTTAGTGATTGTCCAGTTCTTTGCTCGACAACCTTCATTAATTTTTCAATTTCACTCTTTAATGACATCTAAAAGGGACTAAGTGTCTGAAGTTTATAAACTTCAAGACTCGTTAGTTTCTTCCCCAGTTTCGGTAGAAGCGCGCTTTACCTTAAGGAACATCTGCGGTGCCCCTCGACCTGCGTTATTGGCAGTAGTCGAGAACATGTAGAGTTCATCACCAGGGTTAATGGTAATTGACTCTTCAATCTTTGGCTTTCCGTAGAAGTATTCCTCTCTGTTACCGTTGTTATTACGGTTGGCAGAGCGTCGCTTCCAAAATCCTGTTATTACTTCAAATGAAGACATAATTTTTTCTCCTCCTAAACGATATCAAATCACTGCATGTGGTTCGATACCATAGTGTTTTTGAAAGCCCGTCAAGATAAAATCTAGGGATGGTTTCGCAAGCACATATTTGCATGTGAGTCCGTCTCCCGTATGGATTATCCTTCTTTGTTCTTTCAGTTTGTATTGTCTCATTAACTGTTCTTGTAACTCGTTTCTGCCCTTTAGGACAAAAGCCAGCGTCGTGAACTTTGTTTCTAACCTGTCGTCTTTGATAACTTGCACTAGGTAAACTAGTGCATTTTCATCATGGGAAACTAAGCTGAATCTAACTTCGCCGAAGATATCGTGTAGATATCTAAATTCTAATGGCGTAGTTGCAAACAAGTTTCTCATGGTGCTTTGGCGTGGGGTCGAAGTTGGCGATGGGGGTTTTACCAAGTTCTCACTTGGAATAGGGCTTGTTGCCTCGCCCATCGTCTCGATTCTTCGAAGCCAATCAGTCATCTTGTATTTCCTCCATTTGGGAGGTTATACAGGCTCTTAGTGCGTTAATGGCACAACTCTTTTCGTATAGGACACCAGGACTGTAAACACCCAATTGTTTATGGGTGAACCGTCTTATTGTAGCGTCCAAGTCTATTTCGTGTTCAATAGTGTTCAACATATCGAGCATTATAGGAATCTGACTTCCTCTAATACCTCGTCTTACTGCCTTCTTTAGTTGTAGCCCTACCGTGTGGTAGGTTACAATACCCCTTTCGTGAAAGGGGTAAAAGGCCCAACAATTACTAACATTTTTTCCTCGATTAATTCTATTAACTGGATTTTTACCGTCAATAGTTACAAGGCTTTCCAACGAACTAAGAACAAAGCTATGTTCTGGGCCGTTAAATGTTAGGTCTCCGTTGTGTTGTGACTTTCTCACATACTCAATAGATTTAGTAATCAATTCTATATGATTTCTAATTTTCATCTAAGAAAGGACGACATTAATCGTTTCCTTCGTTTTTCATTAAATCGACAACGGAAATATCAATTCCGTCTAAGATTTGCAATAGTTGAGGGTCTGTAACATTGGCACGAATTTTATCCAGTTTGCCATTTAGACTGGCTACTTGGTCTTCCTTCTCTACAAAGCTAGCGATCAAGTTCTTGATATCGGAAAGGTCAGAAACCTTTCTCATCTCAATACACTTTTCGACTCGACCTTTGTAGGTATCGAAAACAAATCCGTTATTCCATCGGTATGCAAGGAAGGTCATATAAGTTTGACTTCTTCCCTTGAAATACCAGTTTGCGATGGACTTTTTACTTTCCTCTTGGATTAGAGAGTGAAACGGGCGTGTTTCTCCGAACTTGTGTTCCTCATAGAATACCTTTGCATCAGCAAAAGTCCATTCCATGTGGTCGTCAGCACTATACCCCATTTCGATAGAAGCAATCCTTCTACACAAAAATATAGCATCGTGCAAGAACATAACTTCTCCAGGTATACCGTCGCTATTGGCGGTGTGGCTAGATGTGTTCGGACAGATTTCTCTAGACAGTTTGTATTTACTAACAACTGCATCTAGCGCATCCAATTCCTCTCTTTTTTTATTTTTATCATTATTTGACATATTTTTCTCCTCCTAAAAGTTAATTTCTTCAATCAACTAAGTTTGTTACTTCTCGATAAGCATCCCTATCACTAACTGTAATAGGTGTGCCTTCTCTGGCACACTTCATCATATAGGAAGTGAACCACTTAGAAACATTAACATCAATGTCACCAGTGTTCGACTGCATATAAGCATCGAACCAATTTCTGACATTTTCTTTGCATTCTTCTGGAATGTTTGTGAGTTCTAGATCATCAAAACCGATAGCAGCAATTTCTTCTACTGCTTCTGGTTCAACCTTGGTCTTAGCCCTTCTTTCTCGCGTTTTGGCGAGGTTAAGTGGCGGTAACTCAAGGTTTTCAGGCATAAAAATACCGTCTTCTGTTTGTAGAACGAACTCAACACTCATATGCGGCATAACCACCTTTACATGTGGTTTGCTATGAGGTGTGACTCCATAAGACATAGTAGACAGTTTAATGTCTACATTTCTGTCGGTCAAAAGTCCTTCTCTACTAGAAAATAGTTTTCTAAAGTAGAAAGGATAGTTAAATTTGACCCCCATGATGTTATTTTCCTCTATGTTTGACTCGTAGGCAGCAATCTGCCTAGTGCCTCCGATTGGACTTAACTCAAGGGTGGTGTCCCCTTGTGAGTTGTAGCCTTCGGCGGCGCAAGTGTCATCGGAAAAGTAAACGATTAAATCTCCTTGTGGTTTTGATCTTCCTGCTCTTCCTAGAACAGTTTTAGCCATACTTGCAGACTTGAAGTCTGCATGGGCTATTGCTTCGGTAGTTATTCTACCGTTAGCGCGAATAATGGCCCGACCCCCAAGATAACCGCCATTAATGACGGGTAAAGTGGTTATTAGTTCGGGTTCTTCAGTTTCACCTGTAGAGTGGTTTCTACGGAAGACCCACTGGGCATTAGTGCAGACCCATATTGAGTCCAAACTAATTATGCAAGAAATGTGTAACATTTCTTCGCTATCCAAGTGGGCTAGTCTACCGTTACGGCTACTATCATCAATGTAGCTAAGGCTCTCAGCCGTAACTATGTTGAATTCGTCTCCTAACCATTCGGGTAAGTCCAACTTAGTATCACCTAAGTTCATCGTCACCCTGTTGCCATTATTTGTGTTCTCAAAACCAAGAACGACTTCCCCATTTTCTTTGCTTAAACTAAGTCTAAATGTTCCGTTTAGAACATCTCTTAGCAGCATAATCTGTTTTGCAGTAATGGGGAGGTCAAAAGCGTGTAGCATGGCCGCTTGACATTCAATGTCAGCTTTAATGGCCGTGTTTATATTATCGCTCAATTCACTCATCTAAGTAACTCAAAGGGCGTTTAATTCCTCTTCAAGTTCTTGTGTTGCGTGTAGGGCTTCCTCTGGGGAAACTTCCAACACGAAAGAATCTAGTCTAGCAACCTTCTCCTCAATAGAAGTTAGTTTATCTAGTATAGCTCTTAATACATCTAGCTCTTCATTGGCTAGACTCATAATATCCGATGGGATTTCTTTACTCATCTAAATTGAAGTTATGATTAAACTTCTGTTGGTGCTTCTGGAGACTCTTGAGCTTGTTCCTCAAGGACTTCTCCTAGTGCTTCTTGTGTAATTGCTTCCATGTCGAGTTCGGGTAAACCGTTCTCATTCCAGGGTAGCGGGTTGGGCACTTTAATTCCAACATGTGTTAGTTGCATGGAAACAGTTAGCAAGTCGCCGATATTCTCAACAATTTGCTTACAGTTTTCGTGCCATGCAAGTAACTTTTTCTTAGTGCTATGGTCTTGCCAGCATTGGGCTTCTCCTGAGAGTTCCCCTTCTTGGCGACCGATTTCATCCAAGCACCATGCTAGGATGTCTGCTGGGTTGGGCACCTTGACGACGAATCCCTTGTGAGTGGATTCTTCTACAGGCGCTCTTGCCCCAATTTCGTTCGCTCGGCGTTCCGCAAGTCGGATCGCCCATTCGTTCTGGTTCAATACAATAGCTGCTTTGTTTGGTTTAGACATATTTATTCTCCTCCTAAAGACCCTTAGATATCTAAGGTAGTCTGGTTTGGATGTTTGTTTGGGAAGCCTTCGACAATAACATTTGGACAATCGTCGTTGTCTAAATGCGCGATTTGCAGTGATTGGGCTTTTATTAAAGCCCCCTGTAAGTCACTTCCGAAGTTATGCTTCTCTACATTTTCTCCATTTACATCTCTCAATATAACCGAATAAGCTTCTCGGTTTTGTTGTATAATTAATTGATATGGTTTGTTTTCCATCTAAAATATCACGCTGGCGCGATACAGTTACACTTACTTTGTCCACAGTTGGGTATGCCACTATAGAGCAAGTCTTTCAACTTCTCAATGTTAGTAACATCGTAAGCAATTGGGTTTTCTGGACATTTACGAACGAATCCCATTGGATCTACATCGAACATATTCTCGCCAGGACACGCATTCATGCCTAGTAAGTTGTTCAATGCTACATCTCCAATGAATCGGTGTCCGTCCCCACATATCTTAATGTCGGGCTTGTTTTCCATAATCCAATTGTATTTTTCCCAAAACCATTCTACACTTTCGTAGATTGATAGTGGCTTGTAAATTAAGTGTTGAATCGACCAGTTAGTTCTGTGCATACCCGTGTTGAATACGCTAAACGCTTGGTCGAAATGGCCGTCTTCGGCCCATTGGAACACCGTTGGTGTCCAAAGTAAATTGATGTTAAAATGGATATCGTGGCCGCTAGTCAGGGTATAACCCCAGGCTTCATCGACTTGTTCCCACAAATTGTGGGCGCTACTACAGCGCATATCGTCTACTGACATACTAACAATATCAATGTGCGGCAAAAGCGGTTCTATTGCTTGGTTCTCAAACACGCCCTTGTAGACGGTTGTAACATTCACAACTTCAAATCCTGCTTTCTTAGCCATTATTGCTAGTTTAGTAGTATGCTCGATAGCGCCTGGAAACGGGTTAAGAGTTATCGCAAATTCACGATAACCAGCCTTAACTGCTTCTTCCATAGCTCGATTCCAATAATAATCATCTTTCGTAAGGTCACGCATCTCTCGCGTAACCCCCGTAGTTAAGTAGCAACCCTTACAACTGAGTGAACAGTTGAAACTAGGCGCTATTGAAAATATCTTTCTTTTCATCTAAGATAGACTACAATTAAGAGTCCATTCGTTTATCAACGGCATCGAAATACCGCTGATACTTTGCCGCTTCCTTAACGGGATCTCTCCCAGGAATCGGATGTCTTGAATTAAATTTCTTATCTGCTTTAGTCACAGCCGCAGCATCCATCGAGAGGTTTTCAATTCTCTCAACTTCATACAGTTTCTTAGAAACCTTATCCTTGGGGTCGTCTTCAGGATGACCGACACGAGGCCAGTCTACCGTCAATTCCAACACACCGTTAGTTACAGTTTCGCCGAACGCCAATCCTTCTTGAAGATTGGTTGGGGACTTGCAAGCAGCAAGTAAAAGTTTCAATTGCTGATTAGGTTCAGCAGACCAATTAGAGCGAACTTCGTCAAAAGCCCCTCCAAAGGTTAAAGCCATTTCTCTAGCGGCTTCTTCTAGCATGTCTGGAACATCTTCGAGGATGTCATGGCAAATAGCCACGGACATGTTTTCAGTAGTTAGCCATTGTTGCTCAATTAAGGCTGCAACAGCTAACGGGTGGCGGACATAATTCCCACCACTCTTACGGTTTTGGTTCTGATGGGCGGTTGCGCTCAGGGCA
>VMHT01101019.1_pt1 | contig 12216 bp, 2 predicted proteins | sample 4693611 | NCBI WGS metagenome assembly VMHT01 (sample SAMN12280063, study PRJNA550983) | marine metagenome | isolation source: seawater sampled from same location over 5 years 0.02-0.2 micron viral filtrate | place: USA: collected off the coast of southern California halfway between the port... ...
GAAAACAAAAGGATACAAGAAATGTTACTAGACCAACCTGATAACCCAGATGGCACTGAAGCGGTTTTCAATCAATATGTATCAAAATCCATAGCCGTCTTAATAGAATCATTTTTGACAAATCCAGAGTACCGTGAACTCTATGATGCATTCGAAACAGATCTTCCAGATGAGAAAAATATTTTAAAAACTCTACGAGATATATATGACATAGACAACGATTATGACACAGAAGGAGCCATTAGCAAAATAGTATCGACATTGTTTGCAAAGTCTACGCAGAAGTACAATATCGGTGACGAAGTAATGTTTTCAGACAATCTGTCAAGTACAAAACTAACCGCAATAGCAGATTTATTAGAAGTAGACCAAGAAGATATTACGTCGTCCAAATATGTCATAATCGGATTTAGTGAGACTGGTGGATATGTTTTGCGTACAGTAGATTTAGTTGGTGGTGGCTCTGACAGACTAGATTTAACTGAGTCGCCAGATGACGTAAAAATTGCAGAAAATGATTTGATTAAATCAACTATACGGGAATTTATTTACGACGAAGATTCTGGTGACGTCACAACCACTGGTGGTAAGAAAAAAAAGAAAGGCGGTGGTAAAGTCGTATTAGAGCCAGCGTTAATTATTTATCAAAGGATTCTACTTGATACGTTTTCTGCCATACAAATATTGTGTCACACCAATGAATGGGCAAGACAGGGTGGCGACAATGCAGAGGCTAAAACCGAAGCAAAAATGCGATTTCTTTCTAGGGGAGTTAACGTATATGCTTCAACACAAAACAACAATCAAAATAAACAGAAAGGAAATAACAACAAAAAAGGCAAAATAAAACCAATTGATATTTACGATTCATACCCCAAAATAGCACATTTTGACAGGGGAAGTGTAGTTGGAATACCACCAAATAAAGACAGTAAAGCAAAATTAGGAAATCGTGGTTTGTTAGATGAATTAGCAGATTGGAGAGGGTTTTACACACTTTCTGTGCTAGCCAAAGCAAGAAAGAAATCATACGACAGGCAGTCTATGGACACTTTTTACTCATCCGATATTTTACTAAAAGAAATTGCTTGGATGGCGACTGCCTTAAGTGACGGCTCAAAAGTACTTTCTAAGAAAGAAGAACCAAGAGGCTTGATGTCACAAATTCAATATACATACGTTTCAGGTGTGCCAACAGATAAGGACGGTAACGACTTACTGCAACAAACAGCCGTTGCACCAAAGGAAACTGTTTTCTACGAAGTTGACGTACCTTTGTTGAAAGAAGTAATAATGACTTACACAGATGTTTACAATAAATCTGTTATATATCGTGCGTTCAATACAGCAAAGAACACAAAGGACAAAACCATAACCGTTGAAACTGACGACGTAAAGACATTGGTTGCAAAAGCATTTGTCGAACATACAAAATCCAAAGAAGCAGAGGCGGAAGGAAAACCAGATGCAGAAATAAAAGCATTCAAAGATAAAAAAAGCGAATACCTAGGCCAAGCAATGAGGAAACAGCCCAATGCGTTTAGAGTAGATCAACCGAAAGGAAAGTCGGGTCGCGACGAAGATAGTTATCCTGGCATAACGTATCTGCCGAAAGGTAAGGGAGGCGAATTCCACGTTGATGTTACAAAGATACCTAGTAACGTTTCTGGTGCAGATAAAATACCAAAAGACCGGAACAAAAAATCACGTACAGCAGGCCCCGCAGATAATGGCGAATCAATATACGACACAACCACAATAACAACTAGAGCCCCTGTAAAAGAAGCCGATCTTGCAAGAACCATATGGCAGTCTGTCAAAACAAGAACAACAGGGCTGTTTGACTTAGAAGGTGCAAGACCTCACGAATTTATGCACCTGTTATTCGAGGAGATGAACTCAGTTCTCTCAAGGTCTAAGTTAATCAAAGCACCATATCCTGAAGCATGGTTTGGTACAAACATTGTTGACAAGTTAATTACCGATCCTATGCAATTAGGAGAGAACGTTGAGATAAGATTTTACGAAGAAAAACTGGCAGAATACATTGGTGCATTGGAAAAAAGATACATGAGCAATTTCTTAATCCCATCAGTTTTACTGACACAAACACAAATGGGTCGTATCAAATATAACAAAAACCCAGAGAAACTAAAGATGGCGTTTATGGAAAGACTCGCAAAAGATGCAGCAAGTCCGCAATTAGTAACGACTAATTATATTCTCAAACCATATGCAATGACAGTGGCTATCATGCGTAGTGTTTTACAAATCAGCGAAGACGATCGCAATGAGTTTGTCGCACAGCAAGTAGACGAAGATATGCGCACGGAGATACGCAGACATATGTATCACAATGACATTAGACCACTACTTCCAAGGCAACACCCACTGTTTGAACCAAGAGAGAAAATACCTTCAGAAACACCTCCAGTAGTAACCGAACCACCGGTTAATCAAATAGAACAACTCAAAGGTGCAATTTCTGGAGGGGTTAAAGACGGAGTAATGTCTGCTGTAAATGAGTTGAATGAAGGACCAGTAGAGTCACGACCAACAGAGGAGGAGGAATAATGAGTGACAACGCATTACTATTCCGTGAGTTTGATAAGTTCGCTCAGTTAGAAACTATTGACAAAGAAACACTTTCAGAAGATGACATAGATATATTTTTGGATAAATTTCTTTCTCCAAGAAATGTATTCTTCTATCACGAAGGATTACGCATACTTTGTGCAAATGCAGAAGATAGAGAAACTGGTGAAAAACCATACGACATGGAAGGAAAAACATACTTAGAAGCAATTAACGAATTAAAACCGCTACTAAGTAAAAAAGTAAGAGATAGTTACGGAAGTGTTTCTAAAGATGCCAATGCGTTCGCTTACAACCCTGAACCAAAAACAGTCAAAGAGATGGCAACCAGTTTGGCTTATGAAGCAGGGTTAAATGCAAAAAAGTGGCAAGAAATGTCCGAAATAGAAAGGCTACAACATCCAGTAACAGCCAACGCGCAGGTAACAGCCAATGCAATCAAGAGCAGGTTGGAACAATACCACGCCAAAGTATTGCCATTTATGTTGAGAAAAACAATGCACCATCCAATATCATTCATCAAGTTTAGTCAAACACGGGGCTACATACCTACACCAATAAGGAATACTAAAGACGTTAACGAAGTAACTCTGCATTCAGAAGAAGACTTGCAAGAAATGCTTAGTAGCGAGCGATATAGAGATACAAACTTCCCTGGGGCCAAAGACAGTCAAATACGTGGTCTAGTTTGGGATCCATCTCCTACAAGAAAAGGTTTGAAACTAGCAGTCATAGATATAGACAATCCTGCACAAGTACCCAAAGCGAAACTAAGAGATGTTACACACAAGGCGGCCATTAGAATAGCAAACGCAGGTCATCCGTACATCATTATGTATACTGGAAAAAACTTTCAGATATGGATAGGCCAAAACAAAGACCAACCATTAGGAGATGCACCAGACGTCATAGACTACCTTCGAGCATTACTAAATGGATTAGGAAACTTTCAAGGCAAACAACAAGCCATTGAAGCAGAAGAAGTATGGTTTGACGAAAGCGTTCTAGCCAGTAAAGAATTACCAACTAGGATGTTCTTTAGTTTACACTATCCATTAAGAAACTTAGAAAAGACATACAGCGGATTAGCAGCAGTACCAGTTAGTATTGATGAAGTAAAGACTTTCGACCCCTACAAACACGCACATCCGGATGTAGTTTTATTAAATTTTGATACATACGCTGGGATTATTTCCGCATTCTTTGACGAAGTAGAAGTTGGACAAGATTTTGGTTCCGATACAGAAACCGCACCAGAATGCATTAGATTAGATAATAAATACCCAGAGCATGAACTAATATCTCTAATAGATAGTAAGAGTAATACTATAGGGGTAAAGTTAGAAGATATATCTAATAAGATAGAAGATGAAGAGTCTGCATTTGTTTACGCTAAAGCAAGAGGAATCGACGCAGTAATAACATATAACGAGAGAGGTGGCATCCGATTCGGTGGCAATACCCTAACATCTTCTAAAGTCAAAACTATTGGCATGAAGAAAGAAGCAGTTAGTGACAACGCATTGTCAGCAATAATTACTAGAACTGGCATTGTCATACACCACGACCACATATCTAGAGACTTGCAACGATACTGTCAATCTAAGAACATTAGTCAGGTTACATTAGTAGGACAACTAGTTAGCGTGGATTTCTTAGGTAACGAATTAGAAGAAGGAGAGATACGTGGAATTGTAGCGAGGAAGGATGGTGTCTTACCAGAAGAATTCAAATTACTAAAGTTTGTTGTAAATAAGATAACATCTTACAATCACGATGCTGTACCATTAGAAGTGATGGGCGAAACAGTCAGGGAATTGACCACAAATAGATTGTTATCTGGAGCAAACAATTACTACACTAAACCATTAGGCAATAAGGTAAAAGGATTCTATAAAACAATGAGAAACCAATACATCGGCAGAGAATTAGTTATTTTAGGTGAAGAAAAATACTTGGTTGCGGCAACACAAACAATGAACATGGTTATCTTGGGTATGGATCCAAGAACAACAGCGTATCAACAAAATTCTAAAGAAATAGGAAATGTATATGTTGGCGTAATCAAAACAGACCGAAATAGAGGTCCGATTTATTATGTCATGGCAAAGGCAGAAATAGCGTTAAAGAAAGAAGATAGAATAAAACTCAAAGACTTGGTTGTAGGTGAAAACAACAATAACATAGTACCAAACAATGTAAGAGACGATGCTTTCATCGAAGATATAGTTGTAGTAGAGCCGTCTATTGTTGTAGAAGTTGCGTACGAAGATATCAGTAAGAGAATGACTAACGCACTACCGTTCCATTACTTACCAAGTACATCGGCTGGAAGACCAGCGATATACAGAGTTGTGCCAGCAAAGAGATACATTACAAAAATGATTGGCGCAAAAATAATTTCAATCAAAGAAGACCTCAACCCACTCAAACAAACTGATGTGGCATTTAACCAAGATAATTTAATTAAAATACAAGGCACTGCACCAAAAGGTGGCTTTACAATAGTTCAGTCTCTACCAAATCCAATCAAGAGAGACGACATGTATTTTGCTTATGATAAGTATCTAGGTGAAGAAATAGACACCAAAGTACCGTGGAAGATGTCGGAAAAGGCATTCAATAAACTTAGTAAACTAACAAAAGATACCGCAACAATTGGCTACGTAGATGGTAAAAGAATATACTATAATGATGCAAAACATTGGGTCATGCATGGAAACAACAAAGACTTCTTTTGGGCATCAATGACATTCAAATCTATAACATCACCATTCAAGTTACGAGGCATTGACATAATGAACGCAACAAAAATGTGCGCAGAGTATGGCATCAATTGGCATTTAGTAATATCAGAAAATACTTTCTATTGGCTTTATTGTGACATAGAGAACAGTCAAATTCGTAAGGAGCATGCCAAGTACATCAAAGATGAAGACTACGATGGTGACGTAGAAGAAGTTTTATCTGACCTATTACACACAGTGAACTCTGCTTATTCTCCAAAAGAAGAAGTAAAAGATGCAAGAGTTCCGGGCTTTATATTTGACGTGACAGTTGTTGAGAAGATTAAACAAAACCCTGCTTTTTACGGCGTACCAAAGAAACTCAACTCATGGATGGATGTTTACATTGATGGCACAGAGTTGGGTACAGATGAAGATGGTAAGCAAAAATATAGGTATGTAGAAGCCGGTGGAACGATAGTACCTATGACTACTTACGGCGGAAGAAAGGCAGACGTTCCCTTAATCGGAGGGACACCAGACGTCCCAGGAGAACTAAACAGGGCAGTCGAAAGATTCGACAAAGGAGAACCAGGTTACAAAGTATTCATTGATACACAATCTGCAAACAGTATGAACAAGACACCACATTACACCATGACTGATTTACCATTTTATTATTCTACGGCTGTGGACGACGCACTAGGCTATGGTAAAGATGGAAATAGAGTTATGTTCGGGAAAGACCCAGACAAACTAACAAAAATCACAGATAAGTACAACACAAAGTCTTTCAAAACTGAAATGGATTTACATGACTTATCAAACAAAGAACAAGCAAAGGAAGATGCAAAAATACTAACCTCTATGTTCAACTATGTGCCAGGAGGCAAAGTTATCGACAAAGATGCGAAAGAAACGGAAACAAGAACTGGTTCCGGCTTTAGTGCAGAATATCAAAGTGCTTACGACGGTGATAACGCCAGATTGAAAAGAGCGTTGAAGCCTACACTTTTTGCTCACTTTGGTGCTGTAAGAAATCCACCAATCAAACAAGAAGCGTGGTCGCAATATGTCAATAAATACGTTAGCACCCATGCTTCTTGGGATGCTGAACCCGAACCAAAAGAAACATGGGAAAGATACAGCATGGGCGCATTCCCTGTACACTTTGTTGAAATGCTAGAAAAGGAAAGATTATTGTTAAAAGCACAGTCCGAACATTCGTTAACAGAAGATGAGTTGCGTATAGTCAACGAAACCTTTAGTGCAGAAACCACAGGGGATTTATTAGAAAGTCCACTTGATGATTTATTTGAAACGCTAGAAGAAGAAGATGAAGAGGAGGGAGTCGAATATGAACCAGATGATGAAGACTACGACGTCGAGTGATATCGCAGCCCTTTTGAATTTCCCAGAAAAAGGAGAAATACTTTCTGGAAACAAAGTCATCGAAACAGAAACTAAGTACAAAGATAATGTTTTCAGATACCGAATAACATTCCCCAAAAACGTTAGGCGTAGTGATATACCAAATATACTAAGAGAGTTTTACAATACAAGTTTATTTACAATTAATAGTGTAGATCATGTTGTAGAAAACCACGATTATCAAACAAGAACTACTAGGAATAACACAGTCATACTTGGTTCTATGCAAATAACACCATTGAGTCTTACCAACCCAGTAGCCAAACAATTAACTGCTTTACAAGATTTTGATAACGAATATGAAAAAATGGTGATGACTTCACCTGAAACTTATTTTAGAGTATTTGCTTATAGAGGATTCGACGGACCATCATTTAGGTCTAAACTGTTTTCTTTCGTATCAAACATGGGAGAAAACTATGGATACTGTGACGACAAATCAATTTATCATCGCAGAGCATCTTTAGTTATGCCTAAGATAAAAATAACCAAAGCCCCAGAAAAAGCAAAAATGTTCTATCATACACATCCCAAGAGAGACGAACCATCACTGAGTTCCGCAGATGATTTCTTATTGTATTTTGACATGAGTCATAAACCACGAAACATTAGACACTTCTATACTGTTATGGCAGATAGAATGGACTACTTTCACGTTGTACCTAAACCGTCTAAGAAGAAAGATTATGTTAAAATCGATGAAGATAAGTTCATCGCAGGACTGGATGCACAAATAGATGAAGCAGGAAAAAGATTAGACGAAACAATGTCTAACGAAACATACGCTGACGACCTACTGTATTGCGAAAAAGTTACCAGGGAAGTAGTCAAGTGGCTAAACAAAACTTATGGAAAATACTTTACAATAACATATAAGTGTCATTACAAAGTAAAAAAGAACCCAGAAGAACCAACTGGTAGCGATTTACATTTAGAAGATGCTTTCATTGCAAAGGCACTCAAAGATCTGAAAACAGGAACTGCATCTTGGCCAGACTTTGGACCAAAAGACAGACCAGAAGAAAAGTATGCATACTGGCATTCAAAATACTTTACAATGAATAAAGACGTCAAGGGAGTTGGATACATGGGATTACTTCCCGGAGACGACAGAAGACTTACGCATTTCCTTTATTCTAATTATAGAGGTAGTGAATATACCTATGATGATATACTAGGTATACTATGTATAAGTAATGATATAAAGATTAGAGATGCTAAGATAAGAGATGGTAAAGAAGTACCTAGTAGGATAGTAGACATATTAGATTACCTAGAAATAACCAACGAAGAGATTAGAGAAGACATTATGCTTTACGATGCAGTAGTTGCAGTAGACGCTTATGGTTCTCTATCGGAAGTAATTGGTGAAGAACATAATTTTATTTTACCGATAGCAGACTTTTCAATAAAGAGCGTAGAAGCAATGGACGAAGTCCGTAGCGGTAAGAAAGAATTGAATCGGGCAAAATATGACATTATGGTTACGCTCAAAGAAAAGATGGGTAAAGCAGTAGCAGATGCCTTGGGAAAAAGGAATAGAGAACTAAGAAACATGAGCACACCTGTAGCGGTCTACGGTCAAGATGGAGCAGCAGTATCTACAGTGGGGGTTAATCCTCCAGTCCAAAGAACTAGACGTGACTTCGGTATGGTCTTACCAAAAAGAGTATTTGAAAATCCTGAGTTGTTGTTAGAACTTTTAGAAGAGTATAAAAAACCAGATAAAGACTTACAAGTAGGGCAGACAAATGCATACAATATTGCTATACCAGTAGAGAACTCTGCAGTATCTTTCACAATACAAGGTACAGGAAATGTGCAGATATTTGTTCCATCAAAAGGATACCCAATGCCAGAAGATTCTGACGAAGCAGTTCTGCAAGCAGTTAGAACGCTTGTAGAAAAGTTAAACACTTTTGATTTCAATATCGACACAAGTGATATTGCATTTGGCACAATAGCACCGATGCGTAACCCGAATGCTGGAACAATCATTGCGATAACTGGACTAGTCAGTTCAACTAAAAACAAGTTTATTGATTCATTGTCAAAAAGAATGAACGCTAGTGTGGTAACAACAATCACTACCAAGACACTGAAAGAATCTGAAAAGAGACCAAACATAGTAGAAGTTAGTGATGACATCTTTACTAAGATGGAAATAAACGGAGAACTAGCCGTAGTAACTGAGTCTCTTGCTGGATACAAACGAGGTTTCAGTAGAAGAGATATGCAAAAGGGCGACTATATGTTAGTCGATGCAAGGATACAAGATTTGCATTTTTTAATCAATGCTAAACCATCTGTAATCAGTTTCTTCCTACACCCGACTAATACCGAGGCTATTATTGAATCATATCTTTCAGATAGCGTCTCACCACAAGAGGCAAAACGTGTTGCAGGTATGATTGACGATACATTAGATGCGGCAGAAGGCGAAGTAGAACATATTATTGAATATGATATTGAAAGACCTGCTGCTGCGATTGAAGAAGTATACAATATAATCCCAAAACCAAATCCAATGCCTAAATCAATTGGTTCTATGATGGTTTCATCAAATGGCAACTATTACTTACGAGTTAGAAACAATCCTTCACACAATAGTTGTCCAGCAGTAACGCAGAACTTGGAATTGAACACCAAGAATAGAAACTCTGCAATAAAAGCAGATTACATAAAATACGGCCCACTTAATTTAGCAGACGAAGATTACTGGGTCAAAGCAGCGGAACACTGGAACACAACACCAGAAGTTGCTAAGGAATCAAAGTGTGGTAATTGTGTTGCATTTGACATATCATCAAGAATGTTAGATTGTATGCCAGGATCTGTACAAGATGACGGGCAATTAGGAATGTGTTGGATGCACAATTTCAAGTGCCATTCTGCTAGGACTTGTTACACTTGGGCAGCAGGTGGGCCAATAACAGAGGATTCTGTTTCTTATGATTGGCAAGAAAGGTCAGCAAAATCCAACCCTCAAAAAAAAATTTCAATTAGAATAGATGAAAGCACAAACCCAGAAAAGAAGTTAATGGCTGTATTTACCAAACCAAATGGTAGAACAAAGACCATTCACTTCGGTGCTAGAGGAATGAGTGATTATACTCAACACAAAGATAAATCACGCAGAAAGAACTACCTTGCACGTCACGGTGGAATGGGAGAAGATTGGAATGACCCAATGACAGCAGGTGCGTTGTCAAGATGGATTCTATGGGGCAAACCAAGTCTCCGCGATTCGTTTAACGACTTCAAGAAGAGATTCAACTTGGAAGGAGTCATGGCTGTCACAAACACAAAGATGAACCCAAGGAAGTATAAAGCAAGATCTCCACCACACCTAACCCTGATTCACGATTTCGATGGGGAACCGGATTACTTAGCATTCAACTTCCATCATAAAGACCAAGATTCAATCATTTCGCATCTGGGATTGCAACCAGTGAGCAAAGAGAGCATCACTCCGGGTGGGACTATACCCGAAGGCTACAAAAAAGATGACTTCGGATACTCCCCACTTGTTCAAGCAAACGACTACGTTCCCATCAAGACTGAAGATGGTTTGTTCCCAGCAGACGCGAAAATCGCACCACTAATCCAGCACTTGTTGGATTCAGGACTCACTCCTGACGGATGGAGTGAAGCCAATGACCTGAATCCTTGGGGATACATTACTTTTGATTGGAACTATTCTCGCGATTTAGACGAAATTAAGTCAGCCTTGAAAGACTATCCCGACCTGCTAGTTGCTCCTGATAACACCTTTAATTTTGAACAAAATCAAGAGATTCTTGAGATGATGAAACCAAGTAAAAACCCAAGAATCCCAAAGAAGTACGAAGGACAAGATCCAAGCGAACATTCAGATCTTTACACCGATGAAGACCCAATTGGAACAATTCAAGGCTTAGGATTCAAAGACAAAGCAACAGCAGAGAAATCAATTAGACTAATTAAGAACTCAGGAAAAACTCACGCACACAAAATACAAGCAGCAATGGCTATGGAACAAAGAGCGAGGTTCCACCCACACGCAACAAAGGGAATCAAAGATGCTCAGAAGATATACGCAGCCTTCATCGAAGAGATGAAAAAGAAGACAAAGCGTAATCCACCGTGGGCTGTATTCATTGTGGGAAAAGTTGGCGACAAATATGCTGCAACAACAAGAGACGATGGAAGAATAGGTCTGCCCGGAGGTAAAGTAGATGTTGGAGAAAGTGGTAAAGTTGCTGTTATGAGAGAAGCAACAGAAGAAGGATGGAGTTTTCCAAAAGAAACCAATTTGACTTTAATACATCAGCAAGATGTAGAAGGGAATCCGATTGATTGGTACATGGCCGACACTACACCATCAAAACTATCAGAGTACAAAGAAAAACATAGAGGAATCAAACCAATTCTAATCACAGAAGAAGAACTAAGGAATAGTGGTTTTGGTAATGAAAACTTACCACTGCATAGGAAAAACCCAATGGCTCCCGGCTATCAATCATATTCATGGACAACAGAAGATTGGCGTTCAATTAAAGTAAACAACAAAGGAGAAATAGATTACAAAGAAAAGTGTGGGGCAGAAGGAACACAGACACCGGATGGTTCTCCTAGACTTTGTTTACCTGTGGAAGTCATTAGGTCTTTGTTAAGAACTGAATCAGGAAAAGATGTTATTCGCACACAAGCAAGGAAAAAAGCCCGTGCTAAGAAAGGCGAGAGAGTTCCATGGCATCCAAGAATCAAAAAGATCTGGAAGCGTGTAAAAGAACAGAGTCCGAAAGACAACCCACCAAGTAAAGTAATTATTGTAAGTGGCCCATCTGGTTCTGGAAAATCAACCATATCTAAAACAATAGCAAAAGAACTTGGCGGCACTCTTGTACCAACTGTGACAACAAGATCCAGAAGGCCAAAAGAGAAAGAAGGAGAAGATAGAATCTTTGTTTCTAAAGATGAATTCAAAGAAATGATAGATAACAACGAGTTTGTTGAATACAAGCAACACAAAGATGGAGTCTTTTACGGCAGAAGAAAAACAGACATGGATGACATATCAATTGTAGAAGTCAGTCTAAAAGGAATGAAAGAATATAAAAAACTTTATCCAGATTCATTTGCAGTATTCTTAGAACCAGATAAGTCTCCGAAAGAGATAGAAAAAAGATTATTGTCAAGAGGTGGCATGTCGGAAGCGAACGCAAAAGCCAGAGCAAGTATAATTCCTAAGCAAGTTGCAGCAGCAAAAACAATGCCCTATGATTTATTCACTAAATCAAGAACAGGTAAGTATTCAGAAGTAGCAAAAGAAATCATTAGTCAAATACCAATGGCCAACCCAGGTTGGCGACACGGAGAAGCGATGGATGAAGAAGACGACCCATTTGCAGATCAGTTTGAAGCATAAGGTCAAAACAATGATATAGAGGCGGTGTAGTTTTTACACCATGACAAAAACAAC
>VMHT01153378.1_pt1 | contig 12215 bp, 26 predicted proteins | sample 4693611 | NCBI WGS metagenome assembly VMHT01 (sample SAMN12280063, study PRJNA550983) | marine metagenome | isolation source: seawater sampled from same location over 5 years 0.02-0.2 micron viral filtrate | place: USA: collected off the coast of southern California halfway between the port... ...
AAATAATATGAAGATAAAGTTAATATACGGATCGGATACAAGCAATACAGAATATGTAGTTGATCAATATTTTATTCCTGGCCTTGAAGAGATAGGAGATTTGGAATATAAAAATGTAAATGACCTAACCGAAGAAGATTGGGGTGAGTCAGATTTATTTGTGTTAGGAATTCCTACATGGTATGACGGTGAACTTCAAAGTGATTGGGAAGATTATTTTCCATCATTCAAAGAATTAGATTTCTCAGGTAAGTCAGTTGCAGTATTTGGTTTAGGAGATCAAATAGGATATGATGAATGGTTTTGTGATGGTGTCGGAATATTAGCAGAAGTAGTTCTTGAGAATGGAGGACATGTATTTGGTTATACTAAAAAAGATGAATCATATGATTTTGATACGACTCCTAAATCATTAGTTGATGAAGATACATTTTATGGCTTATGTTTAGATGAAGACAATCAAGATGAAATGTCTGCAGATAGAATTAGTAACTGGATAGATAATGTTAAGAAGGAAATTGATTCATTAAATGAAGAAGTAGAAGCATTCTTAAATGCTCCAGAAAATAATACAACAGGTAGTAGTATTTATACTGTAGGAGGATTGACTAATGATAAGGAAGGATCATTTATGGAATTTCAAAAGAAAATGTCTTGTAGTTATTCCGGACTGCCATCAACTGAGTCTTATGGTTGGGTAGATGAAGAACAGAGTGATTACGATAATTTTAGTGACGGTAAAGATAAAAACAAATCTGATGGAGAAGACTCCAATGAATATTAATTAAGAGAATAAAAATGTCAATAAGAAAATTAGCAGAAGAAATATCATTTAGGTTAATGGCTACTAGAACACATCCTGATCATGAATGGTTAGTAGAGATGCTAGAAGATAAGATAAAAGATTTATGCGGAAAGGCATATCAGTTTGGAAATGATCAATGTGTATTAGATCTAGATATGGCATCATTTGAAAAATGGTGGGTAGGTCATACTAAATATACTGGAGGTCATGAAGGAAGATTAAATATCTATCCGCCGGCTGAAAAGAAAGAAAAGATATGAAACCAATAATACAAATTTGGATAAAAGAAAAGGGACTTGATATGATTGCAAGAAACAAGTATCCTTCGACCTGGTGGAGACAAGCTCCAAGTGATACTGATGCTATATGTATATCAGTAACTTTGGATTGGTTTGTGCAGATGAGAGATTATGAAGCAGAATTAGATAGAGGCAGTGGCTTACCATTTTAATAAAAAAGCTTTGCCTAATTGAAATAAAATTATTATATTAAACAAAAGGGAAAAAGATATGAATGCAAATTTAATATTTAATGCTTTGATAAAAGCAGCAGAAGCAAAAGAATCTAAGGCAATTGCTAATTTACAAAACTATTTAAGCAATCCGGCTGGTATTGGAGAACATCCTGATATCGTTGAGGAATGTATGAAGTTAGTAAAGGATATAGCAGATGCTCATGAGACAATAGAGACCGTTCAAAGATTAATAGAGACCGGTCAAAAAAATGAACAACAACAAAAATAAAAGAAATAAGTTATGGAAGCAGTATATGAATTTTTATTGCATGCATCAGGGTTATGTGGAGAACATTGGCATCCGAATGCATACAATGTATCAGTGATAGGATTAGTAGTGTGGTGTGTGGTAAGGTTAGTGAGGAGTGCGGTTAGAGCTCGTTTCACTCGCTTTGAAGGGATAAGTTAGGAGATTAGCTATGTCAGAGAAAGATAATAAGAAAACCACTGCACAACAAGCTATTACAAGATCAGTGATACTTGATGAGATATGGGCAGCAAATAAGCATATACATAACGGCGAATGGTATGTGAAACTATCAGATGTGTGTGCCATATTAGGAGAAGATTATGCAGAAAAAGAAAGCAAGTAAAGCACAATGGTTGATAGTGGTAGGATGTCTTGCCACATTCTCTATCTTTATGTGGTGGTGGAATGATGCAGAAGAAGTGCATGTGGACAATACAGAGTATTGGATACCTACGGAAGATGATAAAAAATATATTGATAGTTTGTATAATATAGTTAAAGCAACGGAAAGCGATATAGATACCATAAGCCAAGATGTGGAAAGAATAATTAGAAAGTTGGACATTATTATATATGATAACGGTGAAAGCGATTCAATCAAATTGTATGATAAGCAGCATGTGGAGAACTATAATAAGCATATGCTATCAATTGAGCAATCACATGATCATGATATACTATTAATGGATCAGCATTATAAGAGAGATAGCATTGATTGAAATGAATAAGATAAGAGCAATATATGCTTATGTGGTGGCAGCAGTCCTATTGCCTTTTGCCATTACCACCTTATTGGTTGCAGGCATATTGGCAGTATATATGACTATAGCCAATTGGATAGCCAACCTAATAGAAGAGCCATTTGAATGAGTGGCTTCATAACATATGTGGTAGGATGCTTATTTATAGCATGTCTGATATTGTTATGTATTGCTAAAGGGGATAAATAACATCTGAAGATGAAGGGTCAAAGACCCTTGTTAACCTATCAAACCGAACATGTAATAAGGTTTCATAGTCCCTATATTCCAATACCTTATTCCTAGGGTCTTATTGTAATTGAACCGTTTAAAGACCTTATTTGGAAATACATTTAAGAACATTTGCAGATAGTATAAAGCATATTCAGCTCGGGTCTATTGATTAGGAGGAAAGGTAAGAAGTGTTTATAAATATCTATCGTGATTCAAAATATTTCCTATACAAAAATTTTTTCAACAATATTTAAACTGCTATAAGGCTATCTTCCTTTCTTGTATATAAGAGATCTAATCGTAAAGGCCATTATACCTAGCATTCAAAAAGATCTTCCGTTAGACGTTATTAAAAAAGCTTTGAAAATATTTGCCTAATTGATAAATTTTCCTTATATTTAGATATAAATTAAAAGATATGATAAACCTTAGTATTACAGATCCAATAGATGGAAAAGATAAGATAGGCGAACTTAGAAATGCAGTTGGCCAGTCCGGATTGATATCGGTTAGTAAAGATGGTAACCGTTGCAAGGTCGAGAAGGATGGAAGAGTTGTTTCCGAGCCTAGTTGGTTAACATGGAATAGATTGTTCTTTTAATATAAAGATTCAGGATATAACGCGATTCAGGCTTACCGCCAAGGTATATACCGGGACATAGTATATACAACATATCTCAGGAGAGGATCGATAGCTTCGGTCTTCTCTACACTACAATCAAACAGAGCGTACGGAAGCAAATAGATGAAGCAGCAGTGAGAGGTGATGATGAGCATACTATATATAGAGAGCAATCATATATAGAGAGAGCATAGTATATATAAGCAAAGCAGGTCATACCAGCCTGAACTGCACCAATACCAGACCATACTGGGGCTAATACCACCATATATGCCCTAAACCACCCTATATAGCCCTAAAACCACCATATATAGGGGCATATACCGGTTATCCTTAACATATAGGCTGATCTGGGGTGCTCATGGTGAGATATATATATTTTTCTCGTGAACAAAGCTTTTTTGCTATAGGCCTGGTGGAGTATAGGTAGAGGCTGAAGCCTCCATGCTGGTAAGCATGCTAACAAAGCATTTATAATCCTATCTAAAACATTTATTTCGGAATATATATTATAAAAGACATTCTAATCAATACTGCGCGCTTTCATAAGGGGAGAAGGGCATAATATATGATTTACACCAAAGACCCCATTACTTCGGTTATATGTCGGCACTTCCTTCTAAATCCATAACCCGCGCATGTGCATGATAGACTTCCAGAGCTTTCCATTTTAACCTCATATTGCTTATCACCTTTAGAGCTCATTACCTTATATACCTTATTGCTCTTTATATTAGGTATATTAGGTGTTTTAGGCTTATAAGGATAAAATGCAATATCTTTAAGATCGGGAGTAGGTTCATCATCTGGTAGCTTATACCATCCGGGCATAATATATCTATTACCGTTCAACTCCATAGTAGCAGGAGGTATCAAACCTCCATGAACTGCATACTTACGCTTTGGCTTATCCATACCGTGCATAAACCATTCCGATACTCCTACTATAGCCATATTAAGCTTCAATCATTGAAATTGGACAATTGAATGATCCTACCTTTCCACTAATCTTAACTCTTGTTCTATTAACCTTTGTAATGGTAAATGTCATTCCTTTATACTTTGGATGATTCACTTGCACCTTTTGTCCGGTATATAAGGAAGCTCCTTTTGAAACCGAATCAAACCTTCTTTTGGCTTTTGCCATTCTAACAACCGAATCATTAAGGGTTGATAATTCTTCTAAACTTAATTGGTCTAATTTACTTAAAATTGATTTTAACATATCTCTTGGTTTTTAATTATTATTTCTTATATATAAAGATAAGGAATTATTCTCATATAGGCAAATAAAAACCACACTATTTTTAATCTTTTTTTAACCACACTACCGGACCGGAAACCACACTCTCTTTATCTAATCTATACCGCCTGAAATCACCGAACTCTGTATATTTATTATAAATGAACAAAACCTAGCAAGGGACATTATGAAAAAATCAGAATTAAAAAAGATTGTAAAAGAAGAACTAATAAATGTTCTTCGATCTCAACTAAATGAAGCTTTTGGTGATCCTATTGCAGCTGCATTAGAAAAGAACTATAGAGGTGTTCAATCATCTAGATGGACTAACTTCTGGAGAAGTGCTGCAAAGACATATGATATAGCATGGGATAAAATACCGAAAGGAAGCTTTCAAAAAGTACAACCAACAGATCCAGCCGTTAAAAAAGGAATGGCTTTCTATGTAATCAATGGAGATAAACCTAATCCATTTTCAACAAGTAGTTATAGTTATGATAGAACAATATCAGGACCATCTGTATTAGCTGTAACAATTGATAATAAGATTCAATATTTCAGTAACACTTCTGATGGTATAGCTTCAAAATCAAAAGCTGGAAATTATAGAGGAGCGCCTGCAGCAGTAGGAAGAGGTGTTCGTGGAACTATGATGGTTAAAAAATTACAACAATTAGCTGATGATGTATTCTTATTTGATATTGAATCATATAGAGGTGGTACAACAGCATTGAAGTCTGCTAGGGCTGATCTTAAATTAGGTAAAGATAAATTTACAAATCATAAAGCATGGAAGAAAGCTAATTTAGATAGATATAAATCTATATTATCTGCTAGAGTAGGTACTAGAGACCAAGTTGATAAAATGGTAGCAGATGCAGTTAAGATAACTAATCAAGCAATTGAAGATGGAGCAACACTTCCAAAGGTTGGCAAATATGGTGATCTAATGACTACTATAAATAATAAAGAAGTTTCTATCGATGATGTTACTAGACTGCAAAGTGGGATATTATCTAATTATGCTAGATATATTAGAATGGAGAATCAAGAAGACGAAAGAAAGAAATCAGGTAATGACCTATTAGGCGGATATTATGATGATCAAAAGAAAGAATATGCTTTAGAAATTAAGCAAGCATTAAATGCTTTGAAGCAAGGTAAAGTAAGGTATTAATATGCCAGCCGCTAGCAAACAACAGCAAAAGTTTTTTGGAGTAGTGAAAGCTATGCAATCAGGAGACCTTCCTAAAAAAGGTGCTGCTGGTAAAGTTGCTAAAGACATGAATAAAAAAGATGTTGATAAATATGCTAGTACAAAACATAAAGGTCTACCTAAAAAGGTAAAGCAAGAAACTATGAAAATATCTAAATTAAATAAAATAGTAAAAGAAGAAGTTGATAGAGTTATTGAAGGTGTATTTTCAAGAATAGATCAAATCAGACAAGATTCAGATAATGCTAATAACTTTATAAGAAATATATTTAAAGATTCTGAATTCAAAGACATGAAGAAGGATAAAGAATTTATCAAATACCTTAAATCAATATATGAAGGCTTTGGTAGTGATGCACAAAGAAAAGCTGCATTTGCTAGTGGTTATAAAGCAAAAGGTAAAAAGAAAAAGACTAATGAAGATATTAAAATAGATGTTGTTAAAAATGAATGGCCTGAAGCTGAAGTTAAAATTAATGGTAAAAGACATAATATTACTTTTGATGATTTTGATCTAATTGATGATCATGATAATGAAGGTAAAGATGTTTATTTCATGGGAGAAGATGAAGAAGGTAATAAATTTGAAGTTGATGTATATATGGACTACATGGAGAATGTAGAAGAAGTGCATTGGGATACTTTAGCAATGACTCAAATAGGTCCAAGACAAAAATTATATTTTAATGAAGCTAAAACTTTAAGTAAAAAAGAAGTTCGTGATCTTAAAATAAAAATTCATAATGCAAAAACCATTGGTAAATATTTTACTGAAGAAGAAGCAGAATTTTTATCATCATTATTTGAATCAGTTAATGAAGCAAAAATGACACCAGCCAAAGTACAAAAGGCTCAAAAAGAATTAGTTGCAACAGTTCAATTACTTAAGAAGAACTTTCCAATGTATAAAGCAGCTAAAGATTCTGGAGATGAAAAGAAGTTAGCTAAACATAGAGATATTGCTGTTAAATTAACTAAAAAGAAAAAGCAACTAGAACTTGCTTTAGATCAAGCATTAGGTGGTTTATATCAAGATGCAGAATTAGATCTTAAAGAAGAAGTTAATATACCACCATTACCAAAGTTTAAAAAACCATTTGAAGCATACAAATATATAATGGATCTTAGAAATGATGCAATGGATATAGAAGTTGAAATGTATCGAAAGAGTCAAGAACTTAAAAGACTTCATTATGAAATGGAACAAGAAGCTGAACCAGCTGGTGGGTTAATGGCAGATACATATGCTGAATATATTGCAAAGGCTTCTAATGAACATAGAGAGTTACGTGCTCAATTTGAAGAAGTTATGGCTAAGATAGATCAATATGATCAGAACTATCTTGGTGATGAATATGAAGATTTCGATTAAAACTTTTCTGAAACTTTTCTGGTAAAATATTTGCCTAATTGAATTATATTTCTTATTTTTATATTAAATTAAATTAAGAGATATGAAAAATATTATGTTATTTATTGCCGGTATTATTAGCCTTTATTTAGCTTGGATGACCGGAACAGGTGAAATCCTTAAGTATATTAGTTTTGCAGATGTATTGAACGAAATAGGATTTTTTATATGTTTAGTAATATTAGGTTCTTTATTAATATTCAGTTCATTTAGTAAGGCGTAGACCTGATTATTCCTATTGTTAAGCATATTTATATTAAATGAAAACAATAGAGAATATATTATCTGGAGAAGTATTTGAAGGCGAAGAATTAGAGTTTTTCGTTGATGATGATACCTCTATTGGCGAAGTTTATTTAGATGGAGATTTAATTTATCAATCTTTAGAAACAATGAACGATGGCCAATTAGAACATGCTTTTCGAAAAGAGTTTCGAATTGTTTCAGAACCGGAAGATATTTTTTCTAATTTTAATGATTAATAGTATATTTATAACAAAGGAGAAATGTTATGACATCACAAGAGTTATTTACGAAGATGGAAGAAAATTGGAATGAGTTTAATGAGAACCATTCTAAATTTACTGAAAAAGGAAACAAGGCAGCAGCAACCAGAGCAAGAAAGGCTGTTGGAGAATTAAAAAAATTAGTAACAGAATACCGAAAGGCATCTGTAGCTGAATCAAAAAGATCTTAAATTATGCCACGTTTAACTAATGCAGATTTATATAATGACATTCAATTATTAAAACAAGATCTTGGTCATGTTAAAAAAGACCAAACTAAAATGATGAATGATATTAGTATGATTAAGAGTCAATTGTTAGATCCTGATTCTGGAGCAATTGCAAGAGTTAATCGTAATACAGATTTTAGAAAAAAAGCAAGCGGCGCCTTATGGTCCGTATGGGTAGCTATGATAGGCGTTCTTGCTAAATTAATATTTTGGAATTAATATTTTGGTAACAATGAATAAGAAAGATTTATATAATAGAATAAGTAATATTATTAAAGAAGAAGTAGCTTCTGCTATTACTGAAAGATCATATAAAGCTGGAGGATTACTTAATCCAGATAATTTTGATCCGATTGACCCAGAGGTACATATTGTAGGCTTTGGAACAATGAATAGATCGTCATTAAGAAAAGAGATTGCAACTAGAATAGAAGGTGCACTTAAAACAGCAACAGATGCTGCAGCAGGTGGACCTAATTCATATGATAAATATAAGTCACTCGAAGGAGTTTTCGAAGATAAGGGAGTCCTTATGCTTCAAATCAAGGCTGAGATGGAAATAGCCGAAGAATTAGAACAGTTACGTAAAAAGGGAGGCCGAAGAGCTCAACCAATCCCTAAACAATTTTAAGTTTTACTAGGTTTTTAGAAAAAGTTTTTATATATTAACTATAATAAATAAGAAACGTACAACCAGTGATGTACGTAATTATTAAAGATATTAGAGAGCTCCTTTAAGGTAAAAGGACAATATTGTCCAATAGAATAAAAGGAGAAATTATTATGATTAGAACATTATTATTAACAATGGTGCTAGCATTTGGAATAACAACTGCGAACGCACAAGAAAAAGGTGATTGGTATGTTGGAACAGGAGACATCGCGAATGTTGCTTGGACTGACTGGTCTATTTCACCGACAATTGGTTACGGTGTTACAAAAGACCTTATGATAGGTACTTCCGTATCACAAGCAGACTCGACAGAAGATGTTGAGATTAATTTACATGCAAGATATTTCTGGAAAGGATTTTTCGGATATGTCGAGACGGATGGGTTCAGTACTGAAGGAGTATCTTTAGGTGCTGGTAAATTGTTTACATTAAGGAAAAACATTTATGTTGATCCAAAACTCGTTTATAATACAGGAGAAGGAACTACGAACCTAACATTAGGTTTTGGTTTCAGATTCTAAATATTAACAAAGCGAGCTCTCTAATCAACAAGGGCAATAATGCCGCAAAATTAAAATAGAGGAAAAATTATGGATTCTGTATTTAAAATGGTTTCTGGATTTTTTAGTGGACTAGGCATGCTTTTATTAGCTGTTTTACCAGTAACAATCCTATGGCAAGTACTAACAGGTACTACCGTTTTCGGAATGGACGTGATTGCAAATCTTACTGCTATAATTACTGATTTAGGTAATGGTGGTTTTGTAGGACTAGTAGTACTAGTATTTGTTGCATCATTTTTTATGAAAAAATAATTAGTTCATATATTGGAAAAGGCGCTTCGGCGTCTTTTCTACTATAAAATAGTTGCAAAAAAGCTTCAAAAAGCTTTGCCTAATTGGAATAAATTCCTTATCTTTATTATATAAAATAATAAATAAGAGATATGAGTAAAGCTAAAAAATCACCAAAATTTGAATACGGAATTGAAATTTCAAAACCTTGGTCAAAAGAGATGTATGATCATAATGATAAGATTTCAAAAGAAATGAAAAAAAATATTATTGATAAATGGAATGATTTAATTTATGGTATCAATCTAGATAAAGATTGGGAATTGATTCCAGATCATTCTATGCTAGCAATCCTTCAAAAAGATATTTGTTATTCTGGATTTGGTTCAGGATATACATTAGGTATGGTAAATGAAGAGTTTAAAAATGAATTAGAAAATATGCCTAATTGGCAACTACATGAAGCATATAGTTATTTAGCTTCCGAAGGTAGATTACCAAGAACATCTTTTATGTTGATAGGATTTGAATGGCAAAATTTTGATTATCATATTATTGGTTCACAAGAAATGAATTCACCAGTTGTTACTGATGCAATTGCAGATAATGTTGTAAATCGTTTAATGAAAGATAATATAGATGCCTAGAAAGAAAAAATTAAAAATTGGAGATATTGTTCGTGCATCTTTTGTAGGTGCAAAGGACATATATCGTGTTATTGAGGTCACTGATAAGAATACATGGAAACTTAAATGTGTAAGATCAGGGACTATACTACCGAGTGTTAAATGGGAACGAGATAGAGATAAGAAATCTCCTTGGTATATATATGAATACTTAGGACATGAAACAATACCAAAGTCAACGGAAGATAAGAATACCAATCCGAACACTACGGAAAAAACAGAGCTGGTAGCAGCTATTAAAAAACAAAAGAAATTTATAAGTGGTGAAGTTAAAAAATAGATATTTATGTTTTTATCACTATTAAATAGGAATTATATCATGGGACATTATGAAGACTTTTTTTGGGAAATAACGGAATCACTTGATAACAAGGGACTTCGTGAACATTTTGATAAGCAATTAGAAAAAATGAGATATCAAGATCATCATAAACACAAAGAAACGAAAGATAGATGGACTTATGCATATAATAAAGTTGTAAAACTTTTTGATAAAAAAGCTAATCAATGATTTGCCTATATGAAAAAGTTTTCTTATATTTAAATAATAATAATTAAAAATTGAAACTATGGCTTACTATGTAGCAAAGGTTAAGATTGCAACCGATACTCCGAAAGGCGTTAAATGGCAAACAGAAACATATCTAGTAGATGCATTAACAGTAACTCATGCAGAATCATTAGTAAATGAAGACTTTAAAGATTCTAGTATTGAGTTTGAAGTTAAGTCTGTATCGAAGTCACAAATTTGTAAAGTAATTAACAATAAAAAATCGTAGATATGGGATATGAAATAAATGACAAAGTGGTTTTTAGAACTCAAGGTAAAAATCAAGTTGGTGTAATAACTAACAAAAGAAAATCAGATAATAAAATTTATTATGATTTAAGAGCAGAATCCGGAGCGGGTTTTGTATTGGTTCCTGTAGACAAAGCAAAAAATAAAAGTTCAGATGCATATGCATGTATAGATTCTAATTTATCTAAGATATGGAATGCATCAGTAGAAGCTGAAGAATCAGAACCTACTAATCTTTTTGCTAAAGAAGGTTTCGGCCATACAAGAGCTAATTATCCTAAAGGAACTCTATTATATTTTGATGGAGAAAAAGATGGTAAGATGGGACAAATGGAAAAGAGAAATGATTTCATATTTCCAACGCAAGGACCTAGATCATTTTAATATGAGTATGGATAAGAATAAAAAGAAAGTTTTAAAACAATACCCGAATGCCTATGTTGATCATGGGCAGGACGGTATTCGTGTTATGTCAGATGACGTGTTTTTAGCTGAAGAATATTTTATGCCTAATACATCTAATGAAGATATAGCATGGGAGTATGCAGCAATTGCATGTAAAACTACTCAAAACTTTAATAGAACACATCCTTCTAGAATGGATTTAAAATCTATTGAAAGTAAATTAGATAGAATTAATAAAAGAAAAAGGAGAGGTAGACGTGTTAAATAAAATAAAACAATTATTTATGAAAAAAGAAGAAGAATTAGAACAAATACAACCTTCGGCTAAAGAATTGTCTGAGATACAAGATCAAGGATATCTTGAAGATTCCGCTGCCATTGTTGGATTTGCAACTAGACAAGAACAATATTCAGCATATGGAGAAGCTGTAGGAGTTATACCACAAGGAGCTAGTATTTTAGATTTTGGTTGTGGTCGTGGAGATTTTTACTCATGGCATCAAATTAATTATAATACTCCTGAATTTGATTATTTAGGTGTAGATGCAAATCAAGTATTAATTGATACAGGAAAGAAACTTTATGAAGGCATAAATTTAAAATGCGATGATTGGAGTAACTTAAAAGACGAAGACAAAAAAGATTGGTGTATAAATATTAGATCAAATAATTTAAGATATGATACATTAGTTGATACTTCGGATATTGATTATTTAAAATCAACTATTTCTAAAATGTATGAGATGTGTAATCAAGGATTAATCATTTCAGTATCATCAGATAAGTTTGATGTTGAAAATCAATTAAAATATAATGCCGGTGAAATTTTAACCTGGACATTAAAACAGTATGATACTGTAGCATTAGATCATACAACAGAAACAAATCAGTTTTTAATAGTAATTTATAAAAGTAATTAATATGGGATACGTAAATCAATCATACGGCTACGATCAAAAAAAGGCTCGTAGAAAAGGGAAGTTATTTGGAACAATTGACTTCGAAGTTAGTGAAACAATATCAGCAAAATATTTTGAAAATGATGAAGCACCGGTAGTAGGTAAACTTCATATTGGTGGAAAAACAT
>VMHT01082273.1_pt1 | contig 12214 bp, 10 predicted proteins | sample 4693611 | NCBI WGS metagenome assembly VMHT01 (sample SAMN12280063, study PRJNA550983) | marine metagenome | isolation source: seawater sampled from same location over 5 years 0.02-0.2 micron viral filtrate | place: USA: collected off the coast of southern California halfway between the port... ...
AAGTTTTATTAATACTTTTATACCTCCAAGTTAAAGCACTTTAGATTAGCGTCTAAGGTGCTTTTTCTTTTAAACCTCTGATATATCCTTAAATGATTGTTTTGTTTACGTATTCGCCTTAAATGGTGTTTGGCGTATTGCTCGCAATAGTGAACTCTAACGAATACTTTGAGGGTTAATTGTATAACTAACCTTTGGCAAGATTAACAACGTGGGCGTGTGTGCGTGCGTGATTAACCTTTTATTGCTTTGGTGGTTGTTTTGGTGGGTGGTTTGTTAGCCTGTGGTACTATCAATGATAGTCGGCAAGTAGAAATCGGCTAGAAATATATATCTAGTCCGTACGCACGCAAGGGACACTGGGGGGTCCCCCACAGTTGCATGCAATGTCGATATATTTTTACTAGAATGAGTTACTTGTACAGGTAACGGTGCATCCCTTTGGGATAGCGTAGTAGGGATAGGGGGGTATGGTGTATTTCCCCGGAGGTTATACTCCGATTGTATCCATCAATTGTTATTCTGTCAATAAAATAATTATTTTTCTTGACGTATTCGTGCTAAGTACCTATTATAAAGGTAACAAAGCGTCATTTAAAGCACATACAACCAACAATTACCTAGAAAACGAGTGTAATAGGCTTTACTTAGTTGATTCTTTGTCAATTTAACGAAAGAAAGTAATGTTTCAAGCATTTGTACTCATATGTCTTGTAGGTATGCCCACAGAAAACAAATACTGTGAGGAATTAGTTGATACACGAGGTCCATATATGACCCAAGATCAGTGTTTGGCACGAGTATATGAGATAAAACAGGAATTACACCTGTACAGACCCAAGATGGAAGCACGAGCATATCGTTGTGATGAATTTACTCCCCAAACAGAAAAGCAAAGAACGTGAAATAAGTCCTCAACAGGAGCAATTTCTCGAAGTACTCTTTGAAAACGGTGGAAACGTAACCGATGCAGCCCTCAAAGCAGGATATGCAAGAGGATCAGTCACGTGGTTGCGTACAAGTCTAGCCGATGAGATCATAAGACGTACACAAAGCATATTATCTATGAACGCATTTAAGGCGGCTACACGCCTTGTAACCACTATAGATAACCCAGTACCTGAAAGAGGGGATGACCTACGCTTCAGGGCTGCAGAATCGCTGTTAAACAGAGTAGGACTGGGTAAACAAGAAACAACCAACGTAAATGTACAGGCAGTACACGGCATTGTGCTGTTGCCACCCAAGAAAGACGTAACTATCGATGGAAATTGAGTGGTGGCAGTTTCTTTTGGTCACTATGGTATCAATTAACACAACGATTAACCTGATAGTGTTCTTTAGAGGTAGAAAAGTATTTAAAAAGGGAAATAACAATGGCTAAATCATATGCAAACGATCCTCAAGCTACAATTAAACAACGAAGAAAGAATAGAGAGAAAGCCAGAGAGAAAGCTGATAAGCGTATAAGTGATATATCATTGGCAGGTGGGTATGCTATAACAGCGTTAGGTGGTTTAGGATTAAGTATGGCTTACAAAGCTCGTCATGGTGATGATTCAAAAAAATATTATAATAGTACACGAACGAAAACAATGCAAAAACCCAGAAATGTTTTACCTAAAGTTCAATCACCTGACATGAAGTAATGAGGAAATAACAATGGCTGATGATAAAAAAAAATATCAGAAAAATGTGAAAACAAGAAAATCAATGATTAATTACGATGTTAAAACCCCTGAACAAATTGCAGCATTAGCCGCAATGACTGTACCTATTGCAGTGTATGGTGCAATAGATCAGTTTGATAAGTTTAAAGAAAGACGTAAACAAGAAAAGTTAAAGAAGGTGAGTAGGTTCAAAAACAGAAATAGAATAAAAGGGGTAACAAGTTCTAAAATAATAAAGTTACCTTAATGACTGATGCACCCAAGCGTGGTCGCCCAAAAAAAGACCCTAACGCACCCAAACAAAGATACAACTATTCATCTGCAATAAAAGCACGTAAACAGACACAACGTAGACTTACTGAAGCAAAGAAACGAGCAAAGAAAGTAACGATACAAGCAGAAAGCAAAAGACGTTACGCACGTAAGCTCGAAGAAAAGATAACCAAAGTAGATAAGGCACTGAACAGCAATGAAACTACCGTCATCGATAAACAAGATTTACAAGAGCTTCCAGATGTTGTTGAGCAACTGGTGGATGGGCGTGAAATTATTTTTCAACCGAATGAAGGACCTCAAGAAGAGTTTCTTTCTTCGAGTGAAAGGGATGTCCTTTACGGAGGTTCGGCAGGGGGTGGCAAAAGCTTTGCCTTACTTGCAGACCCCTTACGGTATTGCCATAATAGCAATCATCGTGGGCTTCTTCTTAGGCGTACTCTGGATGAGCTAACAGAACTTATTGACAAGTCACGTCAGCTATATCCCAAAGCTTTCCCCGGTGCAAAGTTCCGGGAGTCAAAGTCAACGTGGCACTTTCCATCAGGTGCAACAATATGGTTTACCTATCTTGACAAAGACAAAGACGTAACAAGATTTCAGGGTCAGTCGTTTAACTGGATAGGCATAGATGAGATAACCCAATATCCCTCGCCTTATGTTTGGGATTATCTCCGTTCACGACTAAGGGCAACTGATCCTGAACTGCAAAAACATCTGTACATGCGTTGTACAGCAAACCCCGGAGGAGTCGGAGGTTGGTGGGTCAAGAAGATGTATATCGATCCATCTGAACACAACTCGACTTTTCCTGCAATAGACATCGAAACAGGCAAAGCTTTCTTGTGGCCGCAAGGACATGAAAAAGCAGGTGAGCCACTCTTCTATCGTAGGTTTATACCTGCACGTTTGACTGACAATCCATACTTGTTGGCTGACGGACAATACGAAGCGATGCTACGATCCCTACCTGAAGTTGAACGTAAGCGACTTCTTGAAGGCGACTGGGAAGTAACGGAAGGTGCAGCCTTTCCTGAATTTAGTAGAAGTAAACATGTGGTCCCGAATTTTGACCTTCCACCGAATTTCCCCAGAATACGTGCCGCTGACTATGGGTATGCGAGTCCTTCTTGTGTCCTGTGGGGTGCTATTGACTGGGATAACAATATATGGGTTTATCGTGAACTGTATGTAAAACAGTTGACAGCAGAGCAGTTAGCAGATAGAATACTACAAGTAGAACAAGAAGATCCGACCCCCCACTATACTGTACTTGACTCATCGTGTTGGAACAAGACAGGCTTTGGTCCTTCCATAGCAGAGACAATGATGAGATGTGGAGTGCGTTGGATGCCATCGGACAGAAACCGACTTCAAGGCAAAATGGAAATACATCGTAGGCTTGCCGATGACCCACGAACAGATGAACCTAGAATACGAATATTTCCGAACTGTGTCAACCTCATCAAACAACTATCAGGTATACCTCTTAGCAAAACAAATGCAGAGGATGTGGACACAAAGGCAGAAGATCACGCATACGATGCACTACGATATATGTTAATGACAAGGATGACAGGATATGTGTCGATTCATAAAACGCTTGGTGGTATTAAGAATCAGGTCTATCAAATGCAAGACCAAACATTTGGGTATTAAATAAATGGCAGCAGGAACACAAGCTTACATTGTAGGACAAGAATACGATCCTAGAAAAATAACTCTAGAAGATTTTATTTCTATGTTTGAAAAAGAAAGCACCGAGCAGGGTGGTAGAAAAAATCAAACGTGGGGTAACCTGATAAGAAATAACCCAGTAACAAAAAAATATTTAGATCAGCCTGCTATAATGTTATTTGGTGCAGTTCCTTCAGATTCTGATAGTATAATGGCTGATATTCAAAATGCTGCAAAAGGTCAAGCTAGTACAATCCAATCAAAATTTAGAGTTATAGAAGCAAACCTATTTCCTAAGTTAGCTATTCTTGGTAAAAAAGAAGGAGTAGATTTATTATCTGGATATTCAAAGATATCAGAGGAAGTAAAAAAACTTCAAACTAGAGGTGGAAAGTTTACAGCTAAAAAAGGATTTGATGTAACTAAGGTTGGAGACTTAATAGAAAATTTAATTGAACATGTTAAAAATAATTCTAAAGATAAACCAATAGCTAACGCCATTTTATTTAATTTAGAAAATGGTAGTAGACCCAGTTTAACAACTGAATTACGAACTTTCATGTATGAAAAAAACAAGTTTGGTGAAGCTGCACAAACTATGGGTTTAACTGGTAGAGATGGTTTACTTATACCTGCAGGAACTACAGGTGTAAAAAGACAAGCTAAAGGTCAAGCTCCAAATATACAACCTTATAACGCACCGTTATCAAAAAGAGCCGTTGCTATTTTACAGGATCAAAGTGAGTATAATAAAAATATAGTAGGCGATAATAGAAAATTAGATTTTTATTTTCAAGTTGAAGAATTAAAAGGGACTAAGTTTTACAAAAAGGGAGAGATGCGACCCATATCTTTAGAAGATATAAACAGAGTTTTAAAAACAACAACACCAAAAGGCTTACTCATAGAGTACACCACTAAAGGATCTAAGGAACTTAGTGAACCTATTACATCCAAAAATTTAAGAAACTTGTTTATAAATATTGGGGGTTTAAGTATCACTAACAAAACAAATTTAGCCATGTTAACAAACAGAGATATGGCAGAAAATACTGGATCTCAAGAAATATACATGGGTAAACCCGGTCAGTATAATCAAACTGCCATTGATGATTTAGATAAAATAAGTTTACGAACTTGGGGATTATTTAGTTTAAGAAATCCTGAAGCACAAAAAATATATAAAGAACAAGGTAAATTTCGTAATATAAATGAGTTTATTTTTGGTAAAAATGAGTTAAGCACAGATGGAAAATTAATACCTGATGAAGTAACGTATGAAAACTTTGATACCGTAAAAGCAAAACCCATACCAATACAAACAACAGGTTTTGCTCCACCTGAAGAAAGTACTACTACTGAAAAAACTTTTGTTGCAAAAGAAGAAAATAAAAAAGTTTTAGACTTTGATGACTTTGATGATGATGAAAAAAACGAGATGCGAAAATTAGGCATTTACGATAAAGATGTTGGATCAAATGAACCCACAAGAATACAAAAAGCAAAAGGTTTAAAATCTATAGATCCATCTGCAATAATTTTAGGTGGTGCAGCAGGATCAGAAATCCTTAGTGATACTGGTGAGTTAGTTGGTGAAGAAGTTACGCAGTCAACTATAGCTCAAACACTCGCAAAGACTGCACCGAAGTTAGCACAGACTACACTTGGAAAAGCTTTACCAGTGGCAGGTGCAGGATTGGTCTTTCCGTCATCTCCTACAAACGTAGATGAAGTAGAAGGGTTTGCAAGAAAAGATATTGACAGACGCTTTGCAGGTATAGATCAGATGGATACATCCCAAGAAAAACAAATATTTCAAGATGATCCTAGACTGCAAGGAACAACAGCTATGTACGATCCATCAGAATTACCAAGACGAGACGCTGAAGATCCACTGAGTGATGAAGCGTACAGAAAAAGATTTCTAGAACAATCTAGAACAAAAGCAAGTTCACAATTAAGTGGGTTTGCACAACCTCGCTAAAAGGAGAAAAAAATGGCAGACAATCTTAATCAAGGTGCAGCCTATATAATGGGATCAGACAAAGTATCAGTTAATGATGCTCAAGGATCTAATAGCTTACATAGAGAAGGTCTTGAGTTTACTATGGAAGTAAATCAAGATGCGTTGCAAGTTGACATGCCAAAGAAGCAAACAAAACCTACTGTTGAAGCTTCTTTATTTGCTATGGCTGACGACAAAAACTACTTTTAATCAAGGATAAATTATGGCTGATGAAAGTTTTCTTCAACCTGATGACGACACTCCTGTATCTATCGAAAATCCACAAGAGCAGATGCCCGGATTGGCAGGGTACGTTAAATCTAAGTTTGAAGATGCAGAGAATGGTAGACGTTCTCACGAACTAAAATGGTTACAGTCTTATAAAAACTTCAAAGGTATCTACGATTCTACAACTCAATATCGTGACTCCGAAAGATCAAAAGTATTTATTAAGATAACCAAAACTAAAGTTCTTGCTGCGTATGGACAGATAGTGGATATACTATTTAGCAATAAAAAGTTTCCACTTGTTGTAGAACCTACTCCTATGCCTGAAGGCATCGAGGAGTTTGCTCACATGAAAACTCCAGTTGATGAAGCTGAACAGCCAGTTGATCCATTTGGTTTTGAGGGAGATGGCAGAGAGCTACCCCCCGGAGCTATGTCGGCTCGTGAGCCACACAAGCTAGGAACATATGGTAACGATTTTCCTGACATGTTGGCATCAGGACCTGCAAAGATGGGTGAGCCACAAGTTAAGCCTGCACAGAAGATGGCTATGAATATGGAGAAATGTATTCATGATCAACTTATGGACAGTAACGCAGTTAACGTATTTCGTAAAGCTATATTTGAATCAGCACTGCTTGGAACAGGTATAGTCAAAGGTCCATTAAACTTTTACAAACGTGTTCACAACTGGCAGATGAATCCTGATACTGGACAAAAAGAATATAGTCCATATGAAAAGGTAATGCCACGCATTGAATATGTATCTCTGTGGGATTTTCATCCTGATCCGTCTGCAACAAGTATTGAAGATTGTGAGTACGTAATACAAAGACATCGTATGAACCGTCAACAACTTCGTGGTCTAATCAAACGACCATACTTTGATGCGTCAGCTATTGAAGAGTGTCTCGCTAAAGGTCCTAACTACGAAGATAAATACTACGAAGATACCATACGTGAAGATGATACTGAACCTTACTATCAAGAAAACAGATACGAAGTTCTTGAGTACTGGGGTGTCATAGATAAAAAACTTGCAGATGAAGTTGGTATGGAAAATGCCAATGATATGTCAGAGTTTGATCAGTTGCAAGTCAATGTATGGGTATGTGGTGGTATGGTCATTCGATGTGTCGCAAATCCATTTACACCTGCACGATTACCTTTCCAAGCTTTTCCATTTGAAATAGATCCTTACCAGATATGGGGTGTTGGTGTTGCAGAGAATATGGAATACTCACAAAAATTAATGAATGGTCATTACCGTATGGCTATTGATAACTTAGCACTTGCAGGTAATCTTGTATTTGATGTAGACGAAGCAAGCTTAGTCCCCGGTCAAAACATGGATATATTCCCCGGTAAGATATTTAGACGACAGTCAGGTGTAACAGGCACAGCAATTAACGGACTAAAGTTTCCAAACACTGCACCAGAGAACATACAGATGTATCAGATATCACGACAACTCGCTGATGAAGATACAGGTATACCATCCATATTACACGGACAAACAGGTGTAACAGGAACTGGTAGAACCGCTGCAGGACTATCTATGTTGATGGGTTCAGCAGGACTAGCAATGAAAACAGTCATAAAGAATATAGATGATCATTTACTGAAGCCACTGGGTGAATCTTTGTTTCAATGGAACATGCAGTTTAATGATGATTTAGGGGAGATAAAAGGGGATCTAGAAATAAAACCTCGTGGGGTTGCAGCAGTTATGCAAAAAGAAGTACGTACACAAAGATTAACTGCTTTGCTTCAAACCGTATCTAACCCAATGCTTGCACCTTTTATCAAGATACCTAACTTGATAAGAGAGCTTGCAATAGCACAGGATATTGATCCTGATACGTTAGTCAACGATGCCAACGAAGCACAACTATACGCTGAAATGTTAAAAGGAATGATGGCTAATGTACAACAAGGAGCAGGCGAGGATGCTGTCGCCACTAATCAACAGCAAGGAATGGGTCAACCTAGTGGAGTACCTCAACAACCTGAAGGAACTGACAGTCAAGGGTCTGGTAACGGCACAATCGGAGTCGGAGCTACGCCAACTGCAGGGGAAACTGGCTTTACTGGAAATGCTCCTAGAGTTGAAGAATAATCACGAAAGAATAAATAAAAATGGCTGACATTTTTGATTTTGGTGTAGACTTTGGTCTTTCTTTCTTTGAGCCTTTGCCAGAGAGACGAAAACGTACTGGTACGTTGACACGTGAAGAATACGCTAAAGAAAATGTTGATTTTTATGAACAGAGCTTAGACGATACTTAAGGCACTGGCATAGAACTTAGATTTAAAGATGATGAAAAAAAAGAAGAAGAAGATAAAAAAGAGGACATTGACGTAAATGTAGTGGGTGGAGACGATGAACCTGCTTCTATATCTGCTTCTAGTTACGATGTGCAAGACACAGGAGAATTAGGGTTAGGAGCAGGAGAACAAATTGGAATAGGAGGTACGGCAAACACTTTAGGATCTGTTAATGTTGGAACTTATGGACAATCTTTATCACAAGCAGGTTTAGGAGATAAAAATCCATTTAGTGCTTTTGGTCTAGACATATACACAGCTTCTGTTCCAACAACAAAAGATGAAGCAAAAAAGGGATTAGCAAAACAATTTTCAAAAGAAAAATTAACTCAAAGTGCAGTTAAATTTGCAGGAAGAATGATAGGTATGCCTGCACCTTTAACGTCAGGTGTAATGGGTTTTGTAAACGGAGTTACTGTTAATGATCCTTTAGGGAATCCTAGCTTTAGACCTAGCCATCCTGTTTTTGGATTGGCTCACGATTTAAATATGTCAATACAATTTAGTAATGCTTCAGCTATAAATGCAGCTATAAACGCAAATCTTGATGTTCCATATGCAGAGAGAGGTCCTATAGGTTTTATGGGATACGATCCTACAAACGGTCAATTAATAAGCAGGGCCCCGTTAGGCATGACGTGGACTGGAACTACAAATCTTTCAGTACAACAACTAAGTGCGTTAGAAGCTTTATCTAAAGGTTTTACTACTAACGGATATAACAATCAAACAGAAAGAGGAGAAGTTCTAGCTATGGGAACTGACACCATCGGAGGTCAGACAGTAGGAGGATATAGCAACAATGGATTTCACCACGGTATAAATGGTGCGTCAAGAACTGGAACTATGGCACAAGCTGAAAAAGCTGCAAAAGGATATGGTATTACCACCAAACAATTTACTAATATTTTATCAACAGTACGTAAAAATCTTACTTTTTTTGGTAAGCCTAAAAGCAGTAAACTTACTTTAGATTATTTAAGTAGAAAACAATTCAGAGATAATGAAACAACAGGTGGATCATATAGTATGGGTCTTGAGACCGATGTCACTGCTCAACAAAATATTGAAAATGCTTTAAGTCAGGGAATAGGCGTAAATGAATTTGGCGGCATATCTGCACAAGGTTTAACAGATGTTCAAGGTATTAGTCAAGCTACTCAAGGTATAACGAGTGGAAGTTTTGGCACAGTAAGTGTTGAAAGTCCGGGTGATAACAGTAATGATGGTGGTAGTGGTAGTGGCAGTGGGGCTGCAGGAAGTGGTTCAGACAGTGGTCCGGGAGGTGGCGTTGGAGGAGATGCTACTGGGGGATATACTGCATTTGGTGGACAGATTGGTGAAGGTATGCAAGAAGGTGGTCCTGCAGGATTTATTGGTGGGCCTCCTGAAAACTACAGCGATCAAACAACCATCGCAGATGACATACCTCTAGAGGTCAAAGATGGTACTTTTGTTATAAATGCTCCTGCTGTAGAATACGCAGGATCAGATGATATTAGCGAAATGTTAACAAAAGCGTACGAAAAAGCAGGACAAGCTATTGACAAATCTGGACAAAGGACTACAATACCAAGTAAGGAACAAATTAATATAATGATTTCACGAGGTGAAGTCGTAGTTCCTCCCCAAATAGCAAAGATCATAGGATACGATCGTTTAGAGAAAATAAACAATCGTGGTAAAAAAGAAGTTGCAAGACGACAGAAGCAAGGTGATCAAGAAAAGCCACAAGCTAGACAAGCTAACGAAGGTGGTTTTATAGAAAAAGCTGAAGGTGATAAAGTCACTGTATACAGAGGTGAACCTTCAAAATTTCCTAAAAGAGCAGAGCTACTTAGAGATAAATACACTGGCTCTTGGTTTTCACCAAATAAAAATTTTACAAAGACATACGGTGAAGTTGCAAAAACTATGGAGCTTACTTTTGACGAATATAAAAAGGGTGCAAAAAAAGCTTTTTTAAAAAAGAATATATCAACACGAAGAATGGAAAACAGAGACGCTAAGTTACCTCCAAACTTGACAAGAAGTCAAAGATCTAGAATATTTCAATCTTTAAAGTATATAGATTTTATGGCTAATGAAGTTAAAAAAGGAAACAGAAGCACTAAAGCGTTTGCAGATTTTATGTATGAAGGAGTATTTCCAAAAGAAAAAGATAAAGCAACAGTAATGCTGTTAGAGACTGCAAAAAGAAGTCCTAAAGCTTTTGGAAAATTAGTAGTAGATAGTTTAGTTAAAAACGTTGTATCAAAAGGAATACCTGTAGTTGGAGCAGTAACAGGATTTGCTCCTAAAGAAATGGGCGATGCAACTCTTAGTGGCAAAGAAGGATTTATTTATGACTATCGTAGTCAATAAGAATTAGTCAGCTACCCACACACGTGGCCCTGACGAACCGAAGCAGCTACCCACAGCCAGTGGCACTGCATTAATGAGGTATAAAACTATGGCAACACAAGTAAAGGGCGTAAGAGCCAACAAACCAAACGATTCATTTGGAGTAACAAATAACGAAAATCTTTATCGTGGCAAATATCGTGAAGATGTTTACAAAGATGAAGAGGAACAAACAGAAGAAACTCAAGACCCCACACAAGTGGCTACTCAAGAGAAACCAAAACCTTCTGAAAATAGTTTTGCAGAAGCGAAGCAACAAGAGGATCACGATTACAAAAAGCGTTATGATGACTTAAAAAAACATTATGACACAAAACTCAACGAGTTTAAAAGTGAACGTGAACAACTCATGGGAGAGCTTGATACATTCAAGCAACACACTCAAGAGTTACCTAGAGGTGCAACACCACCTAAAACACTTGAAGAACTTGAAGAGTTCAAAGAAAAGTACCCTGATGTATTTCAAGTTGTTGAAACAGTGGCAGGTGTACAATCTGAAGCTAAGATTGCAAAACTAAGACAAGACTTGGAATCAGTTAAACAGCGAGAGAAAAGTTTAGAAAAAGAAAAAGCTTTTGAAGAACTTCTTAGACTACATCCTGATTTTGATGATCTTAAAACAAATGAAAAGTTTTTAGGGTGGCTTGACGAACAGCCTACACAATTAAGTGACGGTATTTATAAAAACAATACTGACGCAAAATGGGCAGGTAAGGTCGTGTCTCTTTACAAAGCAGAGATGGGAATCTCTAACAAGAAACCTACTAGATCCAATAGAGAGTCTGATGCCGCAGCATCTGTAATAAGGCAACAGCCTAAAGACGTTGCAACAAAAGATTCAACTAAAAAGATTTGGAAGGGTTCTGACATCGCCAGACTTAAACCGTGGGAGTTCGAAAAGGTGGAAGCCGAGATTGATCTAGCACGGCAAGAAGGGCGAATTAATATGAACAGCTAAAAACCTCAAAAATAGGGAGAGAGAAAATGGCTTTCGGAAGTGCAGCAGGATACGGAAATTTACCTTCTGGTAATTTCGCTCCTCAAATTTTCAGCCAAAAAGTTCTCAAGTTCTTCAGACGTGCTTCGGTTGCAGAAGATATTACGAATACTGATTACACAGGAGAGATTGAAAACTTTGGCGACACTGTGAATATTATCAAAGAACCAACAATAACTGTATCTAGTTATACAAGAGGTTCTGTGGTAAACACTCAAAACTTGGCAGACGATCAAATTACATTGACCGTAGACCAAGCTAACGCATTTGCATTTAAAATCGATGACATCGAGGAAAGACACTCGCATGTTAACTTTGAAGCATTAGCAACTTCTTCAGGTGCTTTTTCTTTAAAGAGAAAATACGATGCAAACGTACTACAAACTTTATCAGACGGTGCAGGTATTGCAGGTGCTGATGATGCAAGTTTATCAGGTGGATTAACAACCACACTATCAACTTTAGGTACAGCATCTGCTCCAATCAACGTGGAGACAGATAATGCAGGTATCAACCTCATGCTATTAATGGCAAGAGTGCTTGATGATCAGTCTGTGCCAGAAGAGAACAGATGGTTTGTTGCTCCTCCAATCTTCTACGAGAAGATGTTTCAAGCAGGTAACAAGATAGCAG